>OGDF01002152.1_pt1 | contig 27418 bp, 23 predicted proteins | sample 1570141 | NCBI WGS metagenome assembly OGDF01 (sample SAMEA4370581, study PRJEB24528) | human gut metagenome | reverse complement strand
ACGGCGTTGCCCTGCTCGTCCACGACCTTGACCTCCCAGCGGTAGCCGGGGATGCCGATGGCACCGACCTTGTGGATGTTCTCCATGCCCAGGTGGACACAGCCCGGGCCAGTGGACTCGGACAGGCCGTAGTTGGTGTCGTACTTGTGGTGGGGGAAATACTCCTTCCAGCGGCGGATCAGGGAGGGGGGCACGGGCTGGGCGCCGATGTGCATCAGCTTCCACTGGTCCAGCTTGTAGTCGGACAGCTTGATGTCGCCCCGGTCCAGAGCGTCCAGAATGTCCTGCGCCCAGGGCACCAGCAGCCAGACGATGGTACATTGCTCGTCGGAAACGGCCTTGAGAATGATCTCCGGGGAGGTCCCCTTCAGCAGCACGGCCTTGCTCCCGGCGAACAAGCTGCCCATCCAGTGGAACTTTGCGCCGGTGTGGTACAGGGGCGGGATACAGAGGAAGGTATCGTCATGCTGGATGTCATGGTGCTTCTGCTCCATCTCAGCGGCCTGGGTCAGGCTGCGGTGCTTATGTAGAATGGCCTTGGGGAAGCCGGTGGTGCCGGAGGAGAAGTAGATGGCACCGTCGTCATCGTCGGTGATGAGGACCTGGGGAGGCGCAGAGGAGCAGTCGGCGGACAGCTCCCGGTAGCTCTCGGCAAAGGTCGGGCAGTTGTCGCCCACGTAGATGAGCAGGCGGCCCTTGCTCAGCTTCTCGGCCACGCTCTCGATCCGGCCGATGAACTCCGGCCCGAAGACCAGGACCTGGACCTCCGCCAGGTCGGCGCAGTATTCGATCTCCTCGGCGGAGTAACGGAAGTTGAAGGGCACCGCCAAGGCCCCGGTCTTGAGGATACCGAAGTAGATGGGCAGCCACTCCAGGCAGTTATACATCAGAATGGCCACCTTGTCGCCCTTCTTCACGCCGCGGGAGAGCAGCATGTTGGCAAAGCGGTTGGCCTTTTCGTTAAAGACGTTCCAGGTGATCTCCCGGCGATACGGCTCGTCGGTGGTGGGCTGGATAAGGTCATATTCCTTCCAGGTCATCCGGCGGGTCTCTTTGATCTCAGGGTTCAGTTCCACCAGGGCGGTCTCGTTGCCGTAGAGCTTGACGTTGCGTTCCAAAAAATCAATAACGGGCATAGTGACGGTCCTTTCTCTGTGACGGGTCCAAAGCGGATGCTTCATCCTTTACAGCTTTAAACCCTTAGTGCATTATGTTTTACTCTAGCACGACAGAGCAGGAAAGTCAAGGGAGCCGTTCGACTCCCTTGCTGTTTCCGTCAAAAATTTTCCCTCAGGGCTGGTCCAGCTTGGCCTCCAGCTGCCGCAGCAGGGCCTCACTCTCCTGGGCCACGGCCTGCAAGGCCCCGGCCTGGAAGGGAGAGCGGAGGCCGGCCTCCTCCAGCAGGTCGGTAAAGACCTTCTCCCCGCCCTGGGAGAGGAAGCGAACGTAGCGGGCGAAGGCGTCCGCGTAGTCCTTCCGGCTCTCCAGCAGGAATTGCAGGGCTGCCGTCTGGGCCAGGCAGTAGTCGATATAATAGAACGGCGTCTCATAGATGTGCATCTGATACTGCCAGCGGGTCCCCTCTTCCAGGTAGGGGATGCCGTCAAAGGTGATGTGGGGGCGGAACTCGGCCTCCAGCTTCCGCCAGGCGGCCTTGCGCTCTTCGGGCGTCCAGTCGGGGTTTTCATAGACCTGGCGCTGAAAGTCGTCCACGATGGTGCCGTAGGGCAGGAAGGACAGGGCATCCAGCAGGTGCATGAACTCATACCGCCCGGCATCCTCGCCGAAGAACTTGTCCATATAGGGCCAGGCAAAGAACTCCATGCTCATGGAGTGGGTCTCCGCCGTCTCCATGCCGCCCACGCCCAGCTCCACGACGAACGGATTCTTGGCCGTCTTATAGTCGGCAAAGGCGTGCCCGGCCTCGTGGGTGACCACATCCACGTCCCCGGCGGTGCCGTTGAAGTTGGCCAGAATAAAAGGCTGGTGGTAGGCGGGGAAATGGGTGCAGTAGCCGCCGCCCCACTTGTTCTTGCGGCTGTCCACGTCGAAGGCTTCTGTTTCCAGCATGAAGTCAATGAACTTCCCGGTCTCCTCGCTCATGTCGTGGTACATGGCGCGGGCGGCGGCGAAGATCTCCTCCTTGCCGCCCTTGGGGGCGGGGTCGCCCTGAGGGAAGATGAGGTCGTAGTCATAGAGCATCAGGGGCTCGACCCCCAGCTTCTCCCCGATCTCCTTCCGCAGGCGGGCCACCACGGGCACGATGTCCCGGCGGACATTCTCGCGGAACTGCTTCACTTCCTCCGGGCCGTAGCACAGGCGGCCCATGCGGTAGTAGCCCAGCTCGACGAAGTTCCGGTAGCCCATCTTCTTCGCCATCCGGTCGCGGATGTGGACGAGCTGGTCGAACAGGCCGTCCAGCTGCTCGCTGTGGGCTTTCAGGGTCTTGCCCAGGACCTCGTAGGCTTCTTTTCTGGTGGCCCGGTCGGGGGATTTGGCGTATTTCATCAGCATGGGCCGCGGCAGCTTTTCGCCCCGGAACTCGAACTCCATGCCCGCCATCATCTGGGAGTATTGGCTGACCACCTGATTCTCTGCGATCATGTCCTCGATGATCTCCGGGGACATGGCTTTCAGCTCCACCTCAAAGGACCGGAAGACCAGGGGGATGATCTCGCCCTGCTCCTCCAGCTCCTGGCGGAAGGGCGTGGCCAGCATGGCCTTGGTGTACTCTAAGAGATAGTTCTGGGCCTGGGGGCCGACCTCATCGTAATACTCTTTCTCCGCCAGGTAGAACGCATCTGCGGTGTTGATGCTGTACCGCATATAGGACAGGGCCTCGGCGGTCTCCCAGCGGATGATCAGGTCGTTGCACTTGTCTCTTGCCGCCAGTACCTCTTGGGCAGAGGCGGCGTTCTTCACCTGCTCGATGATGGCCGTGGCCTCTTTCCCAAAGTCCTCGATGGGCAGGCGGGTATAGTCCAGTTCACTGACTTTTTTCATGAATTCTTATCCTTTCCAAACGGTAAGTCTCGGATCGCCGGGCGGCCGTGGAGGCTCTCGGCGGCTCTCACGCCCCGGCAAATGGCCTCTTCGACAGCGCGGGCGGCTAAGATGCCAACGGCATCCGGGTCGGCAGCGACGCTGCCGCAGGCCATGGCGAACATACTGTCCCCATCAAAGGTGGCGTTGGCGGGGCGGACGGCGCGGGCAATGCCGTTCTGGGCCACGGCGGCGAGCTTCGCCGTCTGGGGCTTGGTCAGGGCAGCGTTCGTCACAACACAGCCGATGACGGTGTTCTGCCCCACGAATTTCTCGCTGAACACATCCAGCTGCCGCTCCCCGTGGGCGATGAGCCACTCCTCGGAGTTGGCAAAACCGGTGTTTTCGTCGTTTCTGGCCCCGGCGATGATCTGGCCGTGGTCCCACACGTCGCCCATGGCGTTGCAGGCGACCACAGCCCCCACCATCAGGTCCCCCTGGCGGTAGGCGCAGCAGCCGATGCCGCCCTTCATGGCAAACTTTGCCCCGCGAATTTTCCCCACCGTGCAGCCGGTGCCCGCGCCGAAGTTACCCTCTTGCAAAGGGCCGCCCTGTAAGGCGGCTTCGCAGGCGGCGTAGCCCATGGCCCCGTCGGGGCGCACGTCCATGGCCCCGAACTTGAGGTCAAACAGGACGGCGGCACAGACGTTGGGGACCACCGTCACCAGCACGTCCCGGCCGATCTTCTCCTCCTCCAGTTTTTTCATCACGCCCCCGGCGGCATCCAGGCCAAAGGCGCTGCCCCCGGTGAGGACCACGGCGTGGACCACAGACCGGTTGCACAGCGGGTCCAGCGCAGCGGTGTCCCGCGTGCCGGGGGAACCGCCCCGGATGTCCACGCCGGTGACGGCTCCCTGGGGACATAGGATGACGGTGCAGCCGGTCCCGGCTGCCACGTCTTGCACCTGGCCGAAGGAAAAGCCGGGGATCTCGTGCAGTTCTATTCTTTCCATCGTTCGTCTCTCCAACCCGCTTTTTTGAGACAAGGCGGGTCTTTTTTCATTTTTTGTGAAAAACCGCGGAGGGGCGTACCCCTCCGCGGCGAAGTTGCTCAGGCGTTGGTCTGGTTTTCCCGGTCCCGCTGGACCAGGGCCTCGCCCACGGTGTAGATGTCCCCGGCCCCGACGGTCAGGATCAGGTCGCCGGGCTGGGCCATGTCATAGAGCCAGTCCGTCAGCTGGGCAAAATTGGCAGCGGCCTTGGCACCGGGGATGGCAGCGGCCAGGTCGTCGGAGGAGATGCCCACCTCGTTGGTCTCCCGCGCGGCAAAGATCTGCGCCAGGAAGGTCACATCCGGCTTTTTCAGCACCTCGGCAAACTCATCGAAGAGCGCCTTGGTACGGGTGTAGGTATGGGGCTGGAAGGCGCAGATGACGCGCTGGTACCCCAGGTTGGAGGCCATGCCCAGCAGGGCCTTTAATTCGCCGGGGTGGTGCGCGTAGTCGTCATAAATGTCCGCGCCCTTGGCCTTGCCCTTGAATTCAAACCGGCGGCCGGCTCCCCGGAAGTCCTGCAAGCCCTGCTGGATGGCCCAGCCGGGGATGCCCAGGACCAGGGCGGCAGCAGCGGCAGCGATGGCATTTTTCACGTTATGCTCGCCGGGCACCTGCAGGGTGATATGGGCCTTGGGTTCGTCGTTCCACACCACATCAAAGGAGGGGAAGCCGTGGTCCCAGGTGAGGTTTTCCGCGTGGAAATCCCCGTGGTGCAGGCCGAAGGTCAGAACGTCCTCCTTGCCCTTCAGGGCCGCCATGGTGTTCTCGTCCTCGCCGTTGGCCAGCACGGTGCCGCTTTGGGGCACCAGGTCAGCGAAGGCCCGGAAGGAGTGTTCCACGTCGTCCAGGTCTTTGAAGAAGTCCAGGTGATCGGCTTCAATGTTCAGGATGACGGCGACGGTGGGATAGAAGGACAGGAAGGAGTTGCAATACTCGCAGGACTCCAGAATAATGGTCTTGCCCTTGCCCACCCGGTGGCCGGTTCCCAAAATGGGCAGGGTGCCGCCGATCATCACGGTGGGGTCGATGCGGGCGGCCATGGCAATGTGGGTGCACATGGAGGTCGTGGTCGTCTTGCCGTGGGTGCCGGAGATGCACAGGGCGTTTTCATACCGCCGCATGATAGACCCCCAAGCCTGGGCCCGCTCGAAGACGGGGATGCCCGCGGCGTGGGCAGCGGCGATCTCCGGGTTGCTGTCGTGGACGGCGGCGGTGCGGATGACCAGGTCCTTTCCTGCCACGTTTTCGGGCAGGTGGCCAATGGTCACGGGGATGCCCAGGGAGCGCAGATGCTCCACGGCAGGGCTTTCTTTCATATCGGAGCCGGAGATGATGAGGCCCTCCCCCTGGAGCACTTCAGCCAAGGGGGACATGGACACACCACCGATGCCCACCAGATGCGCCCGCTTGCCGGGCACGATATAGTCATGGATTCGATCAATAGCCATTGGGTTTACACACCTTTTCCATTCCGCTATACTATATAGGTCAGCGCGGCAAAACGCACCGCGCCAGCGGTTATAATAATATGTCAGTTGATTATTATACTGCAACCCCCATGAAATTGGCAAGCCTTTCCGCAGGCTTTTCCAAAAATTTGCGTTTCCGAAGGGAGGATCCCCCATGCTTCGACTCTACGGCGGCACCAACCTGACTCCACAAGCGCTCCTGTCCTGGGCCTTGGCAAAAAGTTTTCAGATCCAGGAACTGCCGGAGATCGGGCGGACCGAACACAACAAACCCTACTTCCCCACCCTGCCCGGTCTCCACGTCAACTGGAGCCACAGCGGACCGTTCGTCCTCTGTGCCCTGGGAAATGCACCGGTGGGGGTAGATATCGAGGTCATCCGCCCCCGCACCGCTTCCCTCCCCCGTTACGCACTGACTGCCTTAGAGTATGCCCGGTATCAGGCCGACGGCGCAGACTGGCCCGCCTTTTACGCCCTCTGGACGCGAAAGGAAGCCTGGTGCAAATACACCGGCCAGGGCCTGCGGCGCCAGTGGGGCGAGGACATCCCGACAGACGGGCTGTTTCTCCGCTCCTACCAAGGCCCCACCTGGCGGGCCGCCCTGTGCGGGGAGGAAGCACCGCCCACCGCCATCGAATGGAAGGAGGAAGCACCATGAAGCTCTCCAAACTATTTTATGACCGGGACACCTGCCAGGTCGCCCAGGACCTTTTGGGAAAATATCTTGTTCGGGTCCAAAACGGCATCCCCCTGGTCATCCGCATCCACGAGACGGAGGCTTACGTTGGACCCATTGATAAGGCCTGCCACGCCTACAATTACCGCCGCACCGCCCGGACCGAAACGCTGTTTGCCCCGCCGGGGACGGCCTACATCTATCTCATCTACGGCATGTATCACTGCCTCAACTTCGTCACCGAGCCGGAGGGGACGCCCTGTGCGGTCTTGCTGCGCGGCGGTGCGGCGCGGGCGGGCATCGCTCAAATGGCCCAAAACCGCTATGGGAGATCCCCCGGCGAGCTGACCCCTTACCAGCGCAAAAACTTTTTGAACGGCCCTGGCAAGCTCTGCAAAGCCCTGTCCCTGACCAAAGCACAAAACGGCATCTCCCTGCTGGGGGATGCGCTGTATCTCTGCGACCGGCTGGAGGATGTCGGTCTGGTCACGCCGCCGGAGGATACCCTGCCCTTCGATATTTTATCCGGGCCGAGGGTAGGGATCGATTACGCGGAGGAAGCAGCGGCGTTTCCTTGGCGGTATCAGATCAAGCCATAACTTTCTGCAAACACTTGCATTTGCTTGCAAAATCATGTATCCTAAAGCAAAGGAGCGTGATATTCATGGCAAACACCTCTGCTGTCTATGCACGTATCGACAACAACTTGAAAGAGAATGCAGAAAACATCCTAGCACAGTTGGGAATCGCTCCCTCCAGTGCCATCCAGATGTTATACCGGCAAATCATCTTACAGCGCGGACTTCCCTTTGACCTCCATCTTCCTCCGGAGCGCCCTGTTGCGATCGGTGGCATGAGCCATGACGAATTGAACCGAGAACTGCAAAAGGGGCTGGATTCTATGCAGAGCGGCAAGATGTATTCTGTAGAAGAGGTCGATGCGATCCTAAAGGAAGAAGTATCTCAATAAATACTTAAAACAGCACCACCCAAAGCGATGGAACCGCTCTGGGTGGTGCTGTCTTTATGAAATGATTTACACTTTACTCATAAACTGCGACGCTGCTTTCAGCATCATGCGTTTCGTGCCCACGTTGTCAAAGGCCACCTCCACCAGGGCGTCCCCGCCCATGGGCTGGACGGAGAGGACCATGCCGGTGCCGAAGGCCGCGTGGCGGACCATCTCGCCCTTTCGGAGCTGAAGCAGGGGCTGGGTGGTTTTCGGTGCAGGCTGACGATAGGCCGCCGGTGCCGCGCGGGTGCCGGAGGGGCGGCGGGCGGTGTGGGGCTGCTCTCGGAGGCCAGTGTGGGCGGGCTGGGCGATGCGCTCCTCCTGGGACCAGTCGTTATCCTGGAAGGTGTCCCGCTGGGGGCGGCGGACTTTGCCGCCCACTTCCAGCAGCTCGTTGGGGATCTCCTTCACAAAGCGGGAGGGCAGGTTGGCCGAGGTCCGGCCAAAGAGCATCCGCTGGGCGGCGCAGGTGAGGTAGAGGCGTTCCTTCGCGCGGGTCAGGGCGACGTAGCACAGGCGGCGCTCCTCCTCCAGCTCGTCCTCCTCCCCAATGGCCCGGTAGCCGGGGAAGACGCCCTCTTCCATGCCCACGGTGAACACCACGGGGAACTCCAGGCCCTTGGCGGCGTGCATGGTCATGAGGGTCACGCAGTTGTCGTCTTCCTCCACGCTGTCCAGATCGGTGTAGAGGGCCACTTCGTCCAGGAAGCCGCCGAGAGAGGGGTCCTCTGCGTGTTCCAGATAGCCGCTGATGGACGAGGACAATTCGTGGATGTTTTCCAAGCGAGACTTGCTCTCGTTGTCTTTCTTCGCCGTGAGCATCTCGGCGTAGCCGCTCTCCTGGATCAGGGTCTCGTAGACCTCCGGCAGCTCCACTTCCTGGGTCAGGCGCTGGAGATGCTGGATGAGGTCGGTGAACTTTTGGAACTTCGGCGCAGCTTTTTTCAGCTCCGGGATCTCCGCCGCGTGGACCAGGACTTCCCAGAGGGGCTGTCCCGTCTGGGCCGCCAGGGATCGGGCGGATTCCATGGTCTTGGCCCCGATGCCGCGGGGCGGATTGTTGACCACCCGCAGCAGGCGCAGGTCGTCGCTGGGGTTGTGGATGACGCAGAGGTAAGACAGCATGTCTTTGATCTCCGCCCGCTCGAAGAAGCGGAAGCCGCCCACCACGCGGTAGGGGATGCTGTTGCTCTTGAGGGCCATTTCCACTTGGTTGGAGAGGGCGTTCATGCGGTAGAGCACCGCGCAGTCCCGCCACTGCCGCCCCTCGCCATAGGCTTTCAGGAGCTGGGTGGCGACGTACATGCCCTCCTCCCGCTCGTTCCCGGCAGTGTAGAAGCGGACCTTTTCCCCCTCGCCGTGGTCGGTCCAGAGGTTCTTGCCCTTGCGCCCCCGGTTGTTGCGGATGACGGCATTGGCGGCCTCCAAGATGTTGCCGGTGGAGCGGTAGTTCTGCTCCAGGCGGATGACGCGGGCGTTTTTGTACTCGCTCTCAAAGGAAAGGATATTCTCAATGGTGGCGCCCCGGAAGCGGTAGATGGACTGGTCGTCGTCGCCCACCACGCAGATGTTTTTGCGTTCCCCGGCCAGCAGAGCGGCCAGGAGATATTGCAAGTGGTTCGTATCCTGGTACTCGTCAATGAGGACATAATGAAATTTCCGCTGGTAATACTCCCGCACCTCCGGGAACTTTTGCAGGAGCCGGACGGTATGTAAGATAATATCGTCAAAGTCCAGCGCCCCGGCGGCCCACAGCTTTTTCTGATAGGCCAGGTAGACGTTTCCGATTTTCTGCAAACGGAAGTCCCCCTGGGCCTTTGCCTGCTCCAAGAAATCCTCCGCCAGCTGCATGTCGTCCTTCGCCCGTGAAATATACCCCAGGACGGACCGGGGCGGGAAGGATTTGTCGTCCATGTTCAGCGCTTTCAGGCTCTCCTTGATGACCCGCAGGGAATCGTCCGTGTCATAGATCGTAAAGGACGAGGGAAAGCCCAGCTTTTCAATGTCCCGCCGTAAAATACGGACGCAGGCCGAGTGGAACGTCGCCGCCCACACGTCCTGGGCGTCGGGGCCGATGCGGTCCTCCAGACGCTGCTTCAGCTCCCCGGCCGCCTTGTTGGTAAACGTAATGGCAATGACCTGCCAGGGCGCCGCCGGTTCCAGAGCGCAGAGCAGATGGGCGCGGGCGTCCTCCTGCTCGGTGTGGTCGCTCTTGCTGGCGTAGTCGGCCAGAAAGGCCAGGTCGGTCTCTTCGATATGATCCGGGACTTCCGCCGAATCCGCCCCCCGGCCATAGCGGAGAAGGTTGGCGATGCGGTTGATGAGCACCGTCGTCTTTCCGCTCCCGGCCCCGGCCAGCAGCAGCAGCGGCCCTTCCGTGGTCAGCACACCTTCCAGCTGGCGGGGGTTCATCCGGCCAAACTCCGCGGCAATGATCTGCCGCCGCAAGGCGGCGAATTGGGTTTGTTTCTCTTCAGACAGCATAGTTGTGTATCTCCGTCTCTTTCGTTCTGGTTCGATGTTTTGCTCTTATTCTATCGCAAAGGGACGGGGTTGGCAACCCGTTTACACGACCTGGATCACCTGGGGATACTCCCCTCCCTCCAGGAAGTAGGTGCGATAGCCGTCGGTGGCCAAGGCGTAGCGGCCCAGGACGCGGACCAGGCGGCGGGAGCGAAGGGCCAGTTCCTGGGCCACGTCCGGGATGGTCTGGCCGGCTTTGGAGAGGTCCTCGGCCTCGCCGGGGGTCAGGAGGGTGACATGGTCCCCGTCCAAGGAGAGGTCGCTATGGGGGAAGACGGCCTCTTCGGGCTTGGCCAGGAAGTAGTCGTCCCGGATCAGGCGAATGCCGATGTCGGCCACCACCAGCTTGCCGAACACCTCGAAGCCCCTGACCATGGCGTTTTCCGCCCGCCACAGTCCCAGAGCAATCAGCGCCGCGATGATGACAATGGGGATCAGGTTGCGCAGCACCATCCCGATGGGGAATCCCGCCGTCAGGCCGCCCGCGAGAACGCCCAGCGGGATGGTGACGATGCCGCAGAGGATTCCCTTCGCCATGACCGGCCTGTCCTTTTCCTCCAGAATCCCCATGGCGACGGGGATGGTGAACACCACGGTCGCCCCCAGCATGGAGCCGGTCAGCACGCCGCCCAGCATGGCCGCCTGATGGCTTGCCGCCAGCTCCACCGCCAACGCGCCGCCGCCCATGTCGCAGGCGAGAATCGTTCCGGCAAACATGGCGGGGTCAGCGCCCAGAAAGGCGAACACCGGCACGATCACAGGCTTGAGTAAGCCCGCAAGCACCGGTGCAAGGCAGACGATCCCCACCATGGCCAGCGCCAGAGAACCCATGGCCAGGATTCCCTCTTCAAATTCCTTTCCCAGCCCCCAGCGGTTCCCGAAAATCCGGTCAATGGCGCCGGCCACCGCGAAAGCCGCCATAACCGCTATGAGGATCTCATGAAATGACATTGCCCTCTCTCCCTTACTATGGATTGTCCCGAGAACGGCGTTTTGTCTCAGGACGTTTGGACTACTGCTTTTCGTCCACGATGGCCACAACGGCGGCGTCCACCGGGGCGTCCATGCAGTATTTGCTGGCAACCGTCCCCGTGGCGAGCAGCACCTTGTCCCCCGTTCCCGCACCTACCTGATCGGCCGCTACGATTTTCTCTCCATTGCTCTCCACCACGAGGAAGGTCTGCCCCTGCAGGCACGCCGCTTTCCGCGTCGCCCAGATGGCACCTATCACTTTTCCTACCTTCATTTCTTCCCCTCCATAATTTCCTTCGCCAGCGGCGTCAGCACCGCGCCGGGACTTGGCAGTTTCCCCGCCGCCCGAAGCGCCCGGGCTTCCTCCGCCGTGATGAGCTTCTTCCGCCCGCCGTCCGTAAACAGGACGCCCCAGTTTTTCAGTTCCCGCTGGGCAGAGGCAAGGCTTCCCGACAGCATCCGGTTTTTCGGCGCTTCCGGGAGGCCCGGTGTGTAGAGATAGACCGGCTTTCCCTCCGCCAGGGCGGACAGCACCCGCTCCTCCCGGAACCGAAGCAGCTGGGACAGGGTCAGTGAGCCAATGACCACCGCGTCGTAGGGCGCTTCCATCACGTAATCATACCCCAGCTCCGCCGCCGGTTCCTTTCCGATCAGCAGCGCCCGGGTCATGGTAAAATCCTCCCAAGGTCGCCCTTCCGGAAGCCGCAGGCGTTGGCCTCGTCGTAATCCAGATGGACGTAGGAGGCAAACTCCGGGCTGACCCGCACCGCCACGTCCTCAAAAATCACCGGGCGGCTGGTATACGCCTTCAGCTTCACCGTCTGCTTGTCCCGGACGCCGAAACGGGCGGCGTCCTCCGGGGTCAGGTGGATATGGCGCTTTGCTACGATGACCCCTTGCGGGAGCGTGACCCGGCCGCACTGCCCCACGATCACCGCGCCGGGGCTTCCGGCGACGTCCCCGGACAGCCGCACGGGGGCGTCGATGCCCAGCGTCCGGGCGTCGGTGAGGGAAATCTCCACCTGGGCTTCCTTCCGTTCCGGCCCCAGCACCGCCACGTTCTGAAATTCTCCCTTGGGGCCGATGACCGTGACCCGTTCATTCGACAGATACTGCCCCGGCTGGGACAGCGGCCGCTTCGGCGTCAGGGGATGGCCGAACAGCACCAGCGCCTGCTGCGCCGTCACGTGCACATGCCGCCCGGAGGCTTCCAGCTCCACAAAAATCCGCCCCGCAATGGCTTCGGCCAGAGCGGAAAGTTCCCTGTTTTCCATTTGTTTGCCTCCCTGTGGAAAAATCCGGACTGCTTTATTCTCCCAGTCTCTGCAAAATCTTCTCCGTGAGCAGTTCCACCAGCTCGGCACTCACCGCCCCGGCAGCCGCACCGCCCTGCGAAGCCGTGGGACTTTCTCCCAAATCCCACGCCACCCGGCGGATATTGATCAAATCCAGCGGAGAGATGTTGTTGGAGGAGCTGCTGCCGCCCACCGCGCCGCAGCCCAGGGTCAACGCCGGAAACAGCCCCGTGGTTGCGCCGATGCCTCCCAGCGCCGCCGGTGTGTTGACCAGAAACCGGGACACGGGAATTTTGGACGCGAATCGGCGGATCACCGCTTCGTCCGTGGCGTGGATGGCGAAGGTGTGGCCGCTGCCCTCGTGGCGCAGAACCTCCATGCACTTGCTTAAGACGGCGTCCTCGCTGTCCATGACGAAGAACGCCAGCACGGGGCATAGCTTTTCCATGGAGTAGGGCCGGGTCGGCCCCGCCTCCTGCTCCCGGGCAACCAGCACCTTTGTGCCGCTGGGCACGGAAAATCCCGCCGCTTCCGCCAGCTTCGCCGCGGGCCTGCCCACGATGTCCGGATTCAGCGTTCCGTTGGGGCGGAACAGCAGCTTCGCCAGAGCGCCCGCCTGAGTGGTATCCATGAAGTAAAAGCCCTGCCGCTCCCCCTCCGAACGCACGGCGCTTTCCATGCTCTTCTCCACAATGATGCTCTGCTCGGAAGCGCAGACGGTGCCATAGTCAAAGGACTTTGACCTTGCGATACAGGCCAGAGCATGGGCGACATCCGCGCTGCGGTGGATATAGGCAGGGCCGTTTCCCGCGCCGACACCGATGGCGGGCTTGCCGGAGGAATAGGCCGCCTTCACCATGCCGGGGCCGCCGGTGGCGAGGATCAGCCGCACCGGCTCCGCCTTCATCAGCTCCTGACAGCCGTCCAGAGACGGGATGCTCAGACACGCCACCGCGTCGGCAGGCGCGCCCGCCGCCTGCGCCGCTTCCGATACGATCTGCGCCGCTTTCCGGGTGCAGGCAATGGCCTTGGGGTGAGGCGAAAACACGATGGCATTGCCAGATTTCAGGGCGATCATGGCCTTGTAGCACACAGTAGACGTCGGGTTGGTGCTGGGGACGATAGCGGCGATGACCCCCACCGGCACGCCGATCTCCCAGAGCTTTTTCTCCGGGACTTCCCGGAGAATGCCCACGGTCTTCATGCCCCGAACCGCCTCCGCCACCCGCTGGGAGGCGAAGAGATTCTTAGCCCTTTTGTCCTCCGCATTGCCGAAGCCCGTCTCCTGAACCGCCATTTCCGCCAGCGCCGACGCCTGTGCCGCAAAGGCTTTTGCCACTGCTTCCACGATGGCGTCCAGCTGGCCCTGGGACAGTTCGGCCAGCTTCCGCTGCGCCGTCTCCGCCCTGCGCGCCAGCTCCCGCGCTTCCTGCCGCGCGGTCAGATCCTTGTCAAATTCCATAGAAACCTCCTTACAGGGACATCCCCGGCAACACGATTGAGGATACCCGCTAAAACAGCAGACTTGATCCGTCGCCCGCTTTCTTTGTCAGCCGTCCGTTCTCCACGAAGCCCATCTTTTCCAGCCAGCGCTGGAATTCGGGGATGGCCGTCTTGCCCGTGATCTCCCGCAGCGCCGCCGTCTCCCGGAAGCCCGTGGTCTGGTAGTTGAGCATGATGTCGTCGCCATGGGGAATGCCCATGAAATAGTTGCACCCGGCCATGGTCAGAAGGCTCGCCAGATTCTCAATGTCGTTCTGGTCTGCCTTCATGTGGTTGGTATAGCAGCAGTCGCACCCCATGGAAATTCCCGTGAGCTTGCCCATGAAGTGATCTTCCAGCCCCGCCCGGGTCACCTGCCGGGCGTCGTACAGATACTCGGGTCCGATAAAGCCCACCACCGTATTGACCAGAAACGGCGAAAACCGCTTGGCGAAGCCATAGCACCGCGCCTCCATGGTCACCTGGTCGGCGCCGTTGTGGGCCTCGCTGGACAGCTCGGACCCCTGGCCGGTCTCGAAGTACATGACATTGGGGCCGGTGGCGGTGCCCCGGCTCAGGGCCAGCTGCCGTGCCTCCTCGATCAGCGCGCCGTCCAGGCCGAAGGCCTCGTTGCCCTTCTGACTCCCGGCGATGGACTGGAAGATCAGGTCGCAGGGCGCGCCGGCTTTGACAGCCTTGATCTGTGCCGTCACGTGGGCCAGCACGCAGATCTGCGTCGGTATCTGCCAGTGCTCCTTGATCTCCTGAAAACGCCGCAGCACCTTGCCCACCTGCTCCGGGGAGTCCGTCACCGGGTTCAGGCCGATGACCGCATCCCCCGCGCCGAAGCTCAGTCCCTCCAGAGTGGAGGCCGTGATGCCTTCGGGGTCGTCGGTGGTGTGGTTGGGCTGCAAGCGGCACGACAGCGTCCCCGGCAGGCCGATGGTGGTATTGCAGTGGGCGGTGACGGTGATCTTGCTTGCGGCATAGATGAGGTCGAGATTGCCCATCAGCTTGCACACCGCCGCGATCATCTCCGCCGTCAGCCCCCGGCTGAGCTTGCGGATGTCGCTGCCCGTGGTATCGACGTGGATGACGTTGAGGCAGTGTTTAACTACGATCTGCCGCAGGATGACGAGTATTATGTTCATCGTATCGGTCGTACCGGCCGTGCAGGCAGAACGGGTAGAGCATTTTCTTTTGTAAAAGGAAAAGAGGTTTACAAATTAAAAGAGATTATGCGTTACTGCAAGACAAAGATCTATGCACAGCCGATTCCGTCTATGCGTGACGTAGAGGAAGCAAAATGCGAAAAAATTATGGATCAGTTAGATCAGATCATTGAAAATGAAGATCTGACCAAGATGGTAAATATGATTGAATCTCAGATCAATAACGGTGATTATACAGCCATGGATCTGGCAGCAGCCTTTTTATATCAGGCACTTGGAAAAGCAGAGCGTGAAGGCGTAAAACAGGATAATTTCGATTTCTCTGATACCGGTGCAGAAGATGGTATGGTTCGTCTCTTTATCAATATTGGTAAAAAGCAGCGCGTGCGTCCGGGAGATATCCTTGGAGCCGTTGCCGGAGAATCCGGAATGCCGGGTGATCTGGTTGGAGCGATTGATATGTTTGACAGCTATACTTTCGTGGAGGTTCCGCGAGAGTATGGTGCGGCAGTATTAAAAGCAATGAAAAATGCGAAGATCAAAGGAAAGAGCATTAATGTGGAGCCGGCGAATGCGAAATAGGGTTTTGGATTTTTTGAGCGGCGGCATGTAGGTAGTGAAGCGGCAGGAATTTAGGCCGTGAAAGAAAAAAGAGGTTTAAATTGTATCACACGAACTAAGACGTTCGTTTTGATAAAATTTAAATCTCTTTTTCTATATCAGAATGTGGATTGCCGCAATGACAGTTAATGAGCCGCCGCAGGAGGAAAAGAAGAATATGTCATCAGCTTTCTCTGACCAGAATCACGCACCAAGTCTCACGAGCGTTCGACTTGAATCTTATGTAAATTGGAACTGAGAGGAAAGAATCGAATGCAAGACGGTAGAGCAATTTTCGTTATCGGAGCGAGCATAGCCCGCCTCCGTGAGTGTGTCTGAGCCAACAGCTGATTTTGCTGTGGGCGAGTTCGCGGAAGGAGGCGGAGATAAGCGGCGCAGCGAAGATAGAAAATTGTTCGTGTCTGCATTCGATTCTTTCCCTCAGTTCCTTTATACAAAAAAATTCACATTATTTTCCTGCTTTTTTCAGGGCGTTCAGTGCCTGACCTCCCATCGGGTAGAGTGCGATCAGATTGAAGATGGTCATAAGACCAACACCGACGTCACCGAGATCCCACACAGTGGTGTATGCCGCAAGTCCGCCGATGAAGAGCATTACGAGAGCCACGATTTTGTAAGCAGTCTGATAACACCATTTATTTCCGAACAGGTAGGCTACATTGGAACGGGCATAGAACAGAATTCCGATAAAGGTGGAAAAACTGAACATTGCCAGGGTAGCTGCAATAAAAATCGTGCCGAAGGTTCCAAGGTGGTACTGCATAGCAGTCTGCAGCAGATCCATGCCGACAAGCCCGTTAGTGAGATCCTGTGGAACGAGCAGCAGGATCATGGCGGTACAGGTACAGATAACGATGGTATCGATAAATACACCAAGTGATTGCACCAGTCCGATTTTTACGGCATTGTCACTTTTTGCAGCGGCAGCAGCGCATGGTGCGGAACCGGAACCGGCTTCATTGGAAAACAGTCCACGTTTTACACCGTTCATCAGTACGGCACCGAATCCACCGGCAGCAACCTGTCGGATGCCGAAGGCTTCTTCAAAAATGCGGGTGAGTACAGCCGGCATCTGACCAAGGTGTGTGAAAATAATAATTAACGTAAAGATAAAGTATGCACAAGCCATGATTGGCACTAAAATATCTAAAACTTTTACCGTCGCATTTTTTCGAAGTACGATGATTGCTGCCAGAATGACCAAAACGATGGTAGTTGCCAGCGGCGGAATGGAAAATGCATTTTCAAAAGCGGATGTCACAGAGTTGCTGATTACCTGGCTGATGCCACACCAACAGATCAGACCGGAAATGGCAAAAAGTACCGCGATCACAGAGTATTTTCGATAAGTGCCGTCTTTTCTTTTAGCAAAAAAGTGATGCATGTAATAAGCAGGTCCGCCGTGGAAACCACCGTAAAGCGGATCTTTTTCTTTATGAAGCTGCGCCAGCGTACCTTCAATAAAAGCAGTGGAGGAACCAAGCAGTGCGGTGATCCACATCCAGAATACAGCTCCGGCGCCACCGGCGGAAATCGCAGCTACAACGCCCACCAGATTTCCCATGCCGACACGGGTTGCGGTGGAGACGATCAGTGTCTGAAAGGAAGACAGACCTCCGTGTTTCTCACCTTTTTCTGTTAAAGCCCGAATCATATCCGGAAAGAGCCGAATCGGAAGGAATTTTGTGCGAATGGTAAAGTAAATTCCGGTTGGAATCAGCAGGATAACCAGAAGCGGTAATCCAAGAGTGCCACCGCCAGGCAGTGGCAAAGTGACCAGATCTCCCCATAAAAAGTTGTATATAAATTCAATAATGGCTGTCATATCAAATAATCCCCCCGAATAGAAAAAACACCTATTTATTAAGTTTGAAAAATATTAAATGGTATCAAACATATAGTGCAACAATTTTTGATGATTCAGCCAGTATAGCATGTTCAAATAAAAACGTCAACACGTTGAAGTGCGGCACTTCAACGTGTGAAAAATGACTGCTTTGCATAATAAGATTTAACTTACGGAAACTTCGCCAGCAAGGACTTTTTTATAATCTTCGTAGTTCTTTTTCAGGAGTTCCGGTGTATTCAACTCATATGGACATTTCGTCATACACTGACCACACTCCAGGCAGTTTTCAATCTTTTTCATTTCTTCCTGCATCTGTGGAGTCAGCCATTCTGCACTTGGGGCACGGCGCAGCATCAGTGACATTCTTGCACACTGATTGATCATAATGCCTGCCGGACATGGCATACAGTAACCACAGCCACGGCAGAAATCGCCGGTCAGCTCCTGCTTTTCCTTTTCAATATAAGCAGAAATTTCTTCATCCATGGAAGGCGTATGTTCCATATAAGAGAGCCACTCTTCCAGTTCGGTCATTTTCTGAATTCCCCAGATTGGCAGAACATTGTCAAACTGTGTCATGTAAGCCATGGCGGCTTTGGAGTTGTGGATCAGTCCACCAGCCAGACCTTTCATGGCAATAAATCCCATGTTCTGCTTGGAACAGGCTTCTACCAGATGAAGTTCCTGTTCGGAGGAAAGGTAGCTGAATGGGAACTGCATGGTTTCATACAGACCGGAAGCGACACATTCCTCTGCAATGCCAATTTTGTGTGCAGTAACACCGATGTGACGGATCATGCCCTGTTCTTTGGCTTTTAACATGCATTCATACATGCCGGTTCCGTCTTCCGGGCGGTAGCACTGGTTGACACAGTGGAACTGGTACAGATCCAGATAATCTGTTTTGAGTAAGTGCAGGGATGTTTCTAACTGACGCCAGAATTCATCCGGAGTCGTTGCGGCTGTTTTGGTGGCAATATAAATTTTATTGCGCATGTGTCCGAAAGCTTCACCCATTTTTTCTTCGCTGTCGCTGTAGGCGCGGGCAGTGTCAAAAAATGTCATACCGCCTTCATAGGCGCGATGAAGAATTTTGACAGCTTCATCCATGGATACACGCTGAACCGGCAGTGCACCGAAAGCATTCTGTGGTGTCTGAATGCCAGTCATTCCTAATGTAATTTGTTTCATAGTTTTCACCTCATACTTGAATATTTTTTTATTTATTTGTGTCTCCGCGATATATTTACAGTCAGTTGTTTTCTGGAAATTTAAAAATAGCGGACTGTAATTTGAACGCAGAATAAACATTCCCCCGCTTCAAGTGCGTAGAGCACTAAGCGGTGGGTAAGGGGGATGCTTATGTCAGTGGGAGTTAAAAGCTCCCACTGACAGGTCGCAAAGCGACTGCGTTCATGAGCAAGTAGCGAAAGCGGATTGCGAATGTCCGCTTTACAAATAGAGATATTATGTGTTACAGATATTTTATACTGATAGAAAGGCAGGCGCAAGATGAACATGCTTATGATATCTAAAAAGTATGAAACACGGTGGCTTTACAGGAAGTTCAGACATAGATAAGATCTGTTTTTTAAAAATTTGTTTGACCATTTGATCATCATAGGAAGACAAATGTACGTTGTATGAAGAAAAATGCTTGCATCTTGCAAAAACCTGTGATATGCTTTTCTACGAATTTGTCGTTGGTCGTTGAAATCAGATGCATATTATTGCATCGCAGACAAGTTCACTCTGGAGAGTCTTCGCATATGCGAAGCGCCGAAGGTGTCGCGGTTAAGTGATCGGATGATCTGTGCGTATCGTATGGATCGCTCCTTTCAGGTTATAACCGCTTATCTCTCAGGCAAAAGGACAGAGCATACCACAATATATGCATGTTCTACTCTTTAGAGGCTGATATTTTATCAGCCTTATTTTTTATATAAAAAGGGAGAGAAGAAAATGGCAAAATTATTTAATCAAATTCTTACATCAATCGACGGTTTTGTATGGGGCGTTCCCCTGATCGTCCTCATTCTGGCAGTCGGTGTATTTTTGACCATAAGAGTCAAAGGTCTGCAGATCCGGCTTCTGCCACGTGCAATCAAGGAACTTTTTGTAAATGAAAAAAGTGGTGACAGCGGAGAAGTATCCAGTTTCGCAGCATTATGTACTGCGTTGTCCGCAACCATCGGTACCGGTAATATCGTCGGTGTTGCAACCGCGCTGGTAGCCGGAGGTCCGGGTGCGTTATTTTGGATGTGGATAGCTGCATTTGTAGGTATGGCTACCAAATATGCGGAGTGTCTGCTGGCAGTGAAATATCGTACCGTTGCAGAGGATGGTCATATTGTGGGTGGCCCGTTCTACTACATTGAAAAAGGTATGGGACCAAAGTGGAGATGGCTGGCAAAGATTTTCGCGTTTTTCGGTGTCTGTGTAGGTTTGTTTGGTATCGGAACATTTACACAGATCAATGGTATCACAAATGCTGTGCAGACATTTTTTGATCCGGATAAAACATGGACTGTGCATATGTTTGGAATGGATTATTCCTGGACAGTTGTAATCGCAGGCGTATTGTTATCTATCTGTGTCGCACTGGTAGTTATCGGTGGTATCAAACGTATTTCCAGTGTTTCACAGGTTGTCGTACCGTTTATGGCGGTTGCATATGTAGTAGTTGTATTAATCATTCTGTTGACACATCTCGGAGAGATTCCGGAAGCGTTCAGGACAATTATTGAGAGTGCGTTTGGTCTGCGGGCAGCAGCAGGTGGAGCGCTGGGAGCTGTATTGATAGCAATGCAGAAAGGTATTGCTCGTGGTATTTTCTCCAATGAGGCAGGTCTTGGTAGTGCACCGATCGCAGCAGCAGCTGCACTGACAGATTCTCCGGGACAGCAGGGTCTGATTTCTATGCTGGGAACATTCATTGATACAATCGTAATCTGTACAATGACAGGACTTTCTATCGTAATTGCAGGAACATGGAATATCGGTCTGGAAGGCGTGGCAGTTACTACAAAAGCTTTCCAGATGACATTACCGTTCCCGGAGCAGCTTTCATCCTTTATTCTGATGATCTGTCTGGTGTTCTTTGCATTTACGACGATTCTCGGATGGGATTATTACAGTGAAAAATGTCTGGAGTATTTATCCAATGGAAATCAGAAAGTAGTAAAAGGATATCGCTGGTTATATATTCTGGCAGTATTTATCGGACCGTACATGACAGTTTCTGCTGTATGGACCATTGCAGATATCTTTAATGGACTGATGGCAATCCCGAACCTGATCGCACTGGTGGCACTGAGTGGAGTGGTTGTCAGTGAGACAAAGATTTATCTGAAACGTATCGGAAAAGCGTCATAAAAAGTATTTTAATATATGAACGCAGAATAAGCAAAGCGACTGTGTTCATGAGCAAGTAGCGAAAGCGGATTGCGAATGTCCGCTTTATACGAAAATGTGGTATTTTATCTTCGCGGCTAACAATCGCCTGCTTAGAAAAAATACCACATTTTCTTTATCTACACGTTGAATTTACAATTTTATAACTTTGTATTGATGTTTTTTTAACCCCCAGGGTGGCTTGTGAAGCCGCCTTTTTTTTGTTACTCTGATAAAAAGTTATCGAATTGTTTTATTGAACGCTTTACGGAAAAATGTATGTGAAAGGAAAAATTATGTTGAACAGAAAAGGAAAAAAAATAGGGGCGTTTTTTTTAATCGCGGCAATGACACTTGGCTTGTTGACGGGATGTGGAGGAAACAGTGAGCAGAAAGATGGCTCTGCAAAAGCGGAAAACACAAGTGAAAAAGTATTTACTTACGGAGATACCACATTTAATGCAGAAAACGATGAATCGGACGTGAATCCGCACAGAGGATACTCCGGATGGGCATGCATCCGTTATGGTATCGGAGAGACATTATTTAAGTATTCAGATTCCATGGAATTAGAACCATGGCTGGCGCAGTCTTATGAAAATGCAGATGCGAATACATGGAAGATTACTTTGCGTGATGATGTGACCTTTACCAGCGGACGAAAAATGGATGCGCAGGCAGTCAAAGAATGTCTGGATGATCTGGTGGCAGTCCATGAACGTGCAGCAGGTGATTTAAAAATCAGCAATATTGAAGCTGACGGTCAGACACTGACAATCACAACCAGTGAACCGGTTCCGGCGCTGATGAATTATCTGTCTGATCCATATGGATGCATCATTGATATGGAAGCAGGTATTACAGAGGATGGAAAAGTAGTTGGAACGGGACCGTATATTGTGCAGGAGTTGGAAACCGATAAAGGTCTGACACTGGTAAAAAATGAAAATTACTGGAACGGTATGCCGCATCTGGATACGATTTATGTAAAAACGATCACAGATGGAGACACCATGACCATGGCAATGCAGTCCGGCGAATTGGATGCCGCTTACGGACTTCCATATGCAAGTCTGCCATTATTTGAAAATGATCCATACACGATTTCTTCCTGTGAGACTTCCCGCTCATTCTTTGCACAGATGAATTATGCAGCGGAAGCACTTCAGGATGATAATGTTCGTGCAGCGATTGCAAGTGCGATTGACAAGGAAAACTTTACTTCTGTATTGATGGATGGAAATGGCGCTGCGGCAGTGGGACCGTTCCCGACAAGCTTTACGTTTGGGGATGATGCCGTAACAGCGGAATCTTATGATCCGGCGAAAGCAAAAGAATTATTAAAAAAGGCCGGATGGACAGACACTGATGGAGACGGCTATGTGGATAAAAATGGTCAGAAACTGACCATTCGGTGGGTGACTTATCCAAGCCGTCAGGAGTTACCGCTGCTGGCAGAATCAGTGCAGGCGACTATGAAAGATATTGGAATTGACATTCAGGTAAACAGCACTGCAAATTATCAGGATTATCTGGATAAAGGCGACTGGGACATTTTTGCAGGAGCTTTTGTCAGTGCACCGACCGGTGATCCGGAGTATTTCTTCACCACACATTGTCTGGACAGTTCCACAAAGAATCGTGGCGGATATCACAGTGATGCGTTGGAAGCATTAGAAAAACAGATGGCAGTTACTTTTGATCCGACGGAGCGCGCATCTCTGGCAACACAGATGACACAGACGATTCTGGATGACCATGCATTTGTATTTGCATCTCATCTGAAAATGTCTATGGTATCCGGTAAAGGCGTGTCCGGTCTGGTGGCACATCCGTCCGATTATTATGAGATTACCGTTGATCTGGATAAAAAATAACCGGATTTCAAACTGCTTGGTTTATAAGAAAACGGAGCAGGAAAATATCTATGAAGAAATGTGTTTTCAAAGCATCTTATTTAGAAAGACGATGAAAGTACATGAGATAAAAACATATGAAAAAATATATAATTAAGAGATTATTGCAGTTGATACCGATTTTAATCGGTATCACACTGCTTACTTTTGTATTAATGAATGCATCTTCGACAGATGCAGTTGATGTGATGGAACAGAATACGGGAACTTCTTGGACAGAAGAACAAAAGCAGGCTGTTCGTGTGGAACTTGGACTGGATAAGCCTCTGCCGATGCAGTATCTGGTCTGGTTGGGAAAACTTCTGAGAGGAGATATGGGGGAATCTTATATTTCCGGGCAGCCGGTATTTTCACAGTTTGTATCAAAGCTTCCGGCAACGATTTATCTGACGATCACATCTATTTTGCTGACCGTATTATTGTCTATTCCACTGGGAATTTTGTCGGCAGTGCGAAAAAATAAATTTACTGATTATCTGATCCGGGTATTAAGTTTTATCGGAAATTCCATGCCTGGATTTTTTGTGGCGTTACTGCTAATGTATGTATTTTCGTTGAAACTGGGGTGGTTTCCTGTTATGGGAAATAATGCCGGATGGAAGAGTGTTATATTACCGACACTGACGCTGGCAATTGCTATGTCTGCAAAATATACCCGTCAGGTTCGTGCAACTGTTCTGGAAGAACTGAACAAAGATTATGTAGTTGGAGCACGCTCCAGAGGTGTGCGGGAAAAACGGATTTTATATGGCAGTGTATTGAAAGCATCCATGCTGACAATTGTAACACTTTTGGCTTTATCCATTGGCTCTCTGCTTGGAGGAACTGCAATTGTGGAGTCGATTTTTATGTGGGATGGTGTTGGCAAAATGGCAGTAGATGCGATACTGACCAGAGATTATCCGATCATACAGGCATATGTAATCTGGATGGCGATTATTTATGTGGTAGTAAATCTGGTAACGGATATTATTTACCATTATCTTGATCCAAGGATCCGTATGCAGAATGAGCAGGTGTAACAAGATGAACAGAAAGAAAACAAAAATAAAATTTATTATATTATTGATCCTTGTAGGGGGATTACTGTTTATTGCTGCATTTGCATCTCATCTGGTTCCTTATGATCCATATGAGCAGGATCTGGCGAATGCGCTGGCAAAACCAGATGCATCTCATCTGTTTGGAACAGACCGATATGGAAGAGACATGCTTTCCAGAGTGATTTTGGGGGCACAGACAACAGTGTTTTCTTCTTTATTGCTGGTTTTGATCATAACCGTAGTTGGAACGATGATCGGAATGCTGTGTGGATATTTTGGTGGAAAACTGGATGATTTGCTGATGCGTATTTCTGATGTATTTCTGGCATTCCCGGGTATGGTATTTGCAATTGCGGTAGCCGGGGTGCTAAGTGGAGGTCTCACAAATGCAGTGATCGCGCTGGCATGTATTTCATGGCCGAAATTTGCGCGGCTTGCGAGAAGCCAGGTGTTGACGGTAAAAGAAATGCCTTATATTGCAGCGGCAAAACTGGCCGGCTGTTTTTCCGGAAAAATTCTGATGAAACATATTTTCCCAAACATTGCAGGAACAATTATTGTAACTGCTGTATTGGATATCGGAACTATGATCATGGAACTTGCAGGATTGTCTTTCCTTGGTCTTGGTGCCACCCCACCGGTTGCAGAATGGGGATCGATGATGAGTAATGGAAGAAGCATGCTGCAGACCTGCCCGTGGATTGTACTGGCACCGGGAGCTGCTATTTTTATCACTGTGGCACTGTTTAATCTTTTGGGTGATACCGTGCGTGATATGGTGTAAGCATTATTGTTTGAGTATATAGAAATAATAAATAGAGAAATACAGAATAAATACGCATGTTTCATAGGCTGATATCAGCCGGAGTTTCAGGTCAGATAACAGTATGGCAGCGGAAAACATGAGAGGATTTCGTATGGAAACGAATCAGAATTTGCTGGAATATCGGAAGGTTGATATTCAGTATGGAGACAGAAAAATTATTCAGGATTTTTCCTTACAGATGAAGCAGGGAGAGATTCTTGGAATTGTAGGGGAATCCGGGAGCGGCAAAAGTACGGTGATCCGGGCGGCGATGGGATTGCTTGGAGACAGTGGAAAAGTGTCAGGTGGAGAAATCTTATATCGTGGTACGGATATGACAAAGGTTAGCGGAGAACAGTTGCGGCAGCTTCGTGGACCGGAGCTTGGGATGATCTTTCAGAATGCAGGAGCATCGCTCTGTCCGATCCGGACAATTGAGGAACAGCTGTATGAAGCTGTGTTGCAGCATGAAGCTGTGTCGAAAGAAGAAATACGTGACCGTGCATTAAAGCTTTTCGAACAGTTACGTTTTACAAATGGAAAACAGATTTTAAAAAGCTATCCCTTTGAATTTTCCGGTGGAATGAATCAACGTGTGGGAATTGTGCTTGCCATGGTACTTCGCCCTAAACTTTTGCTGGCAGATGAACCGACCAGTGCGCTGGACGTAACAGTGCAGGCGCAGGTTATAAAAGAAATGATGAAATTGAGGGAACTGTACGGAACCGGAATTGCAATCGTAACACATAATATCAGTGTAGTAAATTATATGGCAGATTATGTAGCTGTCATGCACCAGGGAAAACTGGTGGAGTATGGCACGAAAGAGGAAGTACTGAATCATCCACAGGAGGCTTATACAAAGAAACTGATAGGTTCTGTCCTGCGACTGAAGCGGAGATAAAGTTATGCATACTATTTTAGACGTAAAAGATTTAACAAAAAATTTTTATAAAAATAAGCAATTATTTACGGCAGTAAATCATATTAGTTTCCAGCTTCGACAGGGAGAATGTCTGGGACTTGTCGGAGAGAGTGGATGTGGAAAAAGTACAACAGTAAAAATGTTGACGCATTTGTTAAAACCAGACAGTGGGGAGATATTACTGGAAGGAACTGAAATACAACATCTAAAAGGAAAAGCATTGAAAAAATTGTATACAGAGATTCAGATGGTATTTCAGATCCCACAGGATTCTTTTGATCCGAGACGGACGCTTGGGGATAGTATCATGGAAAGCATGCGAAACCATAATGTCAGCAGAAAGGAAGCACAGAATCGGCTGGGGCAGTTGTTGCAGCAGGTGGAACTTCCTCCAGAGCTTGCAGACCGTTATCCAAATCAGGTCAGCGGCGGACAGTGTCAGCGCGCAGCAATGGCCAGAGCATTGGCAGTTAATCCGAAAATCCTGATCTGTGATGAGGCAACCAGTGCGCTGGATGTGACCGTGCAGGCGCAGATCATAGAGTTATTAAAACGATTACAGCAGGAAATGGATCTGTCGATTCTTTTAATCAGTCATGATCTGGCACTGGTACAGCATTTGTGCGATCGTGTCCTTGTTATGTATCAGGGAAATATTGTGGAACAAGGAACTCCTGACCGCGTGATCAATGCGCCGGAAAATGACTATACCAAAATGTTGATCGAGGCAGCAATGCTGGGGCAGTAATGTGAATTGCCTTGGTGAAAGAAGCAGATCATGAATTTCGTTTGAAGTAATATGATTTCCGGAAGTCTGGTGTGGATTCTGTTGCAGAGTTGAAGAAAATAATATCCCCCAGGGTGGCTTGTGAAGCCTCCCTTTTCTTGTATAAAATGTAATTAATGAATAATAGGAACGGAAAAATGAAAGGAGAAGGGATATGAGCAACGCAGCAGAACAGCAATACGCAGAACAGGGGATTGTATATCTGGATCCCAAAATGAGAATCAAAAATTACTGGACGCAGAGAAGCCATTCCTTTGCAGAACTGCGCGTCAGAGAATTAAACAGTATAATGGCAGATCGCTGGCTGCGGGAAATTGCAAAATATATTCCGGCAGGTGGGCAGCTCCGGATTCTGGATATCGGAACCGGAACCGGATTTTTCGCATTTCTGCTCAGCAGTCTGGGACATCGTGTTACCGGAATCGATTTGACTCCTTCCATGATTCAGGAAGCAAAAGAAATTGGGCAGACATTAGAGAGTACGGCACAGTTTCGTGTGATGGATGCAGAAAAATTATTATTTGCAGATGAAAGTTTTGACATGGTCATTTCCAGAAATCTGACCTGGACACTGCCGCATCCACAGGAAGCTTACAGAGAGTGGCACCGTGTATTAAAACCGGGTGGAATACTTTTGAACTTTGACGGTAATTACGGAAAAGCAGATTTTACCGGAAAAGGCGAAAAACTTCCGGAAAACCATGCACACAAACAGATTACCGGAGATCTGATGCAGGAATGCGAGGCAATCAAAGATCAGCTGGAGATCAGCTATCATGTGCGCCCGGCATGGGATGTTACCGCATTAGGCGAGACAGGATTCGAACAGATCAGATTAGATCTTGGCATCAGCAAACGGATCTATATCGAAAAAGATGAATTTTACAATCCGACACCGTTATTCTGTATTGCAGCAACAAAGAATCAGATTTAAGGTGGAGGGGAATTTGTCTGGTAAATGATGAGCAATGCTTTTTCAAATAGTATATCAGATTACTCTAAACAGAAGCTGAGTTTAGTTTGACAAAATAGAGACAGTAAAGTAAGGAACAAATATTATTATGAAAGAACTGGGAGAAAAAATCGTCAGCTACTGGGGAACCCGCGCCGAAGGTTATTCCGAATACAACCGGGAAGAACTGGCAGGCGACAAGTGGCAGGACTGGATTGCAGAGATAAAAAAACAATTATCAAAAAAAGAAAAATCGAAAATCCGGATTCTGGATATCGGAACCGGTCCCGGTTTTTTTGCTATCTTGCTGGCACAGGAAGGATATCAGGTGACGGCGATAGACTGTACCGCTGAAATGCTGGCAGAAGCGCAGGCAAATGCCGGAGCACTGGCAGAGCAGATCACCTGGAAGCAGATGGATGCACAGAAACTGGAATTTTGATACCTACAATTCTTTAACACCTAACTGGTATTATAAAGTGTTACGAT
>OGDF01002149.1_pt1 | contig 27448 bp, 28 predicted proteins | sample 1570141 | NCBI WGS metagenome assembly OGDF01 (sample SAMEA4370581, study PRJEB24528) | human gut metagenome | reverse complement strand
GATGACGGCAGCCTGATAGCGCTCCAAGATACCGCAGGCGATGCCGGAGCAGCCGGAGACGAAGCCCAACAGCCCCGCCAGGTCGCCGATCAGCGCGAACTTCTTGCTTTTTTCGTTCATGATGTAGTTCCTCCCTATTCCTCTCGCCATTCGATGGCGTTTTCTTCTGCCCAGCGCTGCAATCGCGCGGGAAAGATGAAGTATTGATATTTGCCATCCGCCAGCTGGTCTGGGACAGCCACCGCCGCAGGGGCGAACACCCCGGCAATAATGCCGGCTTGCAGCTTGTGATTGTCGCCGGGGATCCCATGATCCCGACACCACTTGTAGAACCAGCTCAATGTTTCCGCTCCAATCCACGGCAGTTTCTCCATACAAATCACCTCACCTTATCCTATGCGTGCGCTGGGTTGTCCTAGTTTGTTTTACTTCTGCATCACCTATGGAAGATCTTCTTCCACACAAATGCAGTAGCTGCATTTATCTCTTCATCGGATAGGGTCAGTCCTCTTTTCCCCATGATGTGTGCAAGCGACTGCGTACAGACATAATATTTCAGCCATTTCAGGGCACAGATTGCTGTGGCAATCGCCAAAAGAATCGTCACGGTTCCACCTCCCCTCTCAGCTTGCTCCCGCTTCTACCCTGCTTCTTTCATACAAGCGGCCTGCGCAACAGCCATCGACTTTGCCAGGAGAATCATCACATCCTGGTTTTGTTCGGATAACTGCCGGAAAATCGCCTCCATATTGCTTTGTTTACTATCCATTGATGCTCCCTCCTTTCTTTATATCCGTTTTTGATTTTCTTCTCTTGTTATATATCAATTTTTGATTTCTGTCAAGTGTTTCTCTTGACTTTTTTATCAATTATTGATATTCTTTTTTTGTGAGGTGATAATACATGGATAATCGCATCCGCATTCTGCGCAAGACACTGGGTTTGACGCAGAAGGAATTTGCTGAAAAACTTGGTATTCAGCAAAACACAGTAAGCTGCATGGAAAGAGATGATACTGCTCCTACTCAGAAGAACATTAAGCTTATTTGCTCCCAGTTCAGCGTAAATGAAGATTGGCTCCTGCATGGTGTAGAACCTATGTTCTTAGTCGTAGACAAGAAACAGAAAGAGTTCTTTGACATTTTTAATGAGTTGACTCCAACCTTGCAGGATCATCTCATCAGCACCGCCAAAGAACTGCTTAAGACACAAATGCGCTTGCAGGAAACAGAAGAGTTGACTACACCGGAAAAATCGAAACCCCACACCTAAAATTATACAAGAAACAGGGTACACAAATCCGGACTAACCCAGCGTAATGCAAAACGCATACAATCGTAATTTGTTGTTTCTGCGAATATCATGTAACATGGAATCATATTCCGTTGTAACATACATACGGGAAATTTATGAAATGATTGGAGAAACGAGAAATGAAAAAGATGTGTACTCTCCTGCTGGCACTTATGATGGTGCTGAGCCTGGCCGCCTGTGGTGACAGTGGCACAGCGGCGAGCCAGAACACGGACAAAGCTGCGACCAGCACCGCCACGGATGCTTCCGATAACAAGGACACCAAAAAGGCTGATAAGACTGATGAAAAACTCTCCGTTGAACAGGAATCTGCGCTGAATAAGGCAGAGGAGTACCTGAATATGATGGCTTTTTCCCACGACAGCCTGATCGACCAGCTGAAGTTTGAAGGCTTTTCCGAGGAAGATGCGACCTATGCGGCAGAGAACTGTGGTGCTGACTGGCAGGAACAGGCCGACAAGAAGGCCAAAGAATATCTGGACACGATGGCTTTTTCCCATGATAGTCTGATCAAGCAGTTGGAACATGAAAAGTTCTCCAACAAGGACGCAACCCACGCAGCGGATAACTGTGGCGCTGACTGGAACGAGCAGGCCGCAAAGAAGGCGAAGGAATATCGCAACACCGGTTCTTTCTCCCATAAGCAGCTGGTCAGTCAGCTGGAATTTGAAGGCTTCACCTCTGAACAGGCGGAATACGGCGTCTCTCAGGGTGAATGACACAATACTTAAAATACAACACTGCCCTGGTGCTGCCAACACCAGGGCATTCCAAAACGCAATTTCAAAATATAACCGCAAATACTTGTTTGAGGTGAAAGATTCTTTTCCATTATGCTCACGCTGCACCTAAAGGATTGATACACTCTTTTACTCAAAAATTACAAAAACGCATACAATCGTAATTTGTCATTTCTACGAATATCATGTAACATGGGAGTATCTTCCGTATCAGCATGATTGCGGAAGAAAAACCCCATGAAAGTAGGAGAGTTTAAATGAAAGTAGCAAAATTGGTATCGGGGATCATCTCCATCGTGTTGTGTCCCTTAGTCCTGTTCCAGTCCTGTGCCGCTGGCGTTGGCAACGCAATGGCGGAAAACGGGGAAGTGAGCGGTTCCGCCGGTCTGTTCGTGGCAATCTGCTTGATCGTTGCTGGCATCGTCGGCCTGGCCACCAGGAATTCCGAAGGCAAGGGTGCTTCCATCACCACCGCCGTGTTTTACATCATCGGTGCGCTCCTGGGCTTTGCCAACGCAGGCTCCTATTCTGACCTGAACATCTGGGCTGCTGTGTGCGTCATCTTCGCCATCCTCTACATCGTCGCTGCCGTGAAGGCCAAAAAGCCGGAGGCAAAAGCCGACCAGTCTGAACAGTAATTTCATGATATAAAAACCGCCCTGGTGCTGCCAACACCAGGGCGGTTTAAAAGGGTAGTAGTTTTTCGATTCCACATACTACCCTTTCATTTTAGCACATAAGAATAAAAAATGAAAGGAGAGATTGCCATGGCAAAATGCATCTACGCCCGATGCAAGCGCTCCATCCCGCCCGACGCCATCTTCTGCCCCTACTGCGGCCGGAAGCAGGTGCGGGAGCAGAAGCCCAAAAAACACCGCACCAGGGAGAAGGGCACCGGCAGCGTCTACAAGCTGTCGGGCAACCGGAAGCGCCCCTACTATGCCGTGCTCAACGGCAAGTCTGCCGGTCGGATGTACGCCACCCGACAGGAGGCGGAGGCGGCGCTAGAATCCATGTTGGCCTGCACCCGTCCGGAGGTGTTCGCCTACACCCTGGAGGACTGCTTCAACGCCTGGTCTTCGGTGGCCTTCCGGGACATGAGCACCAGCTCCCAGCGTGGCTACCTGACCTCCTGGAGCTATGTGCCGGAGCGGCTGCGGCAGAAGCTGGCACGGGATGTGCGCAGCGATGACTTCCAGGAAATCGTGGATGCGCTGCAAGGCCGTGGCCTGTCCGAATCCACCGCCAAGCACCTGAAATTCCTCTACTCCCAGCTCTGCCAATGGCTGATGCAGCGGGACGTGCTGAACAAGAACTACGCCGCCTTCGTCACCGTGCAGAAAACGGCCAAGCGCCCCATTGAGACCTTCACTGTGGAGGAGATCGCCAAGATCAACGCCCTGGCAGCCGCTGGCGCAGACGCGGATCGCTGGACACAGACCGCAAAGCTGACCATGATCTTCCTGTTCACCGGGATGCGCATCACCGAGCTGTTCACCCTGCCCCTGGCCAATGTCCACCTGGACAGCGCCGTGCCGTACATCCAAGGCGGCATCAAAACGGAGGCCGGGAGAAACCGTATCATCCCCCTCCACCAGCGTATCCTCCCCTATGTGCAGTTCTTCGCTGGCCACGCTGCCGGTAACCTGCTGGTCAGTGGCTTCTGTGGCAACCAAAAGGCCAACGGCTGGCGAGCACGGGATTACAAGGGGATGTTGAAGTTCCTAGGCATCCCGTACAAAGTCCCCCACAACACCCGAAAGACCATGGCCACCAATGCCGCACAGGCAGGCGTTGACCAGCTCGCCCTGGCAAAGCTCATGGGCTGGGCTGACCTGGAAGTGGGGAATAAATACTATATCGCCCCCGATGTGGCCTATCTGGCAGGAGAGATGGATAAGCTGAATGGGTGGGACAAAAAGTTAGATAAGAGTTAGTGTTACTGTTAGCTGTTCTGTTAGATTGCACAATATCTTGTTTCATTCTATTGCATTTTATTGTTGCAGCTGGTGCAGTATTTTATAGATAATCTGCAATTTATCGAATAAAGTTAAAAGCAGCATATCACCTGTGGATCATCATTTTGATCATCATCCTGTTCTGCTGCGGTGGCTGCGGCGGCGGCTGCGGCAATGGCTGCGGTGGTGGCTGCGGCGGCTGCGGCGGTGGCTGCGGCTGCGACAACGGCTGCGGCTGCGGCTGCTGATCTCTCCCCCCACGTCAGGAGGACAGACCGCCCTTCTATAAATAGCGTACACGGTTTCCGTGCTGGCCCCTTTGCCCTTACCCTCTGAACAGAGAGCCCTCCGTATGATTTCGGTCATACGGAGGGCTTTTTTCATTTTATTGAGCGGAACCGGCGGTCACTCTGTCTGTGCTAACAACGGAAAAAACCACCGGATAAATCCGGTGGTTTTGGAATATCCAAAAGATCAGGTATTCATCTGCTTCCGGCGGGACAGGTTCATGGTGCCGTCCTGCATACTTTCCACATCCTCCAGGCTCTTGCCGGTGCCGAAGGCAACGCAGGAGATGGCGTCATCAGCCACATGGGTCTCAATGCCGGTATGCTGTTCGATCAGGCGATCGATGCCCCAGATCAGGCTGCCGCCGCCGGTCATGACGATGCCGTTGTTAGAGATGTCCGCCACCAGTTCAGGGGGTGTCCGCTCCAGGACAGAGTGGACAGCTTCCAGGATGCGCATGGTGGGCTCCTCAAAGGCTTCGATCATCTCGCTGGAGGAGACGGTGAAGGCGCGAGGCAGGCCGGTCATCAGGTCACGCCCCTTGATCTCCATGGTCTGTTCTTCCTCACGGGGATAGACGCAGCCAATGGACATCTTCAGTTCTTCCGCAGTACGTTCCCCGATGAGCACGTTGTGCTTGCGGCGGATGTACTTGATGACCGCTTCGTTGAACTGGTCGCCTGCGATCTTGATGGAGGCGGATTCCACCACGCCGGACAGAGAGATCACGGCCACATCGGTGGTGCCGCCGCCGATGTCCACGATCATGTGGCCGTCAGGCAGGGAGATATCGATGCCGGCGCCGATGGCGGCTGCCACCGGTTCCTCGATCAGGTAGACCTTTCGGGCGCCAGCCTGGATGCCGGCGTCAATAACGGCACGTTCCTCGACCTCCGTGATGCCGGAGGGAACGCAGATGACCAGACGGGGCTTGAAGAAATGGGTGGGAGCCACCTTGTGGATGAATTCCCGCAGCATCCGCTCGGTCATGTCATAGTCGGAAATGACGCCTTCCCGCAGGGGGCGGATGGCGACAATGTTGCCGGGGGTACGACCCAGCATATTCTGTGCCTCGGTACCAACTTTGAGCAGCTTACCCGTATTCTTATCAATGGCGACCACGGACGGCTCCCGCAGGACAACGCCCTTGCCCTTCACATAAACCAAAATAGAAGCAGTACCCAGATCGATACCAATATCTCTTGCAACGCTCATGCGATCACACTCCTCTAACATTCCATCTGTTTATAGTATACCCGGACGGACTCATTCCAGCCCTCTCTAACTCGTCTCGCCGCAAAATGGAAGCGGACTGACATTTTTCCGGAACAAATTCAATCTCTCTGCTATTATAGCGGTTTTTGCCCCTTTTTTCAACGCTGTATGACAAAAGTTTTCTTAAGATTCACATTTCCGTCTCATCCTGGTGAACCGGCGTTCGAGCCGCTGTCACACAGCACACCTCCGCCGCTCCCGCTGCCAACAGCGTGCGTGCCGCTTCGTCCAAGGTGCTGCCCGTGGTGATGATGTCGTCTACCAGCAAGATGCGCTTTCCTGCGATCCTGCCGGTGCAAACTCCTCGATACACTCCGTTCACCTGCTTCTGTCGCTCCGCTCTGCCGCCTTTCCCAGAGGCCAGAGCGGGGATGTCCTTCCACTTCTTCAGGGTACGCACTGGACGCTTTCCATAGACCTTGGCCACCTGCATTGCCAACAGCCGGCACTGGTCGAATCCACGCTCCCGCAGCCGTTTCCGGCTCACCGGCACCCAAGTCACCAGGTCAAAGGCATCGGACAGACAGCGGCAGGCACAGTCGCCCATCCAACGGCCAAAGCAGACCCCATAGGATTCCCGTTGATGATATTTGTAATCCACCAGTGCCTGGTGTACCTTCCCCGTCAGGAAGAAGGGGGACACGCACTGGGAAAACGCCCGTCCCGTCTGAACAGCGCTGTGCGTATCCGTCCACGGCAGCTCCGCCAGACACGGTTTGCAGGCATCCTGTTCCGCCCGCTCCAACAGGGCGCCGCAAAAGACGCACTTGGGCGGGTAGACCAGACGCAGAATTTCCTCCCACATCCCACGCACCGTGGGCTTCCTTCGGGTTTCTTCCTGTTCCATAGGCTCCATTCCTTATCCGGTCAGGCCGATGATGTTGAGCAGCAGCAGCCAAGACAGGCCGTAATAGGTCACCACAGCCACCAGGTCACTGACCGTGCTGATGAGAGGGCCGGAGGCTACGGCAGGGTCGATGTGGATCTTGTGCAGGACGATGGGCACCACGGTGCCCACCAGGCTGGAGATGGTCATGGCCACCATCAGCGCTGTGCCCACGCAGCCGGAAACGGAGAAGGCGTACAGAGCCGGTTTGGCCTTGGCCAGCATGATGTAGATGCCGATGCACACAAAGGACACCAGCCCCAACAGCAGGCCATCGCAGAAGCCCACACGGGCTTCCTTCCAGACCATCTTGAGACGTTCCTTGCCGGTCAATTCCTCGTCCATCAGCACACGGATGGTGACAGCCAGGGATTGGGTGCCGGAGTTGCCGGACATCCCCAAGACCACCGACTGGAAAAAGACGATGAGGGTCAGCTGTTTCATGACCTTCTCGAACATCCCCGCTACCGTGGACACGCCCAGCCCCAGGCAGAGCAACACCAGCAGCCAAGGCAGACGTTTCTTCATACTCTGACCCACGCTCTCGTCCAGGTCTTCCTCGGTGGTCAGACCTGCCAACTGTGCGTAGTCCTCGCCCATCTCGTCATCGACCGCTTCCACCAAGTCCTGGGCGGTGATGACGCCGATGATGTGATGCTCCTGATCCAACACGGGGATAGAGTCCTCGGCGTAGTCCTTCAACCGTTCCAGGTTGTCGGTGATGCTGTCGCTGGCCAACACATAGGGGTAGGAGGTACTGATGAGGCTCTCCAACGACTCCCCCGCTCGGGCAATGATGAGATCTTTCAGGTCGATGGCGCCGTAGAACATCCCGTCCTCATCGGTAACGTAGAGGATGGAGATGTTGTCGTTGTCATCCGCCTGGGCGATGAGCTGGCGCATGGCCTGCTTGATGGTGAGGGTGCGGCTGATCTCGATGAAGTTGGTGGTCATCATGCTGCCGATCTGATCCTCCTGATAAGAACAGATCAGCTCAATGTCCTCGGTGGCCTCCTCGTTCATCAGGGAGACCAGCTTTTCACGGACGTTGTCATCCACCTCTTGCAGGACGTCCACGGCGTCATCGGCGTCCATGTTCTCGATGATGTCCGCCGCATCATCCGCTTCCAATTCTTCCAGGTAGGTGCCCACGTCGTCCAAATAGGCGAACACTTCGGACATCCATTCCGTATCTAGGACTCGGTAAAGTTTTCGGCGCCCCTTCTCGTCCAGCAATTCAAACGCTTCAGCGATGTCGTTTTCGTGGTAGGCTGAGAGCTTTTCCGCCAACTGATCGTCCCGTTCTTCCTGGTTGATGATCTCCACCAACTCTTTGACATAGTCCGCTTTTTCCCCGGGAATCCATCTTCTTTCCCGCTTTTCGTCCATTGTGGTACACCTCCCATCCGGCTGTTCTCATGCGATTTTCTTGTCAGATCAAAAAACAGCCTATCATTATAATATATACTATTTTCCCCGGAAAACGCAATCCTTTTTTTCTATTTCTCCCACAGTTTTTTCCATAGACTCCGTTCTGTTCAACCCAAAGCGGCAGCGCTCCCAGAGGAACCGCTGCCGCTGTTTTTCCGCTCTTGTTTTCTCCTACGGTTTGCACTGGCCGCAGGGGCTGTAGCCCTGCTGGATGAGGCTCTCCCGCTTGGCTTTGACGCTGCGGCGGTTGTCCTTGCTCATCTTCTCCACACCGGAGCAGTCCGGCTTGTGGAACTTCATGGTGCTGGTGTTCAGGACGTATTTGGTCAGCTTCGTCGTGTCCTGCTTCACCAGCTTGGTGTCCTTTTGCGCGCTGTCCGAGGAGCTGGTGGTGGACTCCAACCAGCTCTCGCCAGTGGCGTAGTCGATGCCCACACCGGGCTGGACGTTGTAGCAGTACACATGATAGGTAATGCCTTCCCCATCGTCCTCCACCGACCTGGCTTCCATCTGTACCCCGTCTGCCACCAGGTTATCCCCGTTGTAGATGGGGGTGACCCGATAGAGCACATGGTTGCCCGTCTCCTTGATGTAGTCCGCCACCATATTCTCAAAGGGGAGCATCCCCTCGGTGTTCAGGTAGCGGGTGCCGGTGATGAGGTTCTGCTCGTTGGCGTTCTCCGCCGTCAGCTGGTAGCCGATGAGATGGCACCGGTTGTAGAGGCTTTTCCCCTCCACACAGTCATAGCGCACCGAGTGCCAGCCGGAGGGTTTGATCTGGCTGATGTCTCCCCGTTTTTCTGTGGGCATCAAATCTCTGCCGATGTTGGCGTAGGCGGTGGTACACCGTCCCAGCTTGTCCAGCTTGCCATAGCGCTCAAAGGAGGTGGTGGTGTAATCAGACGCCGGAAAATCGGGGATGTTGTTGTTCACCTCCACATACGGGGAACCGTCATAGGCGGTGGGCGCATAGTCCACCTGGGTGCTGGTGGTGTTCTGTTTGGTCTGGCCGGTGGCCGGCTGCTGTTCCTGGCAGCTGGGGAGCGCCAGACAAAGGAGCGCTGCCAGCAGCAGCGCCATGGCTTTCTTATGCACGTTCATATACCTCCAAAGTGATGTTCTCATGAGAGGAACCGGAAAACTCCTCCTCTAACGTCAGTTCCCACCCGTCCTCCAAGGGCAGGTCGAAGAAAAGGTCGCCTGGATAGGCTCGGTTCCAATGGAACAGATACACCTGCTCCACCCGCTCCGCCGCAGACGCTGCGGAGATGTTCTCCACAAAGCAGACCTCGCCCTTCCCTGCCTGGGTCAGGAAGTCCTCCGCCACGCAGATGGCATCTGCCCCAGCGTCTTTGGCGAACTGTTTGGCGGAATACTCGTTCATCCACAGTTTTTTCCCGGCGAACAGGGTCAAGATCTTCTCTCTCAACCCTTTATCCTGGCTCTGCCGCTTTCCGTGAAAACACAGCCCCATCCGGTCATCTACCACTGCCACAAGGATCATAGCCTTCCCTCCTGTTTTGTCATCGGGTCTATTGTAACAGAAATCGCCCCGCTGCACAAACCACAACCTGTCCCGATTTCCCGCCCCCTGCAAAAGCAGGGCGCTTTGCCGCCAGATGCGTCAATCATTGCCAAGAAAATCGCTGTCCCGCTTTGCGCTTTTGTCGCATTTGTGGTATGATAGGAGCGTATTAAACCCCATGAAAAGGAGAATATGTGATGTCCATGACCAAAGAAACCCTGTTCAAGATCGTTGAAGATGCCAAGATGGAACCCCTCATTGATGAGGAAGTCTCTGGCAAGCAGTTTGGCTGGCGCAAGATGACCACCGAGCGGCTCCCCCAGCTGGAAGCCCTCAACGGTCCCGAAGTGAAGGTGGAGGTGCATCAGATCGCCCACACCTATCGTTACTCCGTGTACTGCCCCCTGAGCTGGTTCAACAAGTAATCCTGCGAGCGGCGCAAGCCCCTGGAACGTGTGTTCCAGGGGCTTGTTTTGTCACAGGTTGCTCTCCTTCCGGCTGGCCTGCCTGCGCAGGTAGTTGCCCAGATTGGTCACGCAGAGCAGGACGGCAATGAGGAAGGCGCCGGGGATGAGGATGACCCACCAAGCGCCGGACAGAAGGGCTTTTTCGGACAGGGACAGCATACTCCCCCAGGAGACTGCCTCCAAAGGCAGCCCCAGCCCCAAAAAGCTCAAGGTGGATTCCGCCACAATGGCGCCCCGCAGGTTCATGACCACCATAAAGAGAATGGCGGAGAAGAAATTGGGGAACAGGTGGCGCATCAGCACATGGAAGAACCCGCCGCCCATGGCGCGGGCGGCCAGGACGTACTCGCTGTGCCGGAGCTGGCGCACCTCGGTGCGGACGATCTTAGCGATGCTCGCCCAACTGGTCAGCCCAATGGTCACGGAGATGCTTCCGGCATTGGCCTGCCCCAAAATGGCCTGCAAAAAGACGATCAGGAGCAGGTTGGGCACGCTGAGGAACAGCTCGGTCAGCCGCATGAGCAGGGTGTCCAGCCACTGGGGCGCCAGGCCGCTGACCGTGCCGTAGACGGTGGCCACGGCGGTGGAGAGCAGGGTAGCCAGAACGCCGATGGTCAGGGAGATGCGTCCGCCGTACCAGATGCCGGAAAAGAGATCCCGTCCCATGGCATCGGTGCCAAAGTAAAAGGTGCCGTTGGGCGCTTGGCTGCAATGAGCCAAGTCCAGATAAGTGGGGTCGTGGGTCATGAGCAGGTCGCAGGCCAAACAGCCCAAAATGATGGCCGCCAGCACCACCAGAGACACCCAGGGAAACCCGTCCAGCCGGTGCCGTTTGGGGGCTTCCCGTGGGGGCAGTTCTCGGGTGCCCACCAGGGTAAACAGCTCCGTGTCTGTCATAGGGCCGTCACCTCCCCGTATTCCAGCTGCTCCTGCCCCCGTACCCGCGGGTCGATGCGCTCGTTCAAAATCTGCGCCAGGATGCTGCAAAAGATGACCACCACGCCGGTGAGCATACAGACCACCATGAGCAGGTTATAGTCATGGCAGCGGGCGCTCTCGTAGGACAGGGTGCCAATGCCGGGATAGGAAAAGACCATTTCAATGATGTAGGTACCCCCCAGGATATGGGGGACGGAGATGGCCATGAGGTTGAAATAGGTGGGCAGGGTGTTGCGCAGGCAGTGGCGGAACAAGATCTGCCCCTGGGACAGCCCTTTCGCCTTGGCCAGCAGCACATAATCCGCCCGCACCTCCTCCAAGATCTTGTTGCGGATGAGGTAGGCGTAGTACCACAGGTGGCTGAGGACGATGACCGCCATAGGGAGGATGAGATGCTGGATGCGGCTGGCCACGCTCCCCTCCTGTCCAGTGGCGTAAGCGCCGCTGCTGGGCAGCCAATGCAGCGTGACCGAAAACACCAAAATAAACAGCAAACAGAGCCAAAACTCTGGGATACAGCTAGTGAGCGTGCCGACCTTGCACAAAATCTTGTCCGGCCACCGCTCCTCCTGCCAGGCGCAGAACACCCCCACCAGCAGCGCCAAGGCAAAGGTCAACAGGAACCCAGTGCCGCCCAGCAGCAGGGTGTTGCCAGTACGCCCCTCCAACACTTGCAGCACCGGCTGCTTATACTGGTAAGAGATCCCAAACTCCCCCTGGGCGGCGTTCTGCACCCAGCGGACGTACTGCACATAGATAGGGTCGTTCAGCCCCAGCCGTTCCAGGCTGCGCTCCCGTTCCTCCACGCTCATCTTCTCCGTCCGCTCGCCGTAATAGGCCACCAGCGGATCCCCCGGCGCCAGCCGCGCCAAGTAGAACACCAGCAGAGACAGGGCCAAAACACTGAGCAAAAACACCAGCAGCTTTTTGCCATAATACCGGATTCTTTTTCCTGCTGTCATGGCGTCTCTCCTTCCAACACATAGTGATCTGGGGCGATCTCTATCATCTTCTGCCCCAGCACATACGCCTGCTCCTCCGTGGCCGCCGCTGCCTGTGCCCGTGCCAAGCGCGGGTCAGGGATGGGGATGGCGGACAGCAGGGCTTGGGTATAGGGGTGGCTGGGGTTGGCAAACAGCGCCTTGGTGGGCGCGCACTCCACCAGCTTTCCCCGATACAGCACCCCCACTCGATCGCACAGGTACTCCACCATGGCCAGGTCATGGGCGATAAAGAGGATGGAAAACCCGTGTTCCTCCTGCAAATGACGAAACAGGTTGATGATCTGCGCTTGAATGGACACGTCCAGCGCCGCCACCGGCTCATCCGCCACCAACAGCTCCGGCTCCATGCTCAGGGCACGGGCGATGTTCACCCGCTGCCGCTGACCGCCGGACAGCTCCGCCGGATACTGGTCTAAGTACGACCCGTCCAGCCCCACATATTTCAGCTGGAAGGCCGCCTCCTCTCGGGGCGTCCTCCGAGCCGTCTGGATGTGCTGGATGCGCATAGGCTCGGTGATCACGTCCACCACCTTCATCCGCTGGTTCATGCTGGAGCCGGAGTCCTGAAAGATGAGCTGCCGTTTCCTTTCCAGCATTTTTTTGTGCTTGCGCCGCTGGCTCCGGTCGGTGATGTCCACCCCGTTGAACCAAATCTCCCCGCCGGTGGGCTGGTACAGGTTCATCACGCACCGTGCCACGGTGGACTTTCCGGAGCCGGACTCCCCTACCAGCCCGAAAATCTCCCCCCGGCGCACCTGGAAGGACAGGTCATCCAGTGCCTGCACCGCCAGCTTTCGGGTGAGCTTGAACCGGTGGCTCAGGTGCCGCACGTCTAAAATGAGATCATCCATGGAACATCCCTCCTGCGGGCGGCGTCACTTTGGGCGCTCTGGGGTCTAACAACCAGGTGGCGGCGAAATGGGTGTCGCTGACCTGGAACAAGGGCGGCGCTTGGCAAAAGTCTATCTCCAACGCATACTCGTTCCGCCAGGCGAAGGCGTCTCCTTGGGGCAGGTCGATGAGGGTGGGCGGCGTGCCGGGGATGGTGCACAGCCGTTCCTTGCCCTTGGCAAAGGCAGGCAGCGCCCGAAGCAGCGCCCAGGTGTAGGGGTGGCGTGGGTCGTAGAAGATCTCCTCCGCCGTGCCAATCTCCACGATCTTTCCGGCGTACATCACCGCCACCCGATCGGCCACCCGTGCCACCACCCCCAGGTCATGGGAGACGAACACGGTAGCCGTGTCCAGCTTCCGCTGGATGTCTCGGAGCAGATCCAAAATCTGCGCCTGAATGGTCACGTCCAAAGAGGTGGTCGGCTCGTCGGCAAATAAAATCTTCGGACGCCCCGCCAGCGCCATGGCCAGCACACATCGCTGGCGCATCCCCCCAGAGAAGTGGTAGGGATAGAGCTTCGCCCGCTCCAACGGGTGGGCGATGCCCACCAGGGTCATCAGCTCTATCACCCGCTCCTGTACCTGGGCTTTGCTCAGCCCCTTCTGATGGATGGTCACCGCCTCGGCGATCTGCTTGCCGATGGGGATGGTGGGGTTCAGAGCGGTCAGAGGGTCTTGGAACACCATAGAAAAGAGTTTTCCCCGCAGGTTCCGCATCTCCCGTTCGGAGCAGCGGGTGATGTCCCGTCCGTCCGCTCGGATGGTGCCGGAGACGATGGACGCACGCTTGGGAAGCAGTTTCATCACGCTCTTGCACAGGATGCTCTTGCCGCACCCTGACTCCCCCACCAGTGCCAGCACTTCCCCTGGCGCCACGGCAAAGGACACATCCCGCACCGCCTGGACGATGCCGGCGGTGGAGGGGATGTGGACGGAGAGGTGTTCCACTTCCAGCAAATTGTTTCGTTCCACAGCGTTCCTCCTCTGACAGAAAACCAGGTGGACGCAGGCGCGCCCACCCGGTTGCGGTTGCTTACTGAGTTATTCCAACGTCCAATCCAGGACGTTCCAGAAGATGCCCACTCCGTGGTGTCCCAACACTGTCTCCGGCGTGATGCCCTTCAAGTGGTTGTCCGCCACATAGAAGGCGTCGATATAACAGAAGAAGGTGTACGCCGGATGCTTGGCCAATTCTTTCTGGAACTTGGCATAGGCTTCCTTCCGCTTCTGGGTATCCTCGGTCTGGCGGGCTTCGGTCAGGTACTGGTCTACCAGCTTGTCGGAGTAGCTGGAATAGTTGGAGCCCTTGCCGGTGCCGAACACCTTATAGGTGTGGTCATCGGCATCAAAGGGACTGCCCCAGCCGATCAGGTAGGCTTCCTGTCCGCCCCAGTCCACCTGGGCGGGCACGTCTACAGTCACATCCACCCCGACTGCCTTGAGCTGCTGGGCGGCGATCTGCGCCATGTCCAGCCGCACCTGGTCGCCGGAGCCGACGCTGAGGACAAAGCCCACCTTCTGGCCGTCCCGATAGTAGAATCCGTCTTTCTCCTTGGTGCAGCCGGCGGCCTCCAGGGTTTTCATCGCCTTGTTCGGATCGTAGTCGTAGTGCTCCACGTCCTCGCAGTTGTAGATGTTCCGCTGCAACGGCCCATAGGCCACCTCGCCCGCTCCCAGGAGCACGGCGTCGATCATAGCCTGCCGGTCGATGGCGTAGTTGAAGGCGGGGATCAGGTCGGCGTTTTTCTTCCAATAATCGTTGGCGAAGTTATACAAAATGCCGCGATAATCGGAGGTTTTCATCTCGTACACCGTCTGACTCTTGGAGTCGGCAAAGGTCTTTGCGTCCTTGGGCGTGACCTGGGACAGGTTCAGCTCTCCGGATTTCAGCTGCAATGCCTTGGCGTTGGAGTCGGGAACGATGCGGAAGATGATGGTCTGGATGTTGGCCTTGCCGCGGAAGTAGCTTTCGTTCCGTTCCAGCGTGATGGCCTGTCCTGCTTCCCAGGACGCCAGCTTGTAGGGGCCGGTGCCGATGGGATGGCGGAAGTAGTCGTCGGTCTGCAAATCCTTGCCCTCCAGCAGGTGCTTGGGCAGGATGGCCATGGTCATGTAGTCCAGGAAGGCGTAGTTGGGAGCGGAGAGCTGGAATTTCACCGTGTGGTCATCCACCACGGTGATCTTTTCCACGTCCTCATAGTTGGAAGCGTTTTCTGACTCGTTTTTCGGGTCCTGGATGGCCTCGATGGTGAACTTTACGTCCTCGGCGGTGAATTTCTCCCCATCGTGCCAAGTCACGTCCTGACGGAGGTGGAAGGTGTAGGTGTTGGTGTCCTTGTCCAGCTCCCAGGATTCTGCCAGACGGGGTACCACTTGGTTGTCCTTGTCGTGGCCGGTCAGCCCGTCAAAGAGCAGGGCGTTGATCTCCCCATGCTCGTCCAGAGCGGGATTGATGCGGGTGTAGTCGTTGCTGCCGTAGACCAGGGTGTTGGATTTGGCACTGCTGGCAGAGGCGGCGGCAGAGGACGCCGTACCGGCGCTGCCGCAGGCAGTGAGGGTCAGCGCCAAGGCTAAGGCCAGCGCCAGGATAGGTTTTCTTGCTTTCATGGTTCTTCTCCTCGTTTTTTCGGGGCAGGAGTGCGCACTTCTCCTTTTGTCTTTTTCATTTTAACATGGTAAATCGCCTGCCGGAAGCCCCCCGGGGGGTTCTGCGGAGCGGAAAATTTCTCTCGTTTTGTTGGATTTCCAACCGTATTTTTCACTTCCATCCGGTATGATACCATCGAGGACAAAAAAAGACACACCTTGAGGAGGTTCCCTGCTATGAAAAAGAAAGTCGCTCATTTTGACCGAGACAAATGCGTCGGCTGCGGCGCCTGCGTCAACGCCTGTCTGGAAGGGGCGGTCGCCCTGGTGGACGGCAAGGCTATGCTGGTGAAGGAAGATCACTGCGACGGCCTGGGCAACTGCCTGCCCAACTGCCCCGTGGGCGCCATCACCTTCGAGGAACGGGACATTTCCCCCGCCGCTCCGGACGGCTGCGAACACCACGGGCATCACGCCCACCACGGCCACGGCTCCGCTGGCCACACCTGCCCCAGCGCCCAGTCCCGCCAGCTTCAGCCCCAGGCTGTCCCTGCGGACGTAATGGCCGGTCTGACCGGTATGGCGCCCACCAGTATGCTGGCTCAGTGGCCTGTCCAGATCAAGCTCATGCCCCTGAAGGCGCCCTATTACGACGGCGCCAACCTGCTGGTGGCAGCGGACTGCACCGCCTACGCCTATGCCAACTTCCACGCCCAGTTCATGCGCAGCCGTGTGACCCTCATCGGCTGTCCCAAGCTGGACGATGGGGACTACACGGAAAAGCTCACCGCCATCATCCGAGACAACAACATCAAGAGCGTATGTATCGTGCGCATGGAAGTCCCCTGCTGCGGCGGTCTGGAACAGGCGGTCAAGAATGCTCTCCAAGCCAGCGGCAAGTTCCTTCCCTGGCAGGTGGTCACCATCTCTATTGACGGGCATATCCTAGACTAAGCTCACCGAAGAATGGGACACATTGAGGGTAATATTGTCTCACAGAGTTCCGGCAGGATGCCGGAATAAATTAAGATCCGAAAAAAGTGGCGGCGTGTACGTCACTTTTTTCTCTTCTCAGACGGGTAAGTGTGCGAACGCAGTGAGTGCATGCACCCGGCTGCAAACTCGATAAAATGCTTGCATTTTATCGAAACCCGGTTTCGGTTACAAACTGCAACCATTTTTAACCGTTTTTTACGCCTTTGTTGTTGTTCCGTCCAGTTTGTCCCGCTATACTAGAGTGGAATCGAAGGAAAAGGGAGGAAGGAACCAATGAAACACACGACCTTGACTCGTCTCACCACTGGCGCTCTGGCCGCCGCCCTGGCTGTCTCCCTGGTGGGCTGCGGCAGGGGGAACCAGCCTCCCTCTGTCTCGTCTGCACCGGCTGCGGCATCCACCACCGCCACCACCGCCCGCAAGACCCAGATCCAACTGTACTACGCGGACGCCCAGTGCGATTTTCTTCAGACCCGCACGGTGGAGATCAATGAGCTGAGCCCGCAGACTCTTTTGCAGGTACTCCAGGCCAACGGGATGCTGGATAAGGGCGTGAAGATGCAAAATTGGCTGGCCACCGACCGGGACGACCCCTATCGGGACACCGTCCTGACCTTGGACCTGTCCAAAGCGTTCCAAGACCAGCTCAGTGCCAACGCCGCTATGGAACACACCCTTCTGGCCTGTGTGGTCAACACCTTCCTGGACGCCTATCATGCCACCGAGATCACCTTGACTGCAGACGGCAAACCGTTAAAGGCCAAGACGGTGCAGACCTCGGAGCCGTTCTCCTACATGAACCTGGCGCTGACCCCCACCTTCCAGACGGAAGTGACTATGGACGGCAAGCAGGAGCCCCTGACCCTGACCTGGGCCAGCGCCATGGGCTGTGCCATCGGCTATGACGCCAACTTCCTGAAGCCCGACCCCACCAGCAGCATCGCGCCCCTGGCCTTCCGAGGCATCGAGCCCACGGGCGTCACTTTCACAGTGATGCTCAGCAGCACCCCTGCCGCTGAGCTGGTGGAGGAGTCCAAGAAACAGTCGGAGTATGCGCAGTCCACCGTGACCCTGACCCGTTCCGGCTATCAGGCCACCCGCCTGACCCTGCCGGACACCCCCCATGAAAAGGATGTGGACTACACCATTCCCGTACTCTACTTCCTGGAAGCTGGGAAGCACACCTGGTGCATCTCCTACTCCCTCCCCGCCAGCCAGCAGAAGGCTCTCCAGCCCAAGCTGGATGCCATGGCCAACAGCTTCTGTCTGACTGCGCCGGACAACTGAATCTGCCCTCTCTCTCGCCCCTGTCGTTTGGAATCCTCCACGGCGGGGGCTTTTTTCTGGGATTTGACAGGATGGGAGCGGCACGATAAAATGGGAGTATCTTTTCTTCGGAGGCGATGGTATTATGGCAAAATACTCCCGACAGAAGTTAAAACTGTTCTACCTGCGTGACTTCCTCCTGCGCAGCAGCGATGAGGAGCACCGGTTGACCATTCGGGACATGATCGCCCACCTGGCCAGCCATGACATCTCCGCCGAGCGCAAAAGCCTCTACTCCGACCTGAATCTATTGCAGGAATACGGCATGGACATCGTCCGCACCCCCAAGGGGTACTATGTGGGCAGCCGAGGGTTTGAATTGCCGGAGCTGAAGCTGCTGGTGGACAGCGTCCAGTCCTCCAAGTTCATCACCCACAAAAAGACCGCCACCCTCATCCACAAGCTGGAATCTCTGGCCAGCGTCCATGAGGCCAAGCAGCTCAACCGGCAGGTCTTTGTGATGAACCGGATCAAGAGCATGAACGAGTCCATCTATTATAATGTGGACGCCATCCACAACGGCATCGCCCAGCAGCGGCAGATTCAGTTCCACTACTTCGAGTACAACCTGAAAAAGGAACCGGTGTTCCGGAAGCAGGGCGCCTGGTATCAAGTCAGCCCCTACGCCCTGACCTGGGACGATGAGAACTACTACATGGTGGCCTACGATGCCGCTGCGGAGCAGATCAAGCACTATCGGGTGGACAAGATGGCCGACATCACCATGACCGACCAGCCCCAAGCAGGGGCGGAAGCCTTTGCCGCCTTGGATATGGGCGTGTATGCCAAAAAGGTCTTTGGGATGTTCTCCGGTCAGGAGCGACCGGTGAAGCTGCGAGTGGCCAACCATCTGGTGGGCGCCATGCTGGATCGGTTCGGAAAAGAAATTTCCATCGTCCCCGATGGCGACGACCACTTCACCCTCCTGGTCAACGTCATCATCAGCCCCCAGTTCTTTGGCTGGGTCTGCGCCTTCGGCTCGGACATTGAGATTCTGGAGCCTGCCTCGGTGCAGGAGCAGTTTTTGACCCACCTGGACGGGATTCGGGCGCAATATCAGTAAAAGGAGGCATTGCCATGCGTTACGATTTTGACCGGCTCATCGACCGCCGGAACACCAACAGCTTGAAATTTGACTTCGCCGTAGCGCAAGGCCGCCCGGCGGACGTGCTGCCCCTGTGGGTGGCGGATATGGATTTCCCCGCCCCCCAGCCGGTGCTGGACGCTCTGCGGCAGCGCGTTGACCACGGCATCTTTGGCTACACCGGCACCAAGCCGGACTACTATGCCGCTCTGTCCCACTGGTTTTCCAGCCGCTTCGGCTGGGAGACAGAGCCGGCGTGGCTGGTAAAGACCCCCGGCGTGGTCTTTGCCCTGGCCATCGCCATCCGTGCCCTGACCCAGCCTGGCGATGGTATTTTGGTGCAGCCGCCAGTATACTATCCGTTCTACAATGTGGTGCGCAATAACGGCCGGAAGCTGGTGGAAAATCCGCTGGTGGAGCGGGACGGCAAGTTTGAGATGGACTTTGATGACCTGGAAGCTAAGATTCAGCACGAATCCGTGAAGATGCTGCTCCTGTGCAGCCCTCACAATCCGGTCTGTCGGGTGTGGACAGAGGACGAGCTGCGCCAAGTGGGCGACCTGTGCCAAAAATATGGCGTGTTCGTGGTCTCCGATGAGATTCACTGCGATTTCGCCTTCCCCAAGCACCCTCACACCGTCTTTTTGAAGGCCAATCCCCACCTGTCCCATCAGGCCATGGTCTGCACCGCCCCCAGCAAGACCTTTAACCTGGCTGGCCTACAGGCGTCCAACATCTGGATTCCAGATGCTGCCGTGCGGGAGCGCTTCCAGGCGGAACGGAATCGCATCGGCTACTCTGAGCTGAACACCATGGCGGTCATCGCCTGCCAGGCCGCCTATGAATCCGGCGCCGAGTGGCTGGAGCAGTGCAAAGCCTATCTGCGGGGCAACCTGGACTATTTGCGGGAGTTTCTGCGCACCCGCCTGCCCCAGCTGCGGCTCATCGAGCCGGAGGGCACCTATTTCGCCTGGGTGGACTGCTCTGGCCTGGGGCTGGACTCCTACGCCCTCAACGACCTCATCCTCCACAAGGCCAAGCTCTGGCTGGACGCCGGACACATCTTCGGCAAAGCCTGGGCACAGTACCAGCGCATCGTCCTGGCCTGCCCCAGGAGCACCCTGGAACAAGCTCTGACCCAGCTGGAAGGGGCCATTCAGACCCTGTAACGCCACAAAACCCCGACCGTTTCTGAAAACGGTCGGGGTTCTTTTGTCAGTTGCTGTCCCCTCGGGTGAGCCGCTTCACCCAGCGATAGCGGTTGCAGGTGATGCAGTTGGGGATGCACTTCAAAATCTGGTCGGCCTTCAAAAAGGCGAAGGTGACCACCGGCGGGAACTGGAACACGAAGGCGCTCAATGCGGCGCTGGGGATGGTAAAGAGCCACATGAACAGGTTGTCCACCACGGCAGCGTATTTGGTAGAGCCGCCGCCGGCGATGATCCCCCCTTCCACCGGATACTCATAGCAGCTGCCGATGCTGGCCACGCTGAGGACGGTCATAAAGTCCACCGCCATGGCCTTGACTGCTGGGGAGACAGTGTAAAAGTTCACGATCCAGTCCTTGCACCAAAAGAGCATCCCGCCGGAGAACAGGCCGCCCAGGAGGAAGATGCCCTGCATGGTCTTGGAATAGGCCTTCACCTTGTCCAGCTTCCCCGCCCCGATGGTCTTGCCAGTGACCACCGAGGCGGTGTTGGCGCAAGCCGCACCCAGGACGGCGAAGATCTCAAAGAGGATGATGGCGATGCTGTTGGCGGCGATGGCGGTGGCACTCATGTGGCCGGGGATGGCGGTCTGCGCCGCCTGCGCCACCCCCCAGAGCAGACCGGAGATGACGATGGGGGTGGACACCTTCAAGTAGTCCTGCAAATAGGTGCCGTCCCACCGCAAAAGCTCCCACAGCTTCATGTGGAGCTTTTTGTCGAGGAACAGGATGTATACCAGGATGATGCCCAGCTCCACCAACCGGCTGACCAGGGTGGCCACGGCAGCGCCTACAATGCCCAGCTCCGGCGCGCCGAAGTTGCCGTAGATGAGACAGTAGTTCAGGCAGACGTTGATGCAGATGGTGGAGCAGGACATGACCGTGCCGATCATGGCGGTCTCCACGCTCTGGAGGGCATACATCAGGGAGTTGGACAGGCCGAACACCGGATAGGTCCAGCAGATGACTTTCAGGTAACGCACTCCTTCTGCGATGACCTCCGTATCCCTGGTGAACAGCCCCAGCACTCCCGCCGGAGCCAGCTGAGAGATGGCAAAAAAGAGGACGCCGCTGAAAAAGCCGCACTTGACCCCCAGGGAGATGATCTTCTTGATGGGCTCCGTCCGCTTCTGCCCCCAATACTGGGCGGCTAACACCACGATGCCCATGCCGATGCCGGCGGCGATCTGCTGGAGGGTAAACTGGAGCTGATTGACCAGGGACGCCCCAGACAACGCCAGCTCGGAGTAGCGCCCCAGCATGATGTTGTCCGCCAAGTTCACCGCCAGCGCCGCCAGCTGCTGGAGGACGATGACCAAGAGCAGGGGGAAGAAGGTGCGGTAGAAGGACGCGTCCCTCACAAAAATCCCCAGCACCTTCTCCTCTCTGTCCGGCGGCAGCACAGTATATGCTCTCTTGCTCATCGTCCTCGCTCCTCTCTGTCTCTCATGCGCAATAGCCCTATTGTACACAAAAACCGCCTGTGGGGCAAGGGCTTCCTTGACTTTCCTCCCATTTCTCCCGTATACTGGACACAGCTTCTGCAACAGAAAGGACGGATCCCATGCACATCACCGTTTACCTGGACAGGCTGAAGGGAACGAACCCCGCCCTGGTGCATACCCTGCACGAACTGGGCACTTGGATGGGGCAAAAGGGTCACACGCTGATCTATGACAGCACCAAGACCGGTCTCACGGAGGAGCTGGTCGCCGATGTCCTGGCGGCAGGCGGAACGGTGATCGACATTGCATCGCAGTTCTCCACAGACGCCGAGCCCCAGGACAGCTCAGCGCACAAGGAGCGGATCATCGAGGTGGGCGGCGCCTTCATCGCCTTTCCCGGCGACAGCGGCTCGGTGGTGGAGGTCACCGAGGCCGACTTCCATATCCTCCTGACCCCTTGCATCCTCTACAACCCCAACGGCTACTACGACTACCTCATAAGACTGCTTCGGCACATGGTCGAGATGGGTGTCTCCACAAAAGAGCGGCAGGCAGGCGTCCACTTCGTGGAAACCTTGGAGGAGATCCAGCAGATCTTAAGCGATGCACTAGCCTAAAAAACACTCCGTAGGAACGGTTCCTACGGAGTGTTTTTTAGGCGTTCTGTCACCCTTGGAACATGGGCGTAGACAGATACCGGTCGCCGGTGTCCGGCAGCAGCGCCACGATGGTCTTGCCCTGGTTCTCCGGCTGTTTGGCCAGCGCAATGGCCGCCCACAGCGCAGCACCGGCGGAGATGCCCACCAGCAGACCTTCCACCTGCCCCATCTCCCGTCCCAGCGCATAGGCGTCCTCGTTGGTGACGGGGATGATCTGGTCATAGATGTCGGTGTCCAGCACATCGGGCACAAAGTTGGCGCCGATGCCCTGGATGCCGTGAGGGCCTGCCTTGCCCTGGCTCAGCAGGGGCGAGGAGGCCGGTTCCACGGCCACCACTTTTACGTTGGGATTCTGCCCTTTCAGGTAACGTCCCACGCCGGTGATGGTGCCGCCGGTGCCCACACCGGCTACGAACACGTCCACTTGCCCATCGGTGTCCGCCCAGATCTCCGGTCCGGTGGTGTCCTCATGGGCTTTGGCGTTGGCTGGGTTGGCAAACTGACCGGGGACGAAGCTGTTGGGAATCTCCTCCGCCAGTTCTTCCGCCTTGGCCACGGCGCCCGCCATGCCCTTGGCGCCCGGCGTCAGCACCAGCTCCGCCCCAAAGGCCGTCATCAGCAGGCGGCGCTCCAAGCTCATGGAGTCGGGCATGACGATGATGACCCGATAGCCCCGAATGGCGCCCACTGACGCCAGACCAATGCCGGTGTTGCCAGAAGTGGGTTCGATGATAACGGAGCCGGATCGCAGCAGCCCCTTCTCCTCGGCATCGTGGATCATGGCCAGCGCCACACGGTCTTTCACGGAACCGGCTGGGTTGAACCCTTCCAGCTTGGCCAACAACTTGGCCTTGAGCTGGTATTTCTCCTCCAAATGGGTCAGCTCCATCAGCGGAGTCTTGCCGATGAGCTGTTCTGCGGATGTATAGATGTTGCTCATATTCAAAAACCTCCCAAATTCTCTGTTTCTCTTTTTCAGTTTACCCCCCTTCTCTGCCAGCGTCAAGCCGCTTTCCCAGATAAACCGGTTGATTTCCTACTTACCCTGTACTATAATAGGTTGAAAGGAGGGAATCCCATCATGATGATTTCAACAAAAGGGCGTTACGCCCTGCGGCTGATGGTAGATCTGGCCGAGCATCAGCAGGAGAACTATATACCACTGAAAGAGATTGCCCAGCGGCAGGAATTATCGGAAAAATACCTGGAGAGCATCATCAAGCTGCTGGTACGGGATCACCTTCTGGAAGGTGTTCGGGGCAAGGGCGGCGGCTACCGGCTGACTCGTCCGCCGGAGTGCTACACCGTGGGCAGCATCCTGCGCTTGACCGAAGGTTCTCTGTCTCCTGTCGCCTGCCTGGGACAGGGGGAGAGCGAGTGCCCCAAAGCCGATGAATGTCCCACCCTGCCTATGTGGCGGAAGTTGGAAACGCTCTTAAACGGATTCTTTGACAGCATCACCCTGGCCGATCTGATGCCCAGGAGCGAGGAGACACTCTGATTTTTCACACGAAACCGACGCTTGCATGGCGTCGGTTTTTTGGCATGATTCCCTCTGAATCCGGACACCCTAACCCTGAGGTGTTTTATCATGGAATCTATTTGGACTCGCACCACCCTACCGGTGCATCCCCCTTTGGAAGGCCGCCACCGCTGTGATGCGGTGGTGCTGGGCGGCGGCATGGCGGGCATTTTGACCGCCTGGTTCCTGCGGCAGCACGGCCTGTCCGTCATCGTTCTGGAGGCCAACCGAGTGGGCAGCGGCCAGACCCAGAACACGACCGCCAAGATCACCGCCCAGCACGGCCTGTGCTACGCCAAGCTCATTGACCGCTTCGGCGCCCAGGACGCCCTCCGCTACGCCCGTGCCGCTCGTCAGGCGGTGACCGATTTCCGAGACATCATCGCCCAGGAGCACATCACCTGCCATCTGGAGAACCTCCCCTCCTACCTCTACTCCCGCTACGATCCCACCACCCTGAAAAAAGAACGGGACGCCGCCTGTGACCTGGGCTTTGGGGCGGAGTTTGTGAAAAAGACCTGCCTGCCCTTTCCGGTGGAGGGGGCGGTGCTGTTTCCCGACCAGGCGCAGTTCCACCCGTTGGAGTTCCTCCGAAGCGTGTCGAAGCCGCTGGTCATCTATGAGCACTCCAAAGTCACCGACGTCTCCGACCACCAGGTGACCACCGCCCACGGCACCGTCACCGCCGACCACATCCTCTTTGCCACCCACGTCCCCTTTGTCAACTTCCCCGGCTTCTACTTCGCCCGCCTCCGCCAGGAGCGGAGCTATGTGCTGGCTCTGGCAGATGCGCAAAAACTGGATGGCACCTACGTCAGCCTGGACGCCGACGGCCTGTCTCTGCGCAACGCAGACAACCTGTTATTGCTGGGCGGCAGCAAGCACCTGACCGGTGAGAACCGCCAGGGCGGCCGGTACGAGCATCTCCGCTCGGCGGCGGGCAAGCTGTGGCCAGGCTGTGTGGAGGTGGCACGCTGGTCGGCACAGGACGGCACCACGCCGGACAACGTGCCCTATATCGGCACCTTCGCCCCCTCCAAGCCCAACTGGTATGTGGCCACCGGCTTCCGCAAGTGGGGCATGACCGGTTCCATGACCGCCGCCCGCATCCTGACCGACCTCATCACCGGCCACCCCAACCCCAACGGTGCCATCTTCTCTCCCCGCCGCTTCTCCGCCGCCGACCTGGGGCCGCTGGCACAGGAAGGGGCGCTGTCCTGCAAGGGGCTGACCCGGCAGATGTTCCACGTCCCCCAGGCCACCCTGGATGACCTGCCCCTGAACCACGGCGGCATCGTCACCGTGGACGGGGAAAAGGCCGGCGTCTACAAAAATCCCCAGGGGGTCTGCTATGTGGTCAATCCCCGCTGTCCCCACCTGGGCTGTCAATTGGAGTGGAATCCGGATGAAAAGAGCTGGGACTGCCCTTGTCACGGCTCTCGGTTCGACTACCAGGGCAACCTGCTGGACAATCCCGCCTTAGAGAACCTGGAACCCTTGCCTTGACCTGGTGCCTAGCGTATAATGGCCTTAAAAACGGCAGGAGGCGCAGGACATGGACGCTCTGGAACAGAAATATCAACGCTTACAGGACATCTTGACCCAGTTTGGCTCAGTGGCCGTGGCCTTCTCCGGCGGTGTGGACTCCACCTTCTTGCTCTACGCCGCCCAGGACACTTTGGGGGGCAACGCTCTGGCGGTCACCGCCGTCACCGCCGCCCTGCCCCAGCGGGAGCGGCAGGGGGCGGAGGCCATCTGCGCCCAACTGGGCGTCCGGCGGCTGGTGTATCCGTTGGACGTGCTCGCCCTGCCCGCCTTCCAGACCAATCCCCCCGACCGGTGCTACCACTGCAAAAAGGCGCTGCTTGCGGGGATGCTGACTTTGGCTCAGGAAGCCGGTTTCCCCACCCTGGTGGACGGCTCCAACGTGGACGACACCGGTGACTACCGGCCTGGGATGCGTGCCTTGGCGGAGCTGGGCATCCAAAGCCCCCTCCTGGCCGCCGGTCTGACCAAAGGGGACATCCGTGCCCTGTCCCACCGCTTCCACCTGCCCACCTGGAACCAGCCCAGCGCCGCCTGCCTGGCCTCCCGCATCCCCTATGGCGAAGCCATCACAGAGGAAAAGCTGGCGCTGGTGGAGCAGGCGGAGCAGTTTTTGGCTGGACTGGGACTGACTGGCCTGCGGGTGCGGCTCCACGGCGGGAGTCTGGCTCGCATCGAGGTGCCGCCGGAGCAGTTAGACGTGGTGCTGACCCACCGGACGGAGATTGTTCGGGCGCTGACCGGCCTGGGCTGTACCTATGTGACGGTGGACTTGGCCGGATACCGGATGGGAAGCCTGAACGAGACGTTGGAAAAGGGTTGACAAAGGCGGAACTGTCCGCCTATAATGGTGTTATAAGCAGAAATGCGACACGCGATGACAAAAGCAGGAAGCGGGCAGGCAACCCCCAGCGAACCGGTGGCAGGTGTGAACCGGCGGTGTCCCCTCTTTCCTCCCCTTTTCGAGCGACCGGTGAAAGCCGGGGTCTGGCAGTCCTTACCCTGTCGGCAAGTGGTCGGTCTTTCCGGTCGGCAATTTGGGTGGCAACGCGGAGCTCTTTCGTCCCAGAATGGTGCGGAAGGGTTCTTATTTTTTGAGATGAAGGAGAATTTCCCCATGTTAGACATCAAATTTGTATGCAATAACCCCGATGTGGTCAAGCAGAACATCAAGAACAAGTTCCAGGACGAAAAGCTCCCTCTGGTGGACGAGGTGATCGACCTGTATCAGAAGAGCCTGAAGGCCAAGCAGGAATCCGAAGCCCTGCGCGCCAACCGGAACAAGCTGTCCAAGCAGATCGGTGTGCTGATGGGACAGGCCAAGCAGGATCCCAGCAAGAAGGAGGAGGCGGAAGCCGTCAAGGCGCAAGTCTCCGCCCAGGCAGAGGAGATGAAGCGCCTGACCGCCGAAGCCGCTGAGCTGACCGAGAAGGTGCGCGCTATCCTGCTCACCATCCCCAACATCATCGACCCCTCCGTGCCCATCGGCCCTGACGATTCCTATAACGTAGAAGTCCAGCGGTTCGGCGAACCGGTGGTGCCTGATTTCGAGGTGCCCTATCACACCGACATCATCGACAAGCTCAACGGTGCAGATTTCGAGGCCGCCGGTCGTGTCTCCGGCAGCGGCTTCTACTACCTGCTGGGCGATATTGCGCGCCTGCACGAGGCTGTCCTGGCCTATGCCAGAGACTTCATGATCGACCGTGGTTTTACTTACGTCATCCCCCCCTTCATGATCCACGGCAACGTGGTGGAGGGCGTCATGTCCTTCCCGGAAATGAACGCTATGATGTATAAGATCGAAGGGGAAGACCTGTACCTGATCGGCACCTCCGAACACTCCATGATCGGCCGTTTCATTGACCAGATCCTCCCTGCCGACCAGCTCCCCCTGACCCTGACCTCCTACTCCCCCTGCTTCCGCAAGGAAGTGGGCGCCCACGGCATCGAGGAACGCGGTCTGTACCGTGTCCACCAGTTCGAGAAGCAGGAGATGATCGTGGTCTGCAAGCCTGAGGACTCCATGTTCTGGTATGACAAGCTGTGGAAGAACTCTGTCGATTTGTTCCGCAGCATGAACATCCCCGTCCGTCAGCTGGAATGCTGCTCCGGTGACCTGGCTGACCTGAAGGTAAAGAGCTGCGACATCGAAGCCTGGTCCCCCCGTCAGCAGAAGTACTTTGAGGTCTGCTCCTGCTCCAACCTGGGCGACGCCCAGGCCCGCCGCCTGCACATCCGCTTTAAGGATGAGAACGGCAAGACCCAGCTGGCCCACACGCTGAACAACACCTGCGTGGCCCCGCCGCGTATGCTGATCGCCTTCCTGGAGAACCACCTGCAGGCCGACGGCACCGTGA
>OGDF01002146.1_pt1 | contig 27478 bp, 25 predicted proteins | sample 1570141 | NCBI WGS metagenome assembly OGDF01 (sample SAMEA4370581, study PRJEB24528) | human gut metagenome | reverse complement strand
AGTCCTTTTTCTATTCAACACCAATCTGAACGCACTTTCCTTATATATAAAAAAAAATATTAAATTATTAATAGGCATTATAATAGGAATACTAATTAGTGGAAGTGCCGTAATAGCAGAAACTATAATAGAAGCAAATCATATTAAGTATTCAAATAGTAAAACAGAAAAAACAAATGTGCAAGATGCAATAGATGAATTATATGAGTTATCAGAAAATTTAAAGAATAATAATTTTGCATCACTTATATTAAAAAATAATAAAGTAATTAATAAAGAACCAACACTTACTACTTCAAGTAATAATACAAGTGATGAAAGTGGATTATATAAATCAACAAACACAAATAGTGGAACAACCTATTATTTTAGAGGTAATGTAGAAAATAATTACGTAAATTTTGCTGGATTTACCTGGAGAATTGTTAGAATTAATGAAGATGGAACAATAAGAATCGTAATGCAAGATGGAATTAATAATAATACTACCTATGCATTTAATACCAACTATAATAGTTATGCTTACATGTATTATACAAACAGTCAAGTTAAAACAATACTTGAAAATTGGTACCAAACAAATATTGGAAGTAAATCAAATTTAGTTAAAAATGTAGCAAGTGGCAATTATTATTGTGAGCAAGCAAAAGTTAAATTAGTTTCAAATGCTGAAACAGGAAATGCAAATATGACTGTATATTCTAGTTATACACCAAATTTCAAATGTGCAGCAGATGGTAATAATAAGGGCTTGGTAAATGCAAGTATAGGTTTACTTACTTATGATGAGGTAGTTTATGCAGGAGGATATTGGAGCAAAGAAAATAGCACCTATTATTTATATAATTCAAATATTTGGTGGTGGACAATGAGTCCCACTGGATTTGTATTAGGTTCTTCTCGCGTGTGGGATATTTACTTTAATGGTAGTATCAACCGTGATCATGTTGCAACAGCTACTAATGGTAAGTATAATGTCAGTCTTCGTCCAGTTTTAATTCTGAAGTCCGATACTCAAATTTCATTAGGTGACGGTACTAAAAATAATCCATATGTATTATCATAGAGTTGTACAAAATTAATTATTATTTTAAAATTTCTATTAGCAATGATAGACAGAAAATGAATATAAATACACTCATTTTCTTTTTTATTTTAATTAACTAACTTAGATACCTCAATGCCTGAAGTTGGTACGGTTTGGACATTTGACTATACTGGTGAAAAACAGGAATTTACTGTACCATGTAGTGGTAAATATAAGTTGGAAACTTGGGGTAGCCAAGGAGGAAGCATAAATTCATCTAAAAGAGGTGGATATGGAGCTTATGCTAAGGGAACAATTAAACTTCAGCGAAATCAAAAAACATTTGTATATGTAGGCTCTGAAGGTGAAGTTTGTAGTAATTGTAATTATTCTTTAGGCGGATATAATGGTGGAGGTAAAGGATATGAAGGTCAAAGTGGAAATATTGCATATAAATATAATTCAGGTGGTGGTGGAGCAACACATATAGCTATTTCATCTGGATTACTTTCAACATTAGAAAATAATAAAAATGCTATTTTAATTGTTGCTGGAGGCGGAGCTGGAAGCTGGTATCATTCACTTTACAATTCAAGTTATTATGTAATAAATGCTGGGGATGCAGGAGGAATTTCTTCAAATGTAGTTAATTCTTTTAATGAAGAAATACAAACTGCTTACACAGTTAAAGGAGCAAATCAAATCAGTGGATACAAATTCGGTCTTGGACAATGCGCAGATACTATTAAAAAAGCGGCACAAGCGGGAGGTGGAGGAGGAGGCTTATATGGTGGTAATACAGGAATTTATGGTTCAACTGGAGGTTCTAGTTATATAGCAAACTCACTCTTAACTGATAAAACCATGTATTGCTACAATTGTACTGAATCTTCAGAAGAATCCACTAAAACTATTTCTACTACTTGTACTAGTAAAACTCCTACTGAAAACTGTAGTAAGCAAGGAAATGGTTATGCTAGAATCACATTAATTTCATATTAATTTTAAAAGAGAAAATGATAATATTTTTAACATTTTCTCTTTAATTTTATATCAATTTGTAATTAAATGTTATGGCGTCAAGACAATACGAAATGACATGCCAACATTTGTACCGCCAGTATAGCCACCACCACCAAAAATGCCAGCACAAGTTCCATGATACCAATCATCACCACGTATACACCAAGGAAAAGATGAGGAAGCTAGAACTGCTTGATCACCGTACCAACTAGATTTATGTCTAGCAGTTCCATCTGGATCTTTTTCACTGCCAAATGGGCCCATTTCTCCAATTGCATCTCCTAAGATTCGATTATTAAAATTTGTGTTTACTGTAGATGTGTACTTATCCCAATATTTTGAATAAGCACTATCACTGAAAAAATTAGAATATAAATTTGTAATACTGCTTGTTCCTCCTATCGTGGTTGCTATTATTGTATAACCCATTACATATTCCCATGCTCCACCTGATGTATCATAAATACCACTATAGTTATTGGTAGTAGAGGCTACTACTGATTTACTATTTAAATAATTAATTGTATGCGTTCCATCAACGGCTAAACTTGTAAATTCCACTCTGTTACCTGTTATACTAGTTCCTCCATTATAACCTAATGTTGGTTCAACTGTAGCAGCATAGCCGGTTATATATGCACTGTTATTGTTAATTCTTACACTTGTCTGACTTCCATATTTTGAATGTTGTAAGTAGGCAACAGAACCCCATTCCGTACTTTTCATCATATGACTATCTAAATCACGTTTGTAGTCGTAACTATTCTTGAATGCATTTCCTACTGTAATATTTCTCCAACTATATACATTTGGTTTTATTATGATTTTACTTATATCTACACTATTTACTTGTGCGGAGGCAGTTGAGGTAGCTCCATCATATCCTGTTTCAAACTTTCCTACCCATAATCCTAAAGTATCAAAAGCTAAGAAAGCTGGGTGTGTCATATAATCTTCTACTTTACAGTTTCCACTAGATCCTGCTATACCTTGATTATTGGAAAATGGTGTTGTACATTCTCCACTTACACTATCACTTGTATTACTAGTTCCAAACTTAATCTTAATTTCTTGTGTTTTATTTGAAATAGAAGTTAAACTAGAATAGTTTCCTAAATCAAATAACTGATAACTATATTTTGGTATCCATACAAAATAAGATTCAATATTTGATTCAGGTATTGTTTCTCCATTTTTATAAACTATACTCTCATCTTTTAAGATTACACTATTAGCCCAATTCTTCTTTTCATAGCTATACCATTCTTTAGAAGTATCAGCTTTTGTTACTGCTCCTGTATTAGATATTACGACGGGTATTAAATTATTCTTTAATACTGGGTAGCTACCATTTAAGATAGATTCCCTATAAGTGGTATCTAAGTTAGTTAATAAAAAGAGTGAATTAAATATCCACTCTTCCAGTTAAAAAGTCCATGGCACTAATTTGCTTTATGCCATTGTAAATGTTTGTATCGTAATCCAATGTTATAATATACTTTCTAAAATGATCATTGATACTTTCTAACGGTCTTAACTCTCGCTCTAAAGTACCTTCATCTCTAACAGATAGGGCTACCTGAATATAAACTAATTCATCATTTGTTTCTACAACAAAATCTACTTCTGTTAAATCATTTTTTCCTATATATATTTTATAGCCTCTTCTTTTTAATTCTAAAAATATAATATTTTCTAAAATATGTCCCAGATTTTTATCAAATGATTTCCCTAATAAATAGGTTCTTAATCCAATATCAGATAAATAGTATTTTTCTTGTGTTTTTAATAATTGTTTTCCTTTTATATCATATCTATTAACTTTATATAAAATATAACTTTCTACCAATGCATTTAAGTATTCTTCAATAGTGTGAACTGAATTTTTTCTGCCATAAGATGCTAATGTGTCACTTATCTTTTTAGTAGATATATATGATCCAATATTATCAAATAAGAATCTACATAAACTTTCTAGAATTAATATATCATTTATTTTTTTTCTAGAAACTACATCTTTTACCAATACTGTATTATAAACACTATCTAAATATTCTAACTTTTCATTATTGTTGTCAATATTAATTAAATAAGGAAAACCACCATATGTTATATAATCGTTATATTTTTTTAATTCATCAGTTTCACCATAGTAACTTAAGTATTCTTGAAAAGATAATGGTAATACATGAATCTGTATATATCTGCCAGTTAAAAAGGTAGCTAATTCACTAGATAACATATATGAGTTTGAACCAGTTATATATATATCTAAATATTCTCTTAATAGTAAACTATCTATACACTTTTCAAATCCAACAACGTTTTGAATTTCATCTAAAAATATATAATTTTTTGTATTAGAATCTGTATGTTCCATTATATATTTATGAAGAATTTCACCATCAAGTAAATTATTATTGTTGTTATCTTCAAAATTTATAGAAATAATATTTTCATTTTTAATACCATTTTCTATTAAATAGTTTTTGAATTGATTAAGTATAGTAGATTTTCCACATCTTCTAATTCCTGTTAATACTTTAGTTATATTTTTGTCTTTTAAAGAAATTAATTTATCCATATATTGTTTACGGTATATTATATTATTTTTCATTTTCATCACCAATTACATTATAGTTTAAAAAATATTTCATGTCAAGTTTTTGCTCAAATGAGCAAAAACTATTTGAAATTCGACACTTTTTGCAAAACTTAATAAAGCAAAAGATGCTATCTAAGTAACTAACTTAGATACCATAGCACCAACTATAAAAGTTAGTGTATCTGGAAAAATAGCTACCTTTGAATTCGGTGATAATGCAGGAATATCAGGTTACGGAGTAAATCGATCCAATACAGAAGAACCAAGTTATATGGAAACATCTAATACAAGTATTACATGGACAGCAAGTAATGCAGGAACATATTATGTATGGGTTAAGGATACTGTTGGAAATAAATCAAATGAAACATTTACAATAGCATCAACTGCATTCTGTGCCTATAATGCAGGTCAAACATGGAATTATGGATATACAGGAGGAATGCAATCTTTTACTACACCATGCAGTGGAACATATAAATTAGAAGTTTGGGGAGCTCAAGGAGGTCAAGGTCAAGCCTATAATGGTCGTGTTGCTACTGGTGGATATGGTGGATATTCCGCAGGAAATGTATCCTTAATAGCTGAAAATGTTATTTATATTGGCGTAGGTGGAATGGGTGCATATTCTGGTAACAATTGGAATCGTGTTTCTGGTGGTTATAATGGAGGTGCCGAATCAGAAATCAAAGACACAAATAAAGGAACCGGTGGTGGTGGTGGCGGTGCCACACACATTGGAATCCGAAGTGGAACTCTAGCACAATACGGTAATACTTCTGGTTTGTTTATCGTCGCCGGTGGCGGTGGCGGTGGCGGAGGAAGTAGTGACAGTGATAAACCAACCCCTTATGGCGGATCAGGTGGAGGTACAAGTGGCGGAAGTGGCACGAGTAGTCCTTATGCATCTGGCTCTGGAGGAACTCAATCTGGTCCTGGAATGGCAAATCAATATGGTTGGCATTCTGGTTCATTCGGACAAGGAGGTACTACTACTAGTTCAAATGCTGCTGGAGCTGGCGGAGGTGGCTTTTATGGTGGAGGCGGTGCCGACCATTACTCAGGTGGTGGTGGAGGCTCTGGCTACATTGGTGGTGTATCCGGTGGTTCTATGCAAAATGGTGTTAGATCTGGAAATGGTTATGCCAGAATTACGTTAGTATCTATTAGTAATTAATAGTCATAATAAATTTAAATATACTAAAAATCAGTAGGTGATTTCGAATTGAAAATCACCTACTTTTCTATAGATTTCTATAATATTTTAATTAACTAACTTAGATACTATAGTTGAAGAATGGAAACATTTTTTAAATGAAGGAAACTATAAGTATTATGATTATAAAACTTTAGCAGATGCTATGACTGATTCAAATATTTATACAACTATTTTTAATAATAGATATGCTATGGAGTATTTAATTGGCCATAATCAGCTAATAAATGATATCAAGCAATTGAATAATTATTCTAGTATATTAGTGCAATATTTACTGAATAGTAATATATATACAGATGAACAAAAATATAATTATCATTTACCATTTTACTTATATAATAAAGGAATATATTCTTCTAATTTATTTATTCCTACAGCATCTGCTACTACAGTATATTTAACTTCTCCAACAGTAGTATTTAAGAGTATTAATAATTATTTACTGTTTTCTTCAACTAGTCAATATCCAAGTGGATGTTCAACTGTTAAAGGATATTCAGAAAGGAATATTAATTATGCTAATTATTCAAAATCTAAAATAGATGTATCATATATTAATACAACATTTCCCACAAAATTAGCAGAAAGATACCCATACTTTATACATCAAAATAAATCTTTAATTAATCAAACAAATATTTTTTCAATAAACTTATCGAAAAATGCTAATAATTCTCCATATTTATATTTTTATTCATGTGAAGGTGCATATGATGGTAATGGTAATTATTATAAATATAACATCGAAATACATATTGATAGATGGTGGTTAGAATAATTAAATAATAATCAAAAATAGGTAACTGACTATAATTCAAGTTATCTATTTTTAATTTAATAAGAAATCAAAGTGATTTTAGCATATCCATTTCCACTATTTCCTGTCATAATTGAAGCTCCATCATGGGTTGGCATTCCTACATATTTTTCTTTTTCAGTAGTCCAATTATAACCTTGACCATCTATTATTTTAGTGTTAGTAAAATAATATCCATTATAGCTATAAGAATCATTAATATTAGAATACAAATTTGTTTTTGGAGTTCCATTTGATGTAATTCCTATACAACCTGCATGACCTGATATATATGAAGAACCACCACCACCACCGTGTCCATTGCCACCAGCACCAGTTCCACCACCAGCACCGCCACCATACCAGCCACCGCCGCCACCTCCTGAACCATGTCCACTAGGATTTCCAAAATAAGTTCCAGAATTACCTGCAACTGCTCCAGAAGAATAATTATAAGATGAACCACCAATACCAAATGTTCCAGAGTTGGTAGTACCTATAGAGGTATATATGTTTATACCAGCACTGCCGCCTAAAAATTGAGTTCCACCTGTTCCATAAGCTTTAGTATCCCCATGACCTTGATAATAATTTCCTTTATAGCCTATTAAACCACCACTAGAACTATTCTGATTTGAATAATCATAAGTGCCATCTCCTCCGCCACCACCTGCTACCATAATTCTCGAAATAAGTGATGATTTGTCATTCCAATTTCCATTTATTAATCGTATATCAGAAGCACCACCACCACTATTACCAAAGTATTTGTCATATGTTGTTTCAATTACAGAATTTGGTATTTCAAAATAAGGAACCACATAACCACCTTTTCCACCACCATTGTATGTAGCAATTCCATTATCTCTTCCAGCTTCTCCTATATAAATATAAAAAGTATTACTTTTAAATAACTTAATATTTCCAGATGTATATGCTCCTAAAGAATGTGTAGAATTTGTAAAAGCATTACCACCTTGTGCACCCCATAATTCTACTTTATAAGTGCCAGTTCTACGAACATTAAATGTTTGCTCCGTACCAGTATAGTCAAATGTCCAAGTAGTACCAATATTGGGCATTAAGGTATCTAAGTTAGTTAATTAGAATAATTTTTATATTGAGTTAAGAAATAATGTTTAAAACATACTTTTTGATTAAATATTGTTTATCAAATTATTTGAAAAGTGTATATTAAATTACATGAAAAGTGTATATCAAATTGTTTGAAAAGTGTATATTTTTAGTTGACTTACTAAACATTAATAGTATAATTATATTAAGGAGGAATTAAAATGAGTTTAACAAAAGAAGATTATTATGAAAGATTAATAGATAAAAAAATAGAAAAATATCTAAATATTTTTGGTGCTATTTCAATAATTGGACCTAAATGGTGTGGTAAAACTTGGACATCATTAAATCACGCTAATAGTGTTACATATATGACTGAAAGAGGTCCAAGAGACTTAGCAAATGTTAATCCAAAATATATTTTTGAAAATGATAGGCCACAATTAATTGATGAATGGCAATTAGTTCCTGCTATTTGGGATTCTGTTAGGCATGAGTGTGATAATGATCATGAAAAAGGCAAATTTCTTCTTACTGGTTCAACATCATTATCAAAACAAGAAACAGATGAAGAAATATTTCATTCAGGTACAGGAAGAATTGCTACTATTAGAATGTACCCAATGAGTTTATATGAATCTAAAGATTCAACAGGAGAAGTATCAATTATGGATATGTTTAATGGAACGGTTAAATGTAAACATACTAAAAAAATAGAATTAGATGAAATAGCAAAATTAATAATTAGAGGTGGTTGGCCAGAAAATCTTGATAAAGATATTAATGACATTGATATTATTCCTAAAAGTTATATTGATTCTGTAATAAGTAAGGACATTAATGAAAGAAAAGATAAAAAAAGAGATTCTAATAAAATGAAAATGCTTATTAGATCTTTAGCAAGAAATGAATCTTCAATCGCTGGCAATGATACAATTGTTAAAGATATAGAAGAATTTGAAAATGGCAATGAATTAATTGAAAGCAGAATAACTGTAGCTGATTATTTTAGTGTTTTAGATAGTTTATATTTAACTAGTAATCAAGAGGCATTTAATTTAAATTATCGCTCGTCTGATAGAATTGGAAAATCTCCAAAAAGACATTTAGTTGATCCATCACTTGCTTGTGCAAGTTTAGATTTATCTATATCTAAATTATTATATGATTTAAATACATTTGGTTTTATGTTTGAAGCATTGGTAGAAAGAGATTTAAGAATTTATATTGAATATTTAGATGGCCATTTATATCATTTTAGAGATAATGCTTCCGGTGATGAAGTTGATGCTATATTAGAACTTCGTGATGGTAGTTATGGAGCTATTGAAATTAAGTTGACAGATAAAGGTATAGAAGATGCTAAAAAAAGTTTATTGAAATTTTATAAAAATGTTAAAGTAAAGCCGAAATTCATGTGTATTATAGTTGGATATTATGAAGCAATTATACAAGATAAAGATACTGGAATTTATATTGTTCCAATCACTGCATTAAAGCCATAATTCAAAAAAAGCTTTTGCTCAAATGTGCAAAAGTTTTTTGAATTTGATGAATTTTGAAATGCTTTTAATTTATATAATAGTCAATTTTTTTACATTCTATACTCGTAAAACTTTTCATTTTAAAAAATATTACGAGTATAGAATAGAATTTAAAAATATAATACTTTACTTATTCTAAGTAACTAACTTAGATACCTCAATGCCTGAAGTTGGTACGGTTTGGACATTTGACTATACTGGAAAAGAACAGACTTTTAAAGTTGGTCGAACTGGAACTTATAAATTAGAAACTTGGGGAGCTCAAGGCGGAGCATCTTTAAAAGAAGGGGCTTACGGAGTTAGAGGCGGTTTTGGTGGTTATTCTATGGGCACTATATCTCTTATTCGTGAAGATAATTTATACATAAATGTAGGAGGAATTGGGGAAAATGGAAAGATTAATAAAAATGATATAAGCGGTGGCTATAATGGAGGTGGAATAAGTCATTGGGATAAGATGGATGATGAAGCCAGTGGCGGTGGTGGTGGAGCAACACATATAGCAACAACCTCTGGATTGTTATCAACACTTGAAAATAAGAAATTTTCAATTTTAATAGTTTCTGGAGGCGGTGCAGGGTCTGCTTGGACAAATATTGGAGGTGCAGGTGGAGGAATTTCGGGAACTGCTGGAACAGAAAAAAACGGATATACTAGTAAACCAGGAACACAAACATCTGGAAATTCTTTTGGGCTAGGTGGAAATGGTTCTGATAATGTTGGAACTCCAGGCAGTGGTGGTGGTGGAGGTTACTATGGAGGCGGTGGAGGTTATATTGAAAGTACAACCAACACAACACATGATGCATTAGCTGGCGCTGGTGGTTCTGGTTATATAGGAAACCCATCACTCTATAATAAAACCATGTATTGCTACAATTGTACTGAATCTTCAGAAGAATCTACTAAAACTATTTCTATTACTTGTACTAGTAAAACTCCTACTGAAAACTGTAGTAAGCAAGGAAATGGTTATGCTAGAATCACATTAATTTCATATTAATTTTAAAAGAGAAAATGATAATATTTTAACATTTTCTCTTTGATTTTATATTAATTACAATTAAAATTTATGGAGCTAGGACGATGCGATAGGAAATGTTTGTATATGTATCACCAGCATAATCACTAAATGCAAAAATTCCAGAATCAGTACCATAGTACCAACCACCACCACGCACAAACCAAGGAACAGAGTTATAAGCAAATGTAGCATAATCTTTGTACCAACTAGATTTATATCTAGTATTATTATCTGGGTCTTTTTCACTTCCAAAGGGCCCCATTTCTCCTGTGGCGTCTCCTAAGACTCTATTATTATAATTTGAATATGCAGTTGAAGTATATTTATCCCAATATTTTGAATAAGAGCTATCACTAAAGAAGTTAGAATATAAACTAGTGATATCACTTGTTCCTCCTACGGTTGTTGATCCTATTGTATATCCCATTACATACTCCCATGCTCCACCACTCATATCATAAATACCGGTATAATTATTAGTAGTTGATGCTACTTCTGATTTACTATTGAAATAATTAATTGTATAAGTGCCATCTTTTCCTAAATTAGTTGATTCTACTCGGTTACCTGCTATACTAGTATTGCCATTATAACCTAAAGTGGGTTCTTCTGTCCCTGCATAACCAGTTATGTAACTTGAATTATTATTAATTCTGACACTCGCCATGCTTCCATAAATTGAATGTTGTAAGTAAGCTACTGCTCCCCATTCTGTATTTTTCATCATATGACTATCCGAATTCCTTTGATAATCATAACTATTCTTGAATGCATTTCCAACAGTAATATTTCTCCAACTAAAGGCATTTGGTTTAATAACTATTTTACTTGCATCGACACTGTTAACTTGAGCTGTTTCTGTTGATGTTGCTCCATCATATCCTGTTTCAAACTTTCCTACCCATAATCCTGTTGTATCAAAGGCTAAGAATGCTGGGTGCGTCATATAATCTCCTATTTTACAGTTTCCACTTGAGCCAGCTATTCCTTGATTATTGGAAAATGGGGTTGTACATTCTCCACTTACACTATCACTTGTATTACTGGTTTCAAATTTAATCTTAATTTCTTGTGTCTTATCTGAAATAGAAGTTAAACTTGAATAATTTCCTAAATCCCATAATTGATAACTATATTTTGGAATCCATACAAAGTATGACTCAATATTAGATTCGGGTATTGTTTCTCCATTTTTATAAACTACACTCTCATCTTTTAGGATTACACTATTAGCCCAATTCTTTTTTTTATAGCTATACCATTCTTTAGAAGTATCTGCTTTTGTTACTACTCCTGTATTAGATATTATGACTGGTATTAAATTATTCTTTAATACTGGATAACTTCCATTTAAGATAGATTCCCTATAAGTGGTATCTAAGTTAGTTACTTAGAAACCTTTCAAAATCGTAACTTTAACCTTATTCTATATAGCTAATCTCATTTTTGAAAACATCACTTTTTTTAGAAAAACACTCAAAAAAACACCCCTAAAAATTGCCACTTTTTCTAAAAAAATTTATTAAAAATTTTTCTACTAACAGCAACTTTTTTGTCCTTATTGGAAAAATATGGTATTTTAAAATAGAAAAGGAGTGTTGTTTGTGTGAAAATGAAACCAAAAAAATTTTTATATAGAGAGTGGGCCGAAGAATGGCTACTTAACAAAAAAGATTTTGTAAAGGAGTCTACCTATGCAAATTATGCAACAGTACTTTACAATCATCTGATACCAGATTTAGGAGAAATATCTTTGCAAAGTGTAAACCATAACATGTTGCAACAGTATATACTAGATAAACTAAAATCAGGTAGAATAGGAGAGAATAGTCATCTTTCTGAAAAAACAGTAAAAGATATTATGATGGTATTAAAAAGTACCATTCGTTATGCTATGAACCAAGGAGCAATGAATGTTATTGATTTAGATTTTACTTATCCTAAGAATACAAAGAAAAAGAAAATTTATATTTTAACTAAGAAAGAACAAAAAAAAATAACAGATTATGTGTTAGAAAATCTTACGCCTAGAAATCTAGGTATTTTAATTTCTTTATATTCAGGTATGAGAATAGGGGAAATTTGTGCTTTAAAATGGGAAGATATTGATTTTAAAAGAAATATTATACATGTTAATAAGACCTTGCAAAGAGTTTATATAAAAGATGATAAAAATGAAACAACCCCTAAATTAGTAATCTCACCACCCAAGACATTAACTTCTAACCGTGATATTCCAATAAATAAAGATTTTGCATCTGTTATTAAACCATTAAAACTAAATAGTAAGCATTACGTATTAACATCATCTTTTGAAGAAACAGAACCACGGGCATATCGAAGACACTTTAATTTGGTTCTTGATAAATTAAAAATTAAGCATATTAATTTCCATAGTCTACGTCATACCTTTGCTACTAACTGTATTTCACTAGGAATAGACTATAAAACAGTTAGTGAACTGTTAGGCCATTCTGATATTAGTACGACATTAAACTTATATGTTCACCCTAATCTATCTGATAAGAAAAAATGTATGAATGTAATTTGGAAAAATCATAGTTAGTATAATTAAACTATTTTAGGAAAAACTAAAAACGGTGATAAATATGAAAATTCGATTAGGCTATGTTGCTCTTCCTGTTAGTATTCCTATAACTTCTTCTAAAACGATTACAGTAACGAATTATAAAAAATTAGGAAAAAGAATGGGAGAAGAAAAAAGATGCAAAATTTTAGAAGAAAATCTAACTAATTTTTTAGAAATTTTAAAATATAACGAAGCAAATTCTATTCATTTTTATCGTATGACTTCTCACTTAGTACCACTATTAACTTATAGAGATAGCTATCATAATATCTTAATTAAATATAAAAGTAAGTTATTAGAAATAGGTAATTATATCAAAGTTAAAAACATGAGAGTAGATATGCACCCAGATCAGTTTTTAGTTTTAAATAGTATTAATGAAAGTGTAGTAACTTCTACAATAAATGCTTTAAATGACTACTATCAACTTATGCAAAAACTAGATTTAAAAACAAATATTATTCTTCATATTGGTTCTAGTCAACAAGGAAAAAATGAAGCTATGAAAAGATTTACGGATAACTTTAATCAGTTACCTAAAAAAGTAAAAGAGTTAATTACTATTGAAAATGATGATAAAATTTTTAATATTCGTAACACCTTATCTTTAGCTAAAAAATTACAGATTCCTATGGTACTAGATTATCATCACTTTTTAGTAAATAGAAATAATGAAAAAATAGAAGATTATATTGAAAGTATTTTTAAGACTTGGAAAACAACGCCTAAAATTCATTTTTCTTCTCCTAAAAATAAAAGGGAAAAAAGAAGTCATCACGATTATATAGATAGTGATACTTTTATTGATTTTATTGAGAAAATTAAATTCTGTAATATAGATTTTGATGTTATGATTGAAGCAAAACAAAAAGATGAGGCATTATTTCGATTAGTAAGAGAATTAAAGTATAAGACGAATTATCAATTTTTAGATGAAACTACTTTTTTAGTAGAATGAATTTGTGTATAATAGGTGTTAGTGAGGTGCATTATGAAAGAAATTGTGATTTTACCAGCAGATACCTATACAGTAGTTAATAAAACTGTTATTAAAGATTTAGATCGTAAATTAATCACTATGCTTTATCAACCAATTATTGGTTATACTGCTACCTCTTTATATTTTACTTTAGTAGATGATTTAGATAAAAGAGAATTAATGAGTGAAGATTTAACACATCATCATTTAATGAGTACCATGCAATTAAAACTAGATGATATTGTGGTAGCTAGACAAAAATTAGAAGCTGTAGGACTTTTAAAAACTTATTATAAAAAAGATCATGTCAATAATTATGTTTATCTATTATATTCTCCTATGTCAGCAAATGACTTTTTAAATCACCCTGTATTAAATATCGTACTTTATAATAATCTAGGGAAAAAAGAGTATGATAGAATTGTTGATTTTTTTAAGATACCGAAAGTAAATTTAAAGGATTACGAAGATGTAAGTTCTAGTTTTAGTGATGTATTTCGTTCTGTTAGTGGAAATGTTTTAATTGAAAATGAAAATATTTGCAAAGAAAATACGAATAAAATGGTAATTAACAGTAAGATTGATTTTAACTTGCTTATTTCTAGTATTCCTAGTACGATGGTAAGTCCTAGATGTTTTAATGATGATACAAAAGAATTAATTAATGCATTAGCTTACACTTATGATATTGATGAAGCAAATATGCAAGGATTAGTTCGTAATAGTATTAATGAAAAAGGTTTAATTGATAAAACTGAGCTTCGTAAAAATGCTCGTAATTTCTATCAATTTGAAAATGATGGCAAACTTCCAACTTTTGTTTATAGTAAACAACCAGACTATTTAAAAATGCCACAAGGTGATAATAGTAAGTGGGCAAAAATGGTTTATACTTTTGAATCTGTTCACCCTTATGACTTCTTAAGAAGTAAATATAAAACAGGGGAACCATCTTTAAGAGATTTAAAATTAATAGAGAGTTTATTAGTAGATCAGAAGATGACACCAGGTGTCGTAAATGTTTTAATTGCTTATGTGTTAAAAATTAATAACCAAAAATTATCAAAAAATTATATTGAAACTATAGCTGGACAATGGAAAAGATTAAATATTGAAACAGTAGAAGAAGCAATGCGTATTAGTGAAAAAGAACATAAAAAACTAAAGAAACAATTTGAAAATAAAACAAAATCAAATACGAATACTTATACGAAAACACAAAAGAAACAAGAAGAATTACCAGATTGGTTTAATAAAGAATTAAAAAATGAAGAAATGTCTGAAGAAGATATGAAAGAATTAGATGATATTTTATCTTCTATTAATCAAAGTATATCTACTATAAATAAGTAGTTTTAAGCAGTTTTTCTTGCTTTTTTTCATACTTTGTGGTATAATACAGCCACTAAATGAAAAAGGGGAAGATATTATGAAAAATAAAAAGAAAGAAATAAAAAGATTAATTTTTTCTATTATTAGTGTTTCACTATTCTTAATGTTTATGACTTCCTTTGTATATTTACCAAAACAAGAAAATTTATTATCATCTATGGCGTTCTTACAAAATCAAAAAAGATTTTATATGCAAGATTTATCAAGTGGTATTTTATTAAAAGATGCTTATCCAACTTCTGATAGTACAGGTTTAAAAAATGATGCCTATAAATTTAAAATTGTAAATAATTCAAATTCAAAAATTACTTATCAAATAGTATTTCAAAATAATGAAGAACAAGCTAAGTTAAAAGGAAAAGAAGTATTACCAAATAAGTATTTAAGATATGTAATCAATAAAGAAAATGAACCTTTTAAAAATATTCAAAATTTATCTGATGATGGAATTTTATATACAGCTACTATTGATGCTAAGAGTGAAGAAACATTTGAGTTTAGAATGTGGTTAGATTATAATGCAGATAATGGTGCCATGGATAAAATATTTATCGGTAAAATTGAGTTAGTTGAAGTAAAATAATAAGTAAGTACTGATGAAAATAGTCAGTGCTTTTTGTTTGATTTTATAAAAATGTGAAATGAGGTATCGAAAAAGTACATAAAAACGTGAAACTATTATAAAATGAAACTATACTTACTTTTTGAATATCAGTTAAAAAAAATTTACACGTATTTTTTAAATTTTCAAGGTTTCTTTTTCTAATTTGAATGAAATATGTTATGATAGTAATGAACAGGGCTTACTTATTATAAAAAAATAATCGAGGTGGTAAAATGAGAAATATTCAGGAAATGTTAAAAATATCTAGTGATGAAATCAATAATTTAAAACAAAATTATATTAAAAAATTAGATAATAGAGATTTTAATGAATTAATTTCTACCTTAAATGTTCCAGATGAAATTTTAATGGAATATACTTCATCTTTAGAAGATGCTAGTATAGAGTTTCATAATTGTCGCAGTTGTAAATCTTTAGAAGAATGTAAAAATAAAATAAAAGGTTATATGTATACACCAAAACTAGAACATGAAAAAATAATCTTTAGTTATGTAGCTTGCAGTTATCAGAAAAAGAAATACTATGATACTAAGTATCAAGAAAATGTATATCTATTTGAAGTTCCTAAAAAAGTAAAAGAAGCATCTTTAAGTAATTTATATAAAAATGATAAAAATAGAGTAAACTTTATGAAATATGTAAAGACTTTTATTGAGGATTTTACTACTTCTAAAAATCCTAAAGGTATTTATCTACATGGCAGTTATGGAGTAGGAAAGACTTATTTAATTGCAGCTTTATTTAATGAACTTGCCAAGAATAATGTCAAAAGTGCTATTGTTTATGTGCCAGAGTTTTTAAGAGTATTAAAGTCATCTTTTGGAAATGATTTTGAAGAAAAGTATGATTATATTAAAAAGGCACCATTATTATTATTAGATGATATTGGAGCAGAGTATCTAACGCCATGGGCTAGAGATGAAATATTAGGTACTATTTTACAGTATAGAATGGACGAAGAATTACCAACCTTTTTTACTTCTAATATGAATTTAAAACAATTAGAAGAGCACTTTAGTATAACGAGTGTAGGAAAAGAAGAAATTAAAGCAAGAAGAATGATTGAAAGGATTAAAAGTTTAACCAATGACTTTGAACTAATAGGTGAAAGTAATCGTAAGTAAAATTCAGAAAAGTCATTGACAAACAATTTAAAAAGTCATATTATTAACTTAAGTTTTTTAGAAAAACGATAATGAAAGACATGATTTTATAGGAATTTTCGTAGAGAGTCTAAGTTTGGTGAAATTAGATATTGAACTATAAATATTACTACTTTCTAAGTTGAGCCTTAATAGGCATCCGGGAAACCGTTATCTTAATTAAGTAAAATCATGGATGGTACCGTGTTCGCACTCCTGTTATATCATAAGATATAATAGGAGTTTTCTTTTTCTTTGATAGGGGGTGTATGTTATCAAAGTTACATTAAATCAGTTCGATACAAAAATACTGTTCTCACTTATTGAACAAAATCAAAAAGAACTATTATCATTACAAATAAAAGCAATAGACTATGCATCACCATTACTAAAAACAAGAATAAAAGAAATAAAACAGACCATCGATATTACGAAAAAGATTATTATTGGAAGATATAAGAAAGAAAATATACCATTACATAAAATGATTAAAATGCTATTAAATTCTACTAACTTAGTAGAAGAAGAAATCTTTAAAGAACTAATTACTGATAGATTAATAGAAAAAGAGGAACCTGTTTCTATGGATTTGTTAATACAAGTTATGGATAGTTTAGAATTAGAACAGTTAATGATGATTATTCATAGTAAAGAAAATACATTTTATGGGGATATGGCCTTATCTTCTTATGATAAAAAGTGTATGGAAGTAGATAATGATGTCTATCAAGAATTAGTATTAAAATTAAAACAAGATATGGAGGAATATTAAAATGATAAATATTAAAGAAAATGAAAGATTAAGTAAATTAAACCATAGTTGTGCTCATTTACTAGCACAGGCAGTTAAGCATTTATATCCTGATGCTTTATTTTGGGTAGGTCCCGTTATTGAAGATGGATTTTACTATGACATTGATTTAAATGGAAAGACTCTAACAGAAGATGATTTAATAGTTATTGAAAAAGAAATGAAAAAATGTAGTAAAGATAATAAAAATATCGTAAGACATGAAATAACGAAAGAAGAAGCTCTTAAAATGTTTAAAAATGACCCATATAAGATTGATTTAATCTCTAGAATGGACGAGAATGAGCAAGTAATATCATGTTATACGCAAGGAGATTTTACGGATCTTTGCCGTGGACCTCATGTTGATAATACGAAAGAACTTAAGAATTTTAAATTATTAAAAGTAAGTGGAGCTTATTGGAAAAATGATGCAAAAAACCATATGCTACAAAGAATTTATGGAATTTGTTTTGATACCAAAGAAGAACTTGATAGTTACTTAGAAGAATTAGCTGAGGCCAAAGAAAGAGATCATCGTAAAATAGGAAAAGATTTAGGAATATTTATGCTTAGTGATTTAGTAGGTAGAGGTCTTCCTTTATGGCTTCCTAATGGTTATACATTGTGGAGAACATTACAAAACTATATTACTGATAAAGAAGTAAGTTATGGTTATAAACACGTTCATACACCAGATCTTGGAAGTGTTGAATTATATAAAACATCAGGACACTGGGATCATTATAAAGATGATATGTTTCCTGCAATGGAAATGGATAATGAAGCCTATGTTTTAAGACCAATGAACTGTCCACATCACATGGTTATGTTTAAAAATTTCTTACATTCTTATAAAGATATGCCAGTAAGAATTGCGGAAATTGCGAATGATTTTAGATATGAATCAGCAGGTTCTGTAAAAGGAATTGAAAGAGCTAGATCATTTACACAAAATGATTCTCATATTTTCTGTACTAAAGAACAAATTGAATCAGAATTTAAAGGCGTACTCGACTTAATTATGGACGTTTATAAAGATTTTGGTATTAAAGACTTTAAATGTAGATTATCATTAAGAGATCCACAAGATAAAGAAAAGTATTTCCAAGATGATGATATGTGGAATAATGCTGAAGAATCACTTAGAAAAGTATTAACAGATATTCATGTTGATTACTTTGAAGCAATTGGAGAAGCTGCTTTCTATGGACCAAAACTAGATATTTTAATTAAACCAGCAGTCGGAAATGAAGTAGCACTATCAACAATTCAATTAGATTTCTTACTTCCTAGAAAGTTTGAACTTACTTATATTAATGAAAAAGGAGAAAAAGAAACTCCAATCGTAATTCATAGAGCAATATTAGGTTCTCTTGATAGATTTATTGCTTTTCTACTAGAAGAAACTAAGGGTGTACTTCCATTATGGTTAGCACCTGTTCAAGTATCTATTATTCCTGTTAATAATACTTATCATTTAGAATATGCAAATGAAATCAAAGAATTATTAGAAAAAAATCATATTAGAGTAACACTTGATGATAGAAATGAAAAACTAGGTTACAAAATGCGTGAAGCACAAACAAAAAAAATACCACTTATCTTAATCTTAGGAAATAAAGAAAGAGATGAGAAAACAGTTAGCTATCGTATTCATGGTAGTGAAGAAACTACTACTTTAAAACAAGAAGACTTTATTCTTCATGTAAATGAAATGGTGGCAAATAAGGTATTAGGACAAGATTTAAAATAATAATGATTATATTTTTTGCAGAAAGGTGTAAATAGCCTTTCTTTTTTTACATAATTTTACGTCAAATAGGTTCAAAAAGAATTGCTTTTTCAAGGGGAATGTAGTACCATTATGGTAGACAAGTGGTTGATTGTGGTAAAAAGTGGGGGATTTCTATGTTTGTGGGAGAATATCATCATACAATTGATGAAAAAGGACGCATGATTATTCCAGCTAAGTTTCGAGGAGAACTTGGTACTAATTTCGTAGTAACTAGGGGCCTTGAAAACTGTCTATTTGTTTATTCTTATGAAGAATGGAATAAAATTGTAGCTAAACTAAATAGTCTTCCTTTCACAAAAAAGGATGCCCGTAACTTTAACCGTTTCTTTTTATCAGGTGCTAATCAAGTAGAACTTGATAAACAAGGTAGAATTAATATCGCATCATCTTTGATAGAATATGCTAATCTTGAAAAAGAATGTGTGGTATTAGGAGTAGGTGACCGCTTGGAAATATGGTCTAAAGATAGATGGAACACTTTCTTTACAGAAAATCAGGATAACTTATCTGATATTGCCGAAAATCTATTTGATACCGATAATATAAACTTGTAGGTGATATTTATGCATATTAGTGTTTTATTAAATGAATCAATTGACAGTTTGAATATTAAAGAAGATGGCATATATGTTGACTGTACTTTAGGCTATGCTGGACATTCCAGTGAAATTTTAAAGAGAATAAAAAAGGGTAGACTAGTTGCATTCGATCAAGACCAAATAGCTATTAACGCATCTAATGAAAGATTAAAAAAAATTGGAGATAATTACACAATTGTTAAAAGTAACTTTGTTTATCTAAAAGAAAAATTATTAGAACTAGGAATTACTGAAGTAGATGGTATTTTGTTTGATTTAGGAGTATCTAGCCCACAACTTGATGAACAAGAAAGAGGATTTAGTTACCATCAAGATGCTAAACTTGATATGAGGATGGATAGAGATAGTGATTTTTCAGCTTATGATGTTGTAAATAACTATGAAGAAAAAGAACTTGCTAGAATTTTATTTCAATATGGTGAAGAAAAATATGCTAACAGTATTGCTAGAAATATTGTAAAAGCAAGAAGTATAAAGCCAGTAGAAACCACTTTTGAATTAGTAGATATTATCAAAAATTCAATGCCAGAAAAAGCTAAACGTGATAAACACCCAGCTAGAAAAACATTCCAAGCAATTAGAATTGAAGTAAATCACGAATTAGAAATTCTTGAAAAAAGTATGCGTGATGCTGCTAGTATGTTAAAAGTAGGTGGTATCTTATCTGTTATTACTTTCCATTCTTTAGAAGATAGAATCGTAAAAAATATTTTTAAAGAATTAACGAATGTAAACCCAGTTGTGAAAGGTCTTCCAAATGTTCCTCTAGAATATTTACCAGACTATGAATTAGTAAACCATAAAGCAATTATTCCTACGAATAAAGAAATAGAAGAAAATAATAGAAGCAGATCTTCTAAATTAAGAGTGATTAAAAGAATAAAATAAAAAAATAAAAAGGGGTTGTTACCATGAAAAAAGTGAAAAAGAGATTAAAGATGTCAAAGTTTGAAAGATTATTATATATCTTTACTTTAGTAATGGTATTAATGACACCATTTGCTTTAGTATTTTCACAAGCAACCCTATCAGAGATTAACTTTGAAGTAGAAAAAACGAAAAAACAAATATCTTCTCAAGAAAAGAAAAACACAAGTTTAACGATGAAAATAAATGAACTTGCTTCCCTAGAAAAAATTCAAACAGTTGCGAAAGAACAGGGATTGAGTTATAATAATAATAATATCAGAACAGTAACAGATGATATGAATGATGCAAATAGTGCAGAATAAGGTGAAGCTATGAAAAAGAAAAAGAGTAAAACAGTAAATCGTAATGTAAGAATTGCTAACATTAGTTTATTGGTAACTCTTTTTTTGTTTGTGTTATTAATTTATCGAGCTGGTGTTTTATCACTATCAGAAAAAGTAGATGGCATTAACTTAAAAGAATTTGCTAGTAAAAGAACGATAAAACATGAAACAATTCTAGCAAAGCGTGGTACTATTTATGATGTCAATGGTGAAGCATTAGCTCAAAATGTATATTCTTATACTTTAATTGCTTATTTAGATTCTTCTAGAGGGGAAGGAAACTATGTAAAAGATAAAGAAAATACTGCGAAAGGATTATCTTCTATTATCTCAATGGATTATGAAAAAATACTAGCATTATTAAATAGAAATGTCTATCAAACAGAATTTGGTAATGCTGGAAAAGGATTAACGGAATTAACGAAAGATAAAATTTTAGCTTTAAACTTAGATGGTATTACTTTTACAGAAACACAAAAGCGTTATTACCCTAAAGGAGATTTCTTATCTTATACTTTAGGATATGCTAAGAGTAATGAAGATGGTAAAATTATTGGAGAAATGGGAATTGAAGCTTTATTTAATGATTCTCTAACTGGTACAGATGGTTTTAAAGAGTATCAAAAAGACTTAAAAGGGTACAAAATAGCGAATACTTTAGAAAAAGTCCAAGAGCAGCAAGATGGAAATAGTATTTATTTAACGATTGACTCTAATGTTCAATTTTTTATTGAACAGGCTTTAGAAGATGCTAATAATAAATATAATTTTGATGAATTAAATATTGTGGTAGCAGAAGCAAAAACAGGTAAAATTCTAGGTATGGGTTCTACTACTTCTTTTGACCCTAATATTAAAGAGATTTCTAGTTATTTGGATCCTAATATTTCTGTAAGTTTTGAACCTGGTTCTACTATGAAAATATTTTCTTATATGGCAGTAATGGAAGCTGGTAAGTATAATGGTAGTGAAACATTTAAATCTGGTACTTATACAACTACAGATGGTACCGTAATAGGAGACTGGGATCGTCGTGGTTGGGGTACAATTACTTATGATAAGGGTTTTGCTTTATCTAGTAATGTAGGAATAGTTAATTTAATTCATAATTATATTGATAAAGATACTTTGATGAATTACTATAAAAAACTAGGGTTTGGTTCCAAAACAGGAATTGAATTAAGTAAAGAAACAGCTGGTAAACTAAACTTTAAATATGAAACAGAAGTCTTTAATGCTGGATTTGGTCAAGGTATTATGGTGACTTCTATTCAAAACATTAAAGCACTTACTTCAATTGCCAATGATGGTATTTTATTAGAACCATATATTGTAGATAAAATAGTAGATAGTAGTGGTAAGGTAATAGAGGAAAACAGTAGAAAAGAATTAGGTAGAGTTGCTAGCAAAACAACTACTGATAAAATAAAAGATTTAATGGAAAGCGTAGTATTAGAAGGAACTGGTACTAATTATAATATGCCAGGTTATAATTTAATTGCAAAAACTGGTACTGCTCAAATTGCTAGTACGAATGGTAAAGGTTATTTAACCGGACAATATGATGTAATTCGTGGTTTTGCTGGAATGTTTCCTAAAGATGACCCTGAAATTATCATTTATGCAAATGTTAAAAAACCACACCAATATGCAAATGCTCTAAGCTATGTAGTTAAAAACGTAGTAGAAAATGTAAGTAAATATTATAATATTTATGATGCAGTAGAAGAAAATACAGAAAATACTCTTTATACATTAGAAAACTATACAAATAAAAAAGTAGAAACAGTAAAAAAAGAGTTAGAAAGTAAGAATCTACAAGTAGAAGTAATAGGTAGTGGTGATACAATTACGAGTCAGTATCCAGAAAAAAGTATTGTCCTTACCAAAAATAGTAAAGTCTTTTTAGTAACCAATTCTACAGATATTTGGATTCCAAATTTTAAAGGTTGGAGTAAAAAAGATGTAGTTACTTATCTAAAACTTTCTGGTATTTCTTATAAAACAGAAGGAATTGGTTATTTAGTAAATCAAAATATAACTAATACCAAATATCAAGATGGTATGACTTTAGAATTAGTATTTGCAGAAAAGTATGCAGAAGATGAAAGCTAAAAAATATGGTATATTAATAACATAGAAGGTGAGAGTGATTATATGTATAATCTTTGTTTATATTTCTTTATGTTTTACTGTTATGCTATCTTTGGGTGGACAGTAGAATGTATTACTTGTTCTATTGGACAAAAAAAATTCGTTCACGATAGAGGTTTTTTAATTGGACCATACTGTCCTATCTATGGTTATGGTGCCATGTATATGTATTTTTTCTTAAATCGTTATTACCATGAGCCTATTACTTTATTTGTAATGGCAGTAGTAGGTACTTCTTTTTTAGAATATATAACGAGTTATTTAATGGAAAAATTATTTAATGCTAGATGGTGGGATTATTCAAATGAACGTTTTAACTTAGAAGGAATAATATGCTTAAGAAATGCAGTTGCATTTGGAATATTGGGTATGGCTTTTATATATGTTATTAATCCTATATTTTTATTTGTTGTAAATAAAATTCCACATTTTATTTTAATTATAATTTCTATTATTTTATTCATTAGTTTATTAATTGATAATATCTTAACTTTTACGATTATGAATAGCTTAAAAAGTAAATTAGCAAATGTTAGACAGGATTCTACTTCTGATATTGATAAACAAGTAAGAGAAATTTTATCAAATCATACTTTCTATATTAATAAATTATTTAAGTCTTTCCCAAAAGTAAAATTCTCATTTCCTTTTGGAGAACAGCTTATGAATTCAATTAGGGAAACACTAGATAATATGAATGCCAAAAAGAAAGAACGTAAAAAAAGAATTAAAGAATTGAAACACGAATTAAAAAAAGAATCTAAAAAATAGATTCTTTTTTGTATAAAATTATCTCTTTTATCTCATGATAAGATTGGAGATGAGAATATGGAATTAATACCGAAAATGATTTCAACGAAAGATTTACTATACCTATCAGATTTATTTGAAATAAACTATTTAGCTTTTAAAGAAGTTAGTAGCTATATTAAAATGATCCAAGATAAGGAAATTAAAGACACTTTAGAAAGAATGAAGAACTTACACGAAGATCATTTACATTATATTATTTCTATCTTAAAGCAAGAAGATGAAGAAGAATATGAATGTGAAAGTTGTGAGTATGATGAAGATGATGAAATAGAAGTAGATGATGACATGGATGAAGAAGAAAAAGATGAAATAGAGGAAGATGAAGATGAATAAAGAAATTAAGAATCCTAAAATGGAAGTACCAACTGGTAATAAGATGAATGATAGAGATTATTTAAATTGTGTTTTAGAGTTAGAAAAGAATCTATCTAATTATTATTCACTTGCCATAAATGAAGCAAGTAACGATTATTTATATGAAGACTATTTTTCTTTACTAGAAGATACCAAAGATGCAGCAAGAGAACTATATAATTTAATGTTTGAATATGGGTGGTATAGATTAGAAGAAGAAAATAGTGAAAAAGTAACCAAAAAAATTGATTGCTTAGAACAGAAATTAATAGATTTAGGACTAAAGGAAGCATAAATTTGCTTTCTTTTTCAATATCATAAGAAAAATGTGGTATAATAGTAGAAGATAAAAAAGAAAGTAGGAGAGTTATGTTAAAAGTAGAAAATGTTACTAAATACTATGGTACTAATCTTGCAGTAGATCATTTGTCTTTTACTGTTGATGATGGTGAAATATTTGGCTTACTTGGTAGTAATGGAGCAGGTAAAACGACCACTTTTCGTATGATAATGGGGCTACTAGATGCAACAAGTGGTAAAATTACGCTAGATGGTAAAAAAATTGATTATAGTGTAACTGATAAGATAGGGTTTGTAACAGAAGAAAGAAGTTTACTTACCAAAATGACAGTAAAAGAACAGATTATTTATTATGGTAGATTAAAAGGATTAAGTGAAAAAGAAATTTTAAAAAGGTTAGATGATTGGTTAGAAAGATTTCAAATAAAAGAGTATAAGAATCGTAAAATAAAAGAATTATCTAAAGGAAACCAACAAAAGATTCAGTTTATTGCGGCGGTTATCAATGAACCTAAGTTATTAATTCTTGATGAACCTTTTACAGGACTTGATCCTATTAATGTAAAACTATTAAAAGAAGCAATTTATAGTTTACAGAAAAAAGGCTGTTCAATTATTTTTTCTTCTCATCAAATGGAACACATTGAACAGTTTTGTGAAAAATTAGTAATTCTAGTAAAAGGAAAAACTGTTTTAGAAGGCTATTTAAAAGATATTAAAGAAAGTTATCAAAAGAAAAATATTTTTATTCGTGGCGATGTTACAGCTAAAGAATTAGAAAGTATTAATGGCGTTTTATCAGTAGAGAAAAAATTAAATGAGTTTGAAGTAAAGATAGAAAATAATAAGATAGTAGAACAGGTATTTAAAAAGATTGCTCATCATAATATCACGAAATTCGTAGTGGAAGAAGCAAGCTTAAATGAAATTTTTATTGCGAAAGTAGGTGCTAGTTATGATGAATAAGTTTTGGTTTTTAACACAATCTAGTTTTTTAAAGAAGATAAAGAGTAAATGGTTTTTAATTGTTAATATTTTATTATTAGTAGTAATTGTAGGAATTGTAAATGTTGATAGTATTATTAAAGCTTTTGGTGGTGATTTTAATGATATCAACGAAATTGTTGTTTTAGATAAAACTGATATGTCTTATGATTTATTTGAAAAGAATTTAAAAAGTTATAACGAAACACTAGATATGAAATATACTTTTGATATTAGTAAAACTATCAAAACAGAAGAAGAAATTAAGAAAGAAATAAAAGATACTGATAAGGTTTTAATTGTTTTAGAAAATAGTGATACTTCTTATCTTAAAGCAAGTATTATTAGTGATTCTTATATAGATACTATGTATTATCAACTTTTATATCAGGCTTTATCTACTACCAAAACAGAAGTTGCTTTTTCTCTTACTGATACCAATAAAGATGAATTATTAAAATTAACTAGTAATATTTCTGTAGATAGAATTTTATTAAGTGATGATAAAAATACAGAAGAAGAAAATATGGAAATGATTATGGGAACTGTTTTTCCAACAGTAATTTTACCTTTCTTTATCTTGGTAGTTTTCTTAGTTCAAATGATAGGTGCTGAAATTAATGAAGAAAAACAGACACGTAGTATGGAAGTAATTATTTCTAATGTTAGTCCAAAGGCTCACTTCTTTTCAAAAGTTATTGCTAGTAATGGTTTTGTTTTACTACAAGGACTTTTATTAATTTTATATGGAATTCTTGCTTTAGTAATTAGAAATTATACTGGTATTAGTAGTGCTAGTAGTATTACTTCACAGATTAGTGATGTATGGAATAGTCTAGTAGCAAGTGGCTTTGTAGATAAACTAACTTATATTATTCCACTTACTTTGATATTAATGGTTTTATCTTTCTTGACTTATTCTCTAGTAGCAGGAATTTTAGCATCTATGACAGTTAGTATGGAAGATTATCAACAAATTCAAGCTCCTATTATGATGATTTGCTTAGCAGGGTATTATTTAGCTATTATGGCAGGTATGTTTCAAGGAAGTACATTAATTAGAATTTTATCTTATGTACCATTCTTATCCTGCTTATTATCACCAGCACTATTAGTAATAGGACAGATTGGTATATTTGATGTAGTAATTTCTATTATTATTTTATGTATTTTTAATTATATTTTAATTAGATATGGATTAAAGATTTATAAAATAGGTATTTTAAATTATTCAACAGATAAGATGTGGAGTAAGTTATTAAAAGCTGTAAGGTCTAAGGAGAGTTAATTTTTAGATTTTGTATCTTGTTTACAAATGGTAATTATTATATAATTGAGATGTAATAAAAAATAGGTTACTAAGTATATTAATTAAGGACTATGAGTATTAACT
>OGDF01002138.1_pt1 | contig 27518 bp, 17 predicted proteins | sample 1570141 | NCBI WGS metagenome assembly OGDF01 (sample SAMEA4370581, study PRJEB24528) | human gut metagenome | reverse complement strand
CAACGGGTGATGGCCGCCTAGGCGGCCATCACCCGTTGTCTGATTATTCCGCGCGATCGGAGCATGCGCTGAAGCGCGTTCAGCGCATGCTCCGATCGCGCGGAATAATCATTTTGCCTGAAGATTCTTTTGCAGAAGCGGTCTGCGTATGCCCGTATTTCCTTCTGGGAAGCCCTTAAGCAACAGACGGTTTTCCCCTTCTTCATACACGGCCCAGCGTTGAAGTTTTCCGTTGTCCATAGTGACGGCAAGGCGGGCATGAGAATGGCAAACATTCCCTTCATGAATGGAGCAGGTTACGTTACTCTGAATAAGAGGGACAAGGAGCATTCGTTCTTCCTGGCTGAAACTTTCGTAAAGTTCTTTTTCCAACGCCAGCTCGACATGCCTTTGTTGCTGTCTCAGAATATTTAAAAGATGCAACATATCTCCGTCACCGGGCAACCACAGCGAATGTGCCCCGAGATGCAGGATAATAGTTGCCTCTGGGGCCGCCAAGGATGCGGACAGCACGGATTCTTCAAGGGGCATAGTTTCCGTTGTAGTCGAGGGGCCGAAAATACGTGCCTGCGGAGGAAGATCAAGCAAAGTGAGCCAGGTAGGTGTAAGAACTTCTAGTCCCTTGTGTCTGTCGAGATCCCGGCTCTGATAACGCAGGTCGAAGCTGAGAATACAGTGGGGACAGGCCGTTTCACACTCATGCTCCCTACAAAGCAGCCGCTCACGCGCATCACGTAGAAGATCCGTCATATACACCCCGGCGGAAGAGGCGTAGCCCGCGGCATTTTTGTCGAAAACAAAGATAGAGGTGCAGAACTTTCCGTCTTCTCTTTTGCGAGTGTCTACAGTACATTCCAACTCTTCAGTTTGAATGCCGAGTCGTGCAGCCAGAGAGTCTCTGAGGGCGAGAGCTACAGGAAAGGCCTGCGTTTTATCGTTGAGCCAAGAGAGGTCTTCTTTTCGTATCTGCACCTCAAGGACATCAGTCCTACCTTCGCTGGCAAGCCAGATGGGCGCTTTTATTTTCCATTCCATACCTTCTCGGCATGCGGGGCAGATATGGTTGGCAGGATCGTTTTCGTTTTTTCCTCCACGGAGTTTTTTATGATGCCTCATGGCCGAGGGTATTTCCCCAGTTTCAGAGATGGATTCCACTCTACCGCAGGCCAGACAAACCGCATATCCCTTGCCATAAAGACCACGGGAGCGATGAAATACCGTGCCGGACGTAGTGCAACGAAAACGGACTATTTCGGGAAGCCCCAGAGATACCCACGGGCCGCAAGCACACACATTGGCCTCGGCATGACTCAGATTCGTTATGCCGAGCGTGACGTTATTAGATGGCTCACTGAAAAAATCGACAGCAAAGCCAGCAGGTTCAAGATATTCATGCCAGTTTTCTTGTTTAAGGGGAGCGCCACAATTGCTACATGACGTTAGGGAACGGTTAGCCGCTGTGCCGAAGCTGCCGCAACTTGGGCATCGCCATTGGCTCCGTATATTCTGTAGTTCTGCAACGGCCTCTTCGGAAGCGGGAATATGCCAATTTAGGGTTATTCCTTTCGATTCATAGATAAGGCCGTTGAGTGCCACGCTATTACCCGGGGCATACTCGGAGAGGGCCGAGGAAAGAGAACGACTGGGCAGTTCTCGGCGCATGAACAGGTTATCCGCTTCTTCTTTGTTTTCCTTTTTTCGGTGTTGCTGAGCCAGAAAAAGGGCAAGATGCATAGTATCGAAAGTGGCCACATGAAGAGGGAAACCGTGGGCAGGCAGAAATTCTTGCGAGATAAGCTCTTTGAGCAAATACTCCCTGGCCATGCGTTCTTTGCGGAGAGTGACAGCCCTCTTGGCCGCAGAGTTTTCTTTTTCGCCATCGCTTTGCATATTTTTTTCTTCTTGGCACAGGCTGTCATAATCATTGTGCCAGCGTTCGTAAGCTCTATCCATGGCTTCGGAAGCTTTTTCAGCCATTGCTTCCGGGCGTTCGTTTTGAAAGATACTATTGCGGCATAGAAAACGTATGCCTTCCAGAAGGGGCGAGTCTGTTTTCAGCGTTTTAAAGCGCTGAGAGAAGAGGCGGGCTTCCGGATTTTTGCCGGTGAAGAAAGTATCACACGAAAGTTTAACCATATCCCGGACATCCTTTTGCTGCCGTTCCTTGAGAAAGCTCGTGAGCAGAAGGGCATTGATGTGTCTTTGCAATATAACTGGGCTGTTTAACGATACCCGGGGGACGGGAATGGCTGTGTCGAAAGCCCAGCGGCTATTGTCAAACGCTGCCATTTCGTGGGGAGAATCTTTGCACATGGTAAAGGTGAGAGCACGCGTTTCCCCGCGGCGGCCGGAACGGCCGGAACGCTGAAGATAGTTTGCCGGATGGGGAGGAACGTTATTCATGCCCACTATGGAAATGCCGCCAATGTCGATGCCCATTTCCATAGTAGTGGAACAAGAGAGCACATTGATGTCTCCCTCCCGAAATCTTTGAGTGCAAGCATCAAGCTCAGTAGATGTAAGCTGTGCGGAATGCTCTTGAACCCTAAAGTATGGGGCGAGCTCCACGACCCTATCGTGAGAGCCAAACCAAAGTCCGGCCTGTCGGAGCAATTGAACTTCTTTGTTTTTCGTAAGCCATATGCGGGCTTTTTGAATGCCCTCTTCGGTTGTAGGGCCAAACGGAGAGGGATAGAGTGGTATATTATATTCTTGGCATGGCGCAAGTTGCTCGCCCTTCAGAGGAATGTAGGGAGAAATGCCAAGGAATGAAGTATCGAGAAAACGACGAGTGAAAGGGCAGAGGTATTTTTTTCTCAAAGGTGCAAAGCCCATGGCTGTGTACTTGAGAAGGACACCGTCTTCGTGACGCGAGCAGATTTCTGGGATACGTGTGAGCTGATTCCATGCCTGCCAAAGAATGCTATCGATGACATCAGCATGCTCCAACTGGTCAGCATTGAGATGGAGCGCCCGTTCGAGAAGCCGTACAAGTCGGCTTTGTCTGTTTCGATGGCATAGAGGCCAGATGATTTGGAATTTTTTGTGTTCCTTCCTATCCGGAGGCAGCATGAAGTTCTGCCTGTAGGCCATGCCCAGCCATTTTCTCCACTCTCTGGGAAAATCGATAGCGCCTGAGCCCCGAAACACGAAATCAAGGCAGATCAATAAAAAATCTTTCCAGTCTTGCAACGTAATATTTTCACGGCTTAATTCCAAAGGGAGTCTGGTTACCTGCGACAGTGCCGGATAATATACGGTCATAAGTCCCATGGTTTCAAGATTGACGGCTTTTGCCGGCCGCCTGCCGAATTCTCGGAAAACGAGCATCTTGGAAAAGTCCGCCATACCGAAATCTGCGGAGAACAGCACAGGAGCCTTTTCCTGATAGATTCGAAACAGGGCTTCAAAACTGGAACGTTGTTTCTGAAGTTGCTCGGCCATATCTGTAAAGGAAATAGGGCGCATATCCCTGAGATTGGCAAGCTTTGCCTTTGTTTCGTCTAACAGGCTCTGAAAGCGTGGGAGAATTTCTTTGGGCAATGTCTCAAAGTTAGCGATCTCCTGTTGCAACTTGGCTTTCTCTGCATCATTTCCCCTCTGACATTCCCGCAGGCCGATATGATAGAGTAGTCCACGTATACGCGTGAGTTCTGAGAACAGCTGCATCCTCATGGCTGAACGAGCCGTGCCCTGTCGGCTATCGTTGAAAGTGAGCATCTTGCGGCCTTTGCAAGGATGCTGAACAGGATCCTTGCCATTAGGAGCAAATTCCAGAAGCAACGGAATTATGGTGTTCTGCAGATAGGACGTACGGGCTGCGTTGTAATAATAAAACTCCCGTTGTCCACGTGAAGGTTCCAGACAAAGCGGACAGTCAAGACTGCCTTTTTCAGGATCCGGTTCTTTCAAAGAAACACGGATGGCATGGCCGTTATCCGTGTCCATGAGTTGTAAGCTTTCCTTGTCGAGGAAGAAGGAGTCTGATGATACACTTGGCCACAACAAAACGGCGTAGGAATCTACAATGTGGCTACCGGACGGCTCTTCATCGATGAGGCTGTCATCCTCATCTTCCTGATCTAAGGTGTGTTCCTTCTGACTGAGAAATTCTGCGGGCCGTCCATCGCTATCGCAACTGTCATTTTTTTGCGCCAGAAGAAAAGGTGTACGGCAACCTCTGCACGTGACGACTTCAAAGACAGGGCTTCCGCATGTGCAGTGTTCGCGCGGCTCAGTCCATACTGCGCCGTAAGGCCAATCATCCTGTAATTCTTTCTGCTTATGCGGGCAGTTCGGATCCGCGCATGCCCAGAGTCCGGAAAATCCTCGAACAAATATATGAGCGCGCAGCGGGAGAAACGGCGTGCCGTCACTGTCCTTTGTCCATGACAGTACGTCGAGCCAGCGCAGAGCGGCACTCGTGTTAGAAGGGAGGCCTTCTTTTTCCAACAGAGTCCGTACCTCGGAGAGGCGTGCTACGTTTTTGTCCCGGGTGAACAGCGCACGCAATGCCCTTGCCGTTTTCGAACGGTAGAGAGCTTTATTCCGAGAGCCGTCCTGGGCTTCTTCGGGAGCCATGAATTCCAACTCTTCCAGCGTGATGGGCTTTTCTTCCAGCGGAGGCAGTGTGGGAATCATTCTTTCTCCCACAATGAGTGAGACTTGAGAAACTGGAACGCCTGCCACATCTGCGAGAAAGCGTTTCAGTTCGAATCCGGTCGGGCCGTCCGGATCCCCAATGGTTGCGGATGTAGCCACAAAACGCACTGTGTCGGAAGTCACTCCGAAGGCCATCTGCACACGGCGCAGCAGAAGCGAAAGCTCCGCAGCCTGAGAGCCTATATAACAGTGTGCTTCATCGAGTACTATCCATTCCAGTGTGCCCTGGGATTTCTGCAGAATGGGTGCGTCTTCCGTTCGCACCAGCATATATTCCAGCATGGATGCGTTGGTAAAAAGGATAGGGGGCGGACTTGCCCGCAGCTCATCGCGGGAGAGTACTTCATTGGCGTATTTTTTTTCATGAGCAGGCAAACTTTTGGGAGTTCTTCCGTTGTAGAGGCAAAAGCGGATGTTGCCGCCAAAGCCTCGCGTCCAGGCATCGAGCCGGTCTCTCTGGCTACTGATGAGTGCGTTGAGCGGGTAGAGAAAAAGGGCACGTACACCCTCCAGAGGGCCGCCGAGGGCTGCGCTCTGTCTGGCTAACCTGTCGAGGATGGGAATCATGAAGCATTCCGTTTTCCCTGATCCTGTGCCGCTGCTGATGACTGCAGAGGAAGGTTCCTTTCTGCAAAGAGTTTTCCACGCTTCAAGCTGGTGTGTGTAAGGCCTGCGAAAGGATGGGAATTGGTAATCCTGCCGCAGTTCCTCGGGCGGCTCGTTGAGGCAGCGAGCCAAGCGTTCGTCCAGGAGACTCCCTGCAAGGTCGGCTATGCTGAGATCTGCCTGCTTCCAGCCGTACATGGCTTCAAATGCCGGATCGTTTGTGAGACTTCCTTCTTCACCCGGCGCACAGGAAAGCATGGTGTCCAGACAGTGGCGCAAAGAATCATTATTCAGAGGCAATGCGGAGGACACATCCTGCCGGATACGTTCTTGAAGGAGAGGAAAAATTCTGGAAAAATACGACAGGGGCATGGTTATGATTCCTTTATGATAAAACGAACCGATGCGCAGCTACAGGCAGTGAAAGTAGACGCCTGCTCAAACCATTCGGTGTCGAAATGAAGATGTTCTCTGATGTGAAAAACAGTGTTTTGATCGGGTGGAACTGAGAAGAAAGCCAATCGTGGCTCAAAAGATTGAAGCGTAAGCAGAACGGGCAAACCAATCACACTGTTTCTATGCCCTTGTGAGAAAGATAAAAACTGCCTGACATTATCATTATGTCTCTCATAGTTAACAAGCGACTCAAATGTCATCGGCCAATAGTCGTCATCGGCATGAGTATGCAGAAGAGCCTGCAGCAAGGAACTGTCATCCTGAAAAAGTATTTTTTGTGTCTTTGCCAGGGAAAAGTATTCTATTTTTTTCAATTCCTGTTCATGGCAGGGCAGAGGAATAGCGATATGCACGAGGGCATTGACGGACGGACAACATGAACCAAGGTTTTCCATGGTTTTCTGCATATGATCCTGCCAGATGTTGAATGCCATCTGTCCTGGAATCAACTTTTCAAAATAGTGTTTGATACACTGACTGGCTGCACTCCAGTTCTGCCGGGAAATAAAGTTCCACAAGAAAGGAAATTCCGTTTCAATTCTGGATGTAACGCGTTGAAAGGAAATTCCCGGATGCAGAGCGATCATAGCCATGATGAGTGGGGAACGAAGAAGTGCCTGCCAGATCTCCAACGTGGAAAGTGGTAGATTCTTCAAACAGTCGAGAAGCGCAAGAAGGGTCGTCCATTCCGGCGCATCAAGGTCGTGTTCCATGACAGCAACGCAGGATAGCAATGCCTGCAGCCGGGCTTCTTTGTCCTTTTCGTCAATGGCGATCTGGAGACGGTTGCGGGACGTTTCATCGATGTCGCCGTCTACAGTCCAGACAAGGGGACGCAGGGATGTACCTTCCGTATCATCAAAAATGAGCCAGGGTCCGGGCCTGTCCAACACCTCTGAAAGATCCCACTTACCCGAAGCCGTGCCGTCTTCGTTCAGGCTTTCCTCAAGCAACATCGGACCGAGTTCCGGATGGTCGAGCGGTAAAGCCTTCATGGCATAGCCTCGTGAAGGTCGGATTCCGAACTCTGATAGAGCGAGCACGGCATCCATTCCCTCAGGGAAAAGGCAGGATTCATAGCGGGCTACTTTCCAGCCAGCTACTTTTTGGCTATCGAAGAGAATATCAAGCGACACGTAATCGTCCAGCCCATTTGTCAAGGCGAGCATTTCCAAAAGGGCATTCTGCCAGTCAATAAGGCGGATCACCGTGCAATGCTCATGAATTTCCAAAGGATAGTCCAATTTTTTGTCGGACAGGGAAAGACGAAGCACAATATGATGCACTCCCACGCTGAAACAGTACAAGCGCAGGCCGTGAAGATGCAACGCGCAGATTTGTCTGCTTGAAAGGATTTCCTGACTGTCGGCGTTGAAGAGGTGAGCTCCTGTCTGGGGAAATGGAATACGGATACAAGCGGGCTGAGGATTATTCCTCCAAGACACGCGAAGATCCACCGTAGCAGGAGGCACATGCCCAGGCAAAGTTTTAAAGGCAAGTTCCAGGCTGTCTCCCTGAGGGCGGCAGACAAGATCCAACCCTGGCTGCGGTTGATCAAACGTAGCTGTTTCCGCGCTCCAGTTTTCAAGACAAAGAAGGCCATTTCCTTCCTCATCTGCAGACAGACTAATAGAGGCTTTCATTGGCAGAAGGAGCATGCGGCTGCGCAAGCTTGCACCGCTGTTGGCTTTAAACCATACCTGAGCGACGCCTACAGGCGTATTTGAGGAAGATAACGGGATAAAATCTTCCATCCCCGCTGTTTTTTGCAATATTTTGCCGTGTGAAATTTTTTTCATGCCACACAAGGAAGCAACGACCTTGGGAATACCGCGGAATGCCAAGGAGGGATGAAGCACCTCCACATCCCAGAAACGGTTATCCCTGCTCCAGTCGTACTCCTCACTGAACAATTCAGAGGTACGTATAGGGAACTCGAGGTTGTCTTTTTTTAGGCGGCCAGAGTGTGTCATGCGGTGGATATGCCTGTCTGTTCCTAGCAAAGGACCTAGGTCTTCCGCATTTTCGGCTTCCCATCCAGGAGCAAGCGCAACATAACAGACCGTTCCTCTTACACTGCCGCCTCCCTGTTGCCGGAAACGGTAACCATATTGCTCTCCCTCGAAAATCCAAGGCAGTTCAGAGTCTAGTTCTGCTCCACCGGGACAAGTATGAGTCAGGCAGAACCCCGAAGGGGCCATATACCGGACAATGATCTCTTGCACGGCGTCTGGATTGAAAAAAGTTACATTTTTCTTTTGCTGAAAAAAATAAAATTTACTATCTGCATGTTTTTTCAGTACGGACTCGAAAGAACTTTGGCCGGAAGTGATACTCATGGAGAGCACGCGCGGCCTATCCTGGCGGATACCGGTTTCTATGCGAGATGGTATATTCAGACGAGCCAGAATATCCCAACCCTGCCCAGCTTTTCTGATAAGACTGCGGACAGCAGATACAGGACTACCGGTCTGTACTGTCTGTGTGGAAGATGCTGCATCTTCCAAAAGTCGGTTTAAAAGGTCACGCGCAGTATCATCGTAAAGAGGAAGCGGGAAGCAGGAACGCCAGTCTGGAGTTTTTTCATCCAGCTCTGCCATGACTTCTTCGAGCGTACTGGCACAAAGATTTTTCTTTATATTGAGAATAGCGTTGATGGAGTCGGCCAACAGATCGATAATTTCCTCATTCCGGTAGGATTGAGGCAGAATTGTTTCACAACTTTCAATCCAGCTTGTGATAATGTTGCCGGACTGGCCAGAACGCAGAGCTTCTCTCAAAACAGAATGGAGAAGGCGCCCTACGGCACCTCTATTTTCAGTGAGTAGTTTCTGCGGAAGTCCGGCCTCGCGAGCGATAGCTCCGAGATAGACATAGCCTCGCTTGTTTTTGTCAAGACCCCAGAAGTGCAGTCCCTTTTCAATGATATCCTTTAGCTCCAAGCTGGGAGTGGGAAGAAAGACGTTCAAACCGTTCAGAATGACGTCATATGACCATGTCGTTCCTCCGTATCTTTGCTGCCAGCACAAAGCGGCATAAAGCACAAAAACAGCATCAAAAGAGGGGACATCGTACCACAGACGGAAAGGTGTTGAATACCCGAGCCTGTAGGCCAATGCCATGTCTTGCTTTAGACCTTCTTCCAGAGTCAGAAATTCATCCGGGGTTGCATGGTAGGAGTACAGATGGCGGCCGTCTGGGGCGTCAAGTTCCCTGCTGGCCAGAAAACTACTCAACCAGTCTTTTATCTTGAACTGCTTCGCCATATTACTTCTCCATGGTAGTACTTATGGTAGAGTCCATATAGTAGTGTAGATTTCCGTGGCAAAAAGTTGAGCAATGTAAGCGACTTCGGTATGTTTGGAATCATCAAAAAAACACAAAAACCGAAAGAAGAGCATATGGCTCATGTCTTCCTTAACTTAGAATCCAACGAAATTCTACGGGCATTTACGATAGGGGCTAAAAATGAAGAACTTCGTCTGCTGCTCCCAAGGGGGCAACGCCATGCCCGACAGAGAGTTCTCTATCAGCAGAGGCAAAACACATACACCACAGAGGCGCACACTGGGAGCAGTAAACGGTGTGCGCACGCGTGAACTGGGACACGAATAGACAGATTCCCCCTGAATATCCCCAGATACAGAGAGCAGTCATTCAGGACTATGCCTTTGAAAACTATTCACACAATGAACAGTTCCTTCTCACGATCATGGCTGATATGATTCTGGGGGTCCCTTCATAGACGGCATACCGTCCGTATAACAACGTCTGCCGTCTATGAGCTACTTTCAGCGGCGGGACGCGAGAAGATACCCGAGCTCTAGCATCGTTCTCATCTCATTGCGGGGTGAGCAGCCCGTCTTTCCCCGTCTGGAAGCCAAAAACGGGCAGGGCGCATCTGTATGCGTCCTGCCCGTTATCCGAAGGAAACCGGAAGGATTTCCTGCCCTAGAACTTGTAGACGAGGTTCAGGGAGACGTTCTGATCAGTCTCGTGCGTGGAGGCCTGGATGTTGTAGTTCACGCCAACGGTGAAATCACCCTTTTCGAACTGCAGGCCGGCCATACCGGACCAGCTGACGGTATCCGTAATGGTGTTGCGGATGCTGTCTTCGGCGTCAATGCCGGAGTAGGTGACTCTGGTCTTGGTCTTGGTATCTCCGACCGCGGGGATGATGGAGGCGTCAAACTGAGGCTTGATGTTCCAGCCGCCGGCGGCGATATTCTTGGTCAGCGTCACGCCCGTGGGGAACTGCACGATGTTCTGGAAGTCATCGTCAACGCTGTTCAGCGTGCGGTCGTCCACTTCCAGATCATAACCGTAGGTATGCAGGGACGTGTAGCGCACGCCCGTATGCGGCATGATGTCCAGCCAGTCAGTCCTGAACTGATACTCGCCGCGCAGCTCGGCAGTAAAAGCGCCGGTCTGCACGTCGGCATCGGCATCGCCCATGCCGAGAGAGGAGGGCAGATCCATGTTCAGGCTGTGGCTGCTGATGCTGTAGCCCACGGAAGCAAGGATGTTCAGGCTGTCGCGGTTCCAGCCAGCGTACAGGTTGGCACCGCCGAAGTTGTAGTTATCATCCGTCGAAGTAACGGCGCCCTGGCTTTCAGAACGGCCGGCTCCGCCGTGCACGGCAAGGCCCATGCGGAGCATGCCGCCTCCGAACGAGCCGATTTCGGTATCGGCGCCAATGGCGAGGCCGCCGTAATTGCCGACAACGGAATCGTCAGAGACGTTCATGCCGTGAGTGTAGATATTGCCATACATGGGCGTGGCCCACACATCGGTGCCATCCTTGTGGACGCTGTTGCCGGAATCGAAGTTGCCGAGGGACATATGATGAAGGACGGTATCTGAAGCGGCGTTGGAAAGGCGGAGAGCCGTATTCTGCACACCGGCCATGACCGCGGCGCGTGAGACTTCATTGATAGTCGTGACCGCGGTCTTGTCATCAGGCATGTAGAGAGGTTCGATGGCCCGGCTCAGGAAACGCACGCCCATGGCATCGGACTCGGTATTGTTCAGGTTCTGAGAGAGCATCGCCGTCAGCGCTGTCGCCGGAATGACACCGGGAAGAGCCTGAGAGACGTCCTGCACTTCCGTCGTCACGACAACCTGGTCACCTTCCTCAGAGACAGTGCCCCTGATAAGACGGTTAGCCATGAGGTTGGCGTTACTCCAGTAAGAGTCCTGGCTCAGACCTTTGGTAATGATGTACTTCGTGTTAGCCTTGGCGTCAGTGACATAGAGCTGGGCCCCATCACCGACAGAAAGGTTGCCGCTGCCGTTAATCATGGCGTTCTGGGAAGAGACGCCGCCGTTCACCACAAGAATGGAGTCCGAACCGAATGCAGCGGTGGCATCACCGCTTACCGTACCGACATGGAGTTTGGCGCTATTACCCAGGGTAACCGGCTGGCCGAGGGAAAGCAGAGATTCACCGGAACCGGCGCTGACGCCGCCCTTATCCGGCATGGCAACAGTCGCCGCTGCGCCGCCGGAAAGAGTCATGGCGCCATTCAGCGTGAGCGAGTTCTTCATGTTGAGCTCGCCGCCGGTCATATCCACAGAGCTCTTTTCCCCGACAGTCAGGCTGTCAGCGTTCACCGTGCCGCCGGAAATATTGATCCTGCCGGCAGGGGTCTTGTCAGATGTCAGCGTCTTTTTTGTCTTCCCGTCAGTACCGATGTATTCGATATCGGGAACCTTGACGAGGCTGGCATTCTCCAGATTAAGCGTGCCGCCGCTGACGGAGATGTCGTTTTTGACATCCCAGTCCTTGGTCACGTTCATGGTGCCTTCCTGGACAGCCACATGACCGTAAAAGTCGTTGAGCTGGCTGTTGACGGTCAGCGTGCCGCCACCCTTCTTGACAAGTGTTGAGCTCTTGGCCCTAGCAGATTCATCGAGTGACAGAGAACTCGCGATGGAGTCCATATGTCCGCTGGCATCTTCAGCACCAATGGTCAGGGTAGCGCCGTCAGCAACATTGAAATTCGCGGTAGAACTTCTGTCGAGGAAAAGGAAACCGCCGCTGGATTTGGAGATGGCTCCATATCCATCAACCCAGGTCGAAGTATTCTGGACTTCGATGGTATTCCCTGAATAGGTCATATCCTTCGTGACATTGAAATTCAGGATTGCCTCTCCATAGATTTCATTGCCAGCCTTATCCTTATTTATTTTAGCATCCGCGTAAATAGCCCCGCCCCAGGCCTTGGCATCTGCGGACTTTACAGTTGCCTTGTTGTCTGTAAAGGTCACATTATTCAAATCGATAGTCGTACCTTTATCAAAAAAAGCTCCGGCGTCCGCATCAAGGCTGTCATTTTCGACAACGTTACCGTTGAAGGCAGAGTTCGTAATGGTGGTCACACCGGGAGCGTAGTTAAAGTAGAACACACCGCCGCCGAAGCCATTATCCTTACGGCTGGCTCCACTGAATGTGCTATCAGTGATTTTTGATTCAAAGTTTACATAATAATTAAACGGTTCCCCGTAGGTTACCCCATTCAGGCTATGTGTCGTTCTAAGGGTGTCCTGAACCGTATCACTCATGGCGGAAGCCGCTCCACCAAGAATAAAAGCGGACGCCAGTGCCAGCGTCCCGAAGGTATTCAGAAGGTGACATTTTTTCAGTACTGCCCGATACCTGTTGAGCAGGTTCCCAATGGCCTTTTTCGTCTGCATAGCATTTCCTCCGATGGCTCCAGCACACACCGGACACGACAGCTCAATGGCGCAAAAAGAGCGCGCGTCCCTGTTTCCTCTGATAGCTGAGTCCATAAAAAATGTTTCATAGGACTCTTCGGCTAGATTCCTGCGTGAAATTATAATGAAAAAAATTTTTTTTCAATAGGATGTTTTGTAAACATTCAAAAAATTTTCATACTTAACAAGGGCAGAAAACGTCTTTCAGGCTGGCCGCCTGCCTGCAAAATTATAAAAAACCATTAAAATTCAGGTAGTAATGGAAAAATCGCCAGACAGATGGGGGCTATGTTTGTCTGAATGATAATGATAATAATTTTCTAATACTTGTTTTTTTTCTCTGCTTTTCGGGGGTGGGTATTATCTTCCCCAGAAAGAATTTTTAACGTGTTTTTTACAGAAAATTTTTCATATTATATAAAATTTTAAATATTGTATTATCTCATTAACAATACAAAAATTTCTTTTAACTGCAGCCGGCCAGATACAGTCATCCTGCCCAGGAGCAACGCAAAATTCGTCCATCATCATTTTTCATATACAGCATAAATTTTGAATATCCGTAAAAACCCCTTCTTTTATTGAAAAAAAATCAGACACAGTGTCTGATTTTATGAGGTAAAAGGAAAAAATCAGAAAGCTGGAATTTTCTCCCGGGCAGATATTTTTGTGTCTCAGATTATCATTTTTGTATCGCCACACTGAAAATATTCTCTGTAGTAAAAATTTGTTTGAATGTTCACTCAATTCTTCAGCTTTTCCCCCTGACAGAGACATCCGGACTCTGCAGAACCGGAAAAGCATCCCCTGACATTTCCGGATGGGGCGCAGGCTCCCTCTGATGCCCTGAAGCATCCGGTCTCAATCCGGCGGGTGAAGTCTCCGGTTCCCCGGATTCCAAATGGATACCCCTTTATCCGCGATTTTCTCTCATGGTCTGTTCCGGGAACAACCCACAATATCCTCTGGACCGGGTCCCGGGGGCTTCCATTCCTGAGGCCTGCGGCCCCCTGCATCTGCAGTATCACGCAAAGACTGCGGCAGCGTTTCCGGCGGGAAGACAGTAGCTGGGCTTCCAGGTCTTTCCGGGAGCTTCCGCCCGGGCTTCTTCCAAGGAGGCTGGGATCATGGCGAGGACGAAAAGCTGGTCCGGATAGCACAGCCGGCACTGCCCGCTCCAAGGTTGCGGGGCTGATGGGCAGGGCTGACTGCTTGACGCGGCATCCCGGGTGCGGAAAAGATAGGACTTTCATGGTATAAAGGGAAAAAGCATGCACAAAGGCCTGACACAGGCGGGGGAGATCTGAGATGTTACTTTACTCGACCATACTCGATATCAGTCCGGCTCTAACAAAGGATAACTTCATTCAGCTGGTCATAGACTGGAACCAGAATGATCAGCATGAAGAAAACATTATCAGGGATCTGCGGTGGAATGGCGAGCGGAACATCCGCTTCGGCAGCGACTGTCTCTGGCTCGACATAGAAGAATGCCCTGCGCACAATATCATCGCTGTCCGCTACGAAAAGCAGCAGGATAACGGTGCCGTCTGGGACACGGACTACATTATGAACTTCGGGGAAATGAAGATGGCCGTCCGGCTGGACAGGAGCTACACCGAAGACGCAGCGATGGAAAACCTGGCGTTCTCAACCCCGCATTTTCTGACGCTCCTTATCGGGAAGGGATATCTGAAGGATGATCTGGATCTCCCCGTTGCCAGGGAGCCCCTTCTCATAACGCAGGGCAATTTCGGCATACTTCCCGATATTATCAGCGGTGAGCGGAAATACCGGCTTCCCATTGTTTACGTCTCGAAGACCAGCCTCAATGCGGATCCCCTGGACTGCGCCAGACTCGGGAGCAGGCTCAAGGGTGCGGCTCACGTTCTGCTGCAGAGTGATATCTCTCTGAATCACGCAGTCAGGAAAGCGTGCGGTGACCAGGGTGAATATCATGGAAGCGTCGGCATTTATTATCCCAACGGACGGCACCGGCGCTTCATCGACAGGGAATACGACGAGTATAACGATATTCTTCTGGAAAAAGTAACCAGTGCCGTCTTTCAGTACGACAACGCCCAGAAAATACCGCAGCTCTATACCTGGGACGGCGTCACCAATGCCATCATGCGGGAGAAGTGGGACAGTCAGAAAAAGATGGCCGCCGAAACGGCCCGGCAGGAGGCCGAGGCGGAAGTGCAGAAGTACATGGGAGAGTTTGATCAGGAAAACGAGAGGCTCCGGACCAGGCTGAATGAGCTCACGCGCGCCAACTACTCCCTGCAGCAGGAAAACCAGGCCATGCTGGCACGCGCATCCGCGGCTCCCGATACGCCGGTTCTGGTCCGCGGGGACGAGGAAGATCTCTATCCCGGCGAAATCCGTGAGATGATCCTGGACGCCATCAGCGAAAAGCTGAAGGACTGCCCGCCGAAATCCCGGAGATATGATGTCTACAGCGATATTCTGCAGAAGAACGGGTACAGGCATCTGACGGAAAAGCGCAAAACCGTCATCAAAAATCTTTTCAAAGGCTACAGGACGATGACCGATCCCATCCGTCAGGAGCTCATGAACCTCGGGTTTACCATCAGGGACAAGGGAAAGCATTACAGGCTTACCTACTACGGGGACAGCCGCTATAAAACCACGGTGGCGAAATCCGCCTCGGATCACCGCGGCGGGAAAAACGACTCCGCGGAAATTTCGACGAACATGTTTTAGCCGCGGACTTTCCCCCGTCTGCGGCAGATTTTCAGAAAACAAAAAAAGGAGCAGACCAATGATTACCGTATACGGCATGCCCACCTGCGTGGACTGCAGCTATGTCGATGCCCAGATAGAAGGAAATGAGAAATTCCACTGTGTCGACATCGGCGCTCACGTGAAAAATCTCAAGGAATTCCTGAGGCTCCGCGACACCAGCCCTGCCTTCGATGACGCGAAGAAGAACGGCTACGCGGGAATCCCCTGCTTTGTCCTTGAAGACGGAACCGTGACGCTGAAGCCTGAAGACGTGGGACTTAAATCCAGGCCCGCTGACGGAAGCGCCTGCCGTATCGACGGCACAGGCTGCTGATCAGGAATGAAAGCCGGGAAAAACGTTTTCCCCTGGCTTTTCCCTGTGCCCGGCAGCCGCTGCGGGGCGGAACGCCCTTCTGCGGCAGGGAGCAGAAACAGAATGCCGGCACACTGTCCAGGAAAGGGAGGCACCATGACCATACGGGAAAAGCTCGCCGGAATGGCGGACGCAAAGTACAGGGATTTTTCCGCTCATCTCCTGCCGCCAGGGGAGCGGGTTCTCGGCGTGCGGCTGCCGGATCTGCGAAAGCTGGCCCGCAGCATCGCGGCCGGAGAGAACTGGAGAGCCTTCCTGAAGGCCGGTGAAGACGAGACTTTCGAGGAAGTGATGCTTCAGGGCATGGTCATCGGGTACGCAGGGTGCAGCGTGGAAGAACGATTCCGGCTCATCCGGGATTTCGTTCCGCGGATCCGCAACTGGTCAGTCTGTGACAGCTTCTGCTCAGGACTGAAATTCGCCAGGACCTGCCTGGAAGAAGTCTGGGACTTTCTTGCCCCGTACTTCCGCTCAGACAGGGAATTCGACGTGCGTTTCGCCTGCGTGATGCTCCTCTGCTACTACCCTGATGAGGAATGGCTTGAGCGGGATCTGGCTGTGCTCGGAAAGCTCCGGAATGAGCCGTACTATGCCATGATGGCCGCGGCGTGGGCTCTCTCCATCCTGTATCTCCGCCACCCGGAAAAGATGACGGCGTATTTCAGAAAGGACAGACTCGATCCGGTTATCCGGCAGAAAGCCATCCGGAAAATCCTGGAATCCACGAAGCTCTCCGCGGAAGAAAAAGAGGCCGTCAGGGCACTCGGAAAATAACCTGAGTGGAACAGGCGTCATTTCCCGCGAAAGGGCAGGGCGGCATTCCCGCTCCATCCGGCCAGACACCTGTCCGCCATACTTCCGCGGCCGTCTCCCGTATGTCTTCCGCTCCTCCGGTCAGCTCCCTGGCTGGTACCTTTCTTCCGCCGCTCTTTTCCGGACGGCGGATATAAAGCGGCCCCGGCGGAGGAAGCGCGGAGCTTCAGCCGCCGGGGCCTGAGGAAGGAGTCTGGTCACAGGGAGGGAGGAAGAACAGCGCTGGCGCGGTAGACGCCGGGGAAGAGCGGGTTTCTTTCCGGACGGATTACCATCCTCCTCCGCCACCGCCGCCGGATCCGCCGCCGGATGAACCGCCGCTGAATCCGGAAGAAGAAGAAGACGTGCTGCCGCTGCCCGCGTAGCCCGATGTGGCAGCAGCGTACGCCGCTGCCCCCGCGCTCACCGCTCTCGTCATGGCGGAGGGGCCGGCGACGGTTCTGATGATCCGGCTGACTCTCTTCGGTGTGAACACCTCCTGGGTCCCGGGCTCGTCAATCCAGTCAGGCACGTAATTCAGGCGGGCCAGGAGGGGATCAAAACGCTTCTGCCAGGCTTCGGCGCAGTTCAGGGCCGCCGCGTACGGAAGGAGCTCCTCGTATTTTTCCACGGTGTCTTCCGGAGCGTTGATTTTCGCGAGCCTGTGCTTTTCAGCCGTGCGGATGTACATCTCGAGCCCGCGCATTTCCGTGTCCATCCTGTCCCCTCTGTCGCTGAGGCGCGCGCAGGGGCGGTAGAGGCTCCACACGGCGATACACATGACAAGAGCGGAACCGGCGAAGAACGCCAGGTCGAAATCCAGCAAAAAGAAAAGGAGAAGCGCAAGCAGAAGAATCATGCCCACGCTCAGGACCATGCCCGCTATCCGGCGCACTCCCGAGAATACGGCGCGTGTTTTTCTGAAGCCGTAGGCAAAGAGCATGCACAGGCCGGCAAAGCCTCCCACAAAGAACAGCATCTGCGATGCAGTGAGCGGCGGATCAAAGTTCAGGCCGGGGTAATAAATGCCGCAGTCCATGGCAAACCAGAAAAGCCCCAGTCCGGCGGCTGTGCTGATGATGCCGGGGAACCTTGTTTCGGTCCATGCCCCTTTCAGCTTCTTTTCATACTTTTTCTTAAGGTTCAGATAACTCCGGGTTATCGTGTCCCGGTCTCTGCCTTCCTTAGCACTGCGGAGGTCAATGACCGACTCCTTCCCGTAAGGAAAGAGCGCGCTCTGTATGCCCCGGAGAAGGGCCGCGCACCATTCGGGAAGAGGGCGCCGCCTGCGGGGTGCGGGAGCTGTTCTGACAAGGGTGATGGTCTCTTTGTCGCTCAGGCGCATGCGCAGAAAACCATTGACCGCGGCCCAGAGAATGTCGGCCTGAATCAGGGCCGCGGGATAAGAGCGGTTTTTGAGACACGCGACAGCGCCGGGAGACATCCCCTCGGGAGCGTGGAACAGGGGGTAGGCAACGCCCCTGCGGCGGTGCGTCCACAGCAGGCGGAGAAGGAGAAAGAGAAGGAGCTGGAAGAGGGGGATAGCGGAGAGCGTCAGCGCACGGTTGTCCCCCATGAAGTCGGAGAGGTTTTTTTCCGGCTCCGTGACGATTCCTTTCTTCCACCCGAAGGCCACGGTAATTCCTTCTCCGGGGCTGAGCGCCCCCGTTGTTTCGAGGGAGGAGGGGCCGGTCATCCGGTACTCCGCGCCTTTTGCGCCCAGAGCGCCCGTGAAAGCCGTGACAGCCTCAGGCGAAGCGCCGCCCGGGAGTTCCAGCGTGAACGACACGTGATCTATGGGGAATTTCCAGAAGTTGCCGGTCACATTGTAATAAATCTCATCGCGGGCAGGAAGGAAACGCACATGTCCCGTTGTCCTGTAGGTGAGCTCATAGGTATGACTGCCTCTGGGAGCCTTACTCTCCGGATCACCCATGGCCACGCCGGCTGTATACCCTTCTTCCGTGACGGAATACGGAGTGTCTTTCCCGTCGAGCTTCGCGGAAAGCACCTCAAAGCCATAATGGCGCAGGACGTCGCCGTTTTCGCGGATCTTCACGGGATAGATGCGGTAAATGCCGTGGATGATGGCCTTATGCTCAATGCTGACGGTGATGCGCTCCGTCACCACGAGGGATGCGTCCTCCTCCACACGGGCTGTCACGGCATAATCCAGGATGCGTTCCCCGCCTTCGCCGGCAGCCTGGGACAGGGCAGGAAAAGCCATGGCCAGCAGCATGAGGAATATGATCAGCGTTCGTTTCATCAGGCCTCCTGTGTCCCGGATGGTCATGTCTGGCGGATTCCCCGGCCAGCGTCTTCCGCAGAGGGAATGGCCCGGGGCGTTTTTCCCGATCTGTGGTGAAGCCGGAGCTCTGAGACATATTTCCCTGGCACACCGGCATTGTCCCGGTGTGCCAGATATTCTCTCATATATTATATGAATTCAGCCTGTTAACTTATATTACAGGGATGATGGAAGCGCGTTCTTCATCTTTTGCGTTAACATTCAGCATTCAGCCCGGTCAGAAGCGCGTCTTCTAAAAACCTATTCTGCGGCCCTGATTCTGGAGGCCGGATTCCTGCTTCGGGGATTCGGCGTTTGTCCGGGAAACGGCCTGCGCCGGAGCGGGAGCGGTGCCGGTATCGAAATTCACTTCGGGAACGCGGCGATCCTCCTCGCTGTCCAGTTCGAAGTACTCAACCCTGTTAAAGCTGAAAAGCCTGGCAACCAGGTTGCCGGGGAACTGGAGGACGTTATCATTCTGATCGCGGGCCGTCCCGTTGTAGTAGCGGCGGGAGGCCTGGATTGCGTCTTCGAGTTCAGCGAGCTGCTCCTGGAGCTGAAGGAAGTTTTCGCTGGCCCTGAGCTGGGGATAATTTTCAGAGACAGCGAACAGGGAGCGCAGGGCCCGGTTCAGGACGTTTTCGGCCTGTGCGACATCCTGCACGGCTCCGGAAGAGGCGGCCAGGGCATAGGCGCGGGCCTCGGTCACTTCCCGGAGGACGGCAGACTCATGCTGCGCGTAGCCCTTGACCGTGTTGACCAGCGAGGGGATGAGGTCATGGCGCCGTTTGAGCTGAACGCTGATGCCGCTCCAGGCCTCCTCCACAAGGTTCCGGCCGCGGACTAATTTATTGTAGTACGCGATGAGGAAGAGGAACAAAAAAAGGAGAATGCCGGCAGACACAACGAGGGCAATGAGCATGGTGTAATCTCCATCTGATTTTTTTCAGGCGCGCTCTGCCACACGCCCCTTCTGACAGGTATGCCGGGTTTCCCCGTTTTTTGCCAGTTCTGGAGGGCTGTCAGGGGGAAACCCGGGCGGGGTAAGGAATGTCAGCTTCTCGCCGGAGCCTGCTTCTTTCTGGCGCGGGCTCTCAGTATGAGGGCGGCGCAGAGCAGAAGGGCGGCACCGAGCAGGCAGGCACCGAGCACGGGACGGAAACGAATCCAGGAAAAGGCGATGACCAGGAGCGACCAGGCCGTTCCGATAACGCCGGAGACGAGGCTGGTGCCGAGCCCCACGATGCTGCCGATGAACGGCACGACGTCAGCCAGCACCTGCAGGGGAGCCACGAGCATCCTGATACCGCCGATGCAGAGCAGAATGCCTGCGAGACGCAGGACCCAGGTCATGATGCTGTTGGAGCTCTTCGCAGCGTCAAACATGGCGTTCATGTCCTGCTCGCCCATGCTGAGCTTCGAGAAGGTATTGCCGTTGGAAGCGCGGAACTGCTTAAAGGTACTGCCGGAAACCGTGGCGATGATGGAAATATCGTTCTGGGGAATCTCAGTGAAGGTCAGGCGCACGTCGCCCACGCGGGGCTCACTGGGAGAGCGGCCGAAGTACAGCATGTTGCCCTGGGTGTGCACCATGGTGGTCGGACCGCCGGCGCTCTGAGCAGAGGGATTCGGGTCGCGGGAGAAGAGCTTCTTCTGCAGCTCAGCGCGCTGTTCTTCCGTCATACTGATGTCGAGGGGCTTTGCGCCGGAAATGGACTTAACCAGGAACTTGGGGAGACGGTAGGCGCCGAAGGTGACGTTATCCGCCATGAACTTCTGCGAATCCGTCTGGACGCGGACCGTATTCTCATGTCCGGAAGGGCTCTTGAAGCTCTGGGAATCCACGGGAGAGGAAACCCACTTTTTTGAGTAGGTATATGTGGTGACGGTTTCCTCACCGCCGCCGAGCTTCTTCTTCGTTTCGGACTTCGACTGCTGGGTCCACTGATAAAATTCGGCCTTGCGGTTCAGCCCGATGGCGTTGACCTTCACGCCGAAGTCGGGATCCGTCAGCACGTCCTTTGTCACCGCCCGTCCGGTCGCGTACACGGTCTTCCCCTCAAAGGCGGGATCGACTTTGCTTATGGAGGGCAGAGGGACGGTGGCAAGCTGTGCCTCGGCTATGGCGTCGCCCGTGCGGACAGCGCGGCCCTCGTTCCAGTACAGAAGGGCCGTCGCCGCAATGAAGAGGACGATGCCCATGCCGATTCCCCCGAAGGAACTGCCAAGCCGTGAGCCCCAGCTTGTACTTGTGGTTTCGGTAAAGCTGTCATTGTCGGACATATTTCACTCCTTCCCGTAAAAGTAGATTGACTCAGTTTCTGCCTCTGACGCCCGTTTTCGTAACAGCAGTATGCGCAAAACGGCACCGGAATAAATCATCTCCGTAATGACTTCTGCAAAAAATACCGCTATAGATAGAGAAAATCATCTTTCTGACGATCCGCCGGGCACAATCGGAGAACCGGCAGGACAAAAACGGCTTTCCGTCCGGGGACGTGCCGCAGGGCCGGACCGCGGCCGGGGAATAGGAGAAAGATCCTGATGAGCGGCCCATGCATTCCTCTCGGTAGAAGAAGTTCTTCCCAGCCCGGAAACAGGGGCCTCGTCCTTGTTCTGCTCCTCCTTTTCTGTCTGCTCCCTTCCTGCGACAGCGATCCCCTTTCACGGGATTATCCAATCACTCTGACCATGTGGCATGTCTATGGGGCGCAGACCGAATCTCCCATGAATGATCTCGTCGAGCGCTTCAACAGGACAGAGGGAAAGGAGCGGGGCATCGTCATCGAAGTGACATCCGTATCGAACTCCACGGCCATTCACTCCGCCCTCGTCTCCGCAGCGCGCCTGCAGCCCGGATCCGGGGATCTCCCCGACCTTTTCGTCTGCTACCCCAAGACACTGGCGGCCATGGGCAGCAGCAGGGCGCTCGACTGGAACGCATGGTTTTCAGAAAAAGAGAAGGAAGCCTTTGTTCCCGGATTTCTGGAAGAAGGCGTTCTTGATGGCGGCCTGCGGGTTTTCCCGATCACCAAATCCACCAATATTCTTTACGTCAACGCCTCCATTTTCGACAAATTCAGCAGGGACACGGGCGTCACCTACGCAGATCTCGCCACATGGGAAGGCATGTTCAGCGCGGCTGACAAATATTACCAGTGGTCAGGAGGCAAAGCGTTTTTCAAGTACGACGACTGGCTGCATTATTTTATGATCAATACCGAGGCCCTGGGCGGTTCCTTCTTCTCAGGCGGCAGCATCAGCTGGGAGAGTCCCGTTCTGAAGAAAATCTGGACGCCTCTGGCCCGGGCCGCGCTTAAAGGCGAAGTCAACCTGTCCCCGGGATACTGCACCAAGGCCATGATGATCGGCGAAGCGGTCTGCGGCATCGGCTCATCGGCATCCGTCATGTACTTCAAGGATACCGTTACCTTTGCCGACAACACGACCGTTCCGCTGCGCCTTGTCATGCTGCCGGTTCCGCTCTTCAGGGGGGCAAAACCGCTTGCCATACAGCGCGGGGTGGGGCTCTGCGCGCTCAAGTCCACGCCCGACCGAGAATACTCGGCGTCCATATTCTGCAGGTGGCTTGCCTCTGAAGACATCAACCTCCCGTTCGCCATCCGCTGCGGGTATTATCCTGTCACGAAGAAGGCGCTCGGACGGATCGGCAGGGAAGGCGGGGCGGAATTTCCTGATAACAGGCACAGGGATCAGTATAAAGTAATGCTGGACATTTACGCGAATTCGTCCTTTTACCGGCCGCCGGTCTTTGAGGGATACGCGGGTATCGAATTCGGCTTTGCCTCTGCCATGCTCGACGCTTTCGGGAACTACAGGAAGAACATGTCCTCCGGAAACCTCCCGCCGGACTTCACGGCAGTGACAATGGAGGAAACAGCCCGGAACCTCAGCTCGCGGACGGGAAGGTAGGACATCATGAGAGGCATCCTGCGGAAAATCTTCCGGAACAGGCCGTTTGCGCTGACCCTGCGGGGGAGGGTGCTTCTCTACTTCTTCATCCTGAGCACCATTCTGCTGACCTGCCTCATTCCGCTCCTCATCTCGTTCGGGCTCTGTCCCATGCCCCAGAAGGAGATCGGAAGGGCCCTCGATTCCTATATCATAAGCTATGAGCGCAGCGTTTCCGATCAGATGAGTTCCGCCGCGGCAAGGGCCATTCTGCTCGGACAGAAACTGTCCGAAATGATCGAGCGGACACTCAGGGTGGACGGCATCCCCTTCAGCCGGGTTTCCGACAATCCCGTGGAAATAGGAACCCTCGAGAACAAATCCGTCTTCTGGTTACGGAACGTCCTCCTGCAGTCGGACTGCAGCGCCAGCTTCGTCATTCTGGACGCGACGGTCAACAGCGCGCTTCCCGGCTCCGGGGATTCCCGCGCCGGCGTCTATCTGAAAATCGGTCATATCACTGTCACCGAACCTGTGGATCCCCAGCTCTTCCTTGTCAGGGGCCAGCCCGGGCTCTCGCAGCGGCACAAAATCGAGCTTCACAACAACTGGAATCTCGAGTTCAACGTCAGGAAGCTTCCTTTCTACCGGGAACTTCTGAAGGCGGCGGCTGATAACCCGGATGCGGCCCGGGGGTATTTTCTTTCCGGGCTGATTCCCCTGCCGGGCACTTGGGAAAGAATCATGCTTCTTTCCGTCCCGCTGCGCGGCAGCGATGGAACCGTCTACGGGATCTGCGGCCTCGAGATAAACTCTCTCCTGTACCGCCTGACACACAGGCTTCCCCAGCACGAGGCGAAGGGCCTGCTGGGCGTGCTGGCCCTGAAGAACGAAACGGCCGGCGGCGCTCTGCTGCGCGTGGGCAGCGGTTTCACAAGCGGAACAAATGCCGGGCAATTCAAAACGCCTGTCGACTTTGCCGTTTCCACCGGAACGAATTTCAACCGCTACACGGGAGGAGATCTGGATTATGTGGGCCTCGACAGGCCCCTGCATCTGGCCCCCATTTCCCTGCCGGGGCAGAGCGGCACATGGGTCGTCGCCGCGCTCACGCCGCGGGACAGGGCGATCAGCTTCTGCCTGAAGCGCTACGCCATCATCGGATGCTTTTTCCTGCTCTTCCTCGGCATCTCCTTCGTTGTTTCCCTTGTCCTCGCGCACAGATATACCTCGCCCCTGCTGCTCGGCATACAGCGCGTCCGCGAAGGCGGCGCCACGGACAGCACCAATGTCAGGGAAATTGATGATCTCTTCGCGTACATGAAGGAAAAGGAACAGAAACTTCTCGCGCAGCAGAAGGAACGCGAACTCGCCATAGGGAAAAAGGAAAAGGCCGGCCATCAGGCTGACATCACCCCCTACCTGACCTTCATCGAACAGATTAAAACGCTCTCCAGGGCGGAGCGGCAGGTCTTCGATATGTACGCGGCCGGGCTGAACTCGCATGAAATAGCGGGCAGGCTCAACCTTTCGATCAACACCATCCGCACGCATAACAGAAACATTTACTCGAAGCTTTACGTCTCCTCTTATAAGGAAATGATGGTCTACATCCGCATGATGACGAATAAAGACGGGCAGGAGCAGCGCAAAAACCGTGTGTAAAGCCCTGGGCGGCGCGTTCGGCAGGCGGAAGGAGAGGGCTCTGTACGCCGCACGGCCTGTCAGCGTCCATTTTCTGAGGAGGGTCCTGTCTGTGTGTCCATGACAGAGGACAGAAACCGGCGCTCTGGGAAGCCGCCTGTGCGCTTCCTCCCCGGACCTAAATCCTCCCACCGCTATCTTCGTCATCTCATAGTTATCTCCATCATTTTATGAGATATGATGGAGATAGTAACACTCCGGCGGAGCGTGAACAGGCGGCAGAATTCAGTATGGAGGAGAACAGGCGCGTCCGTCCGGGGCTCTCCGTCGGAATACGCCAGAAATACGGAAAGACGCTTGCCAGATCCGTCATTCAGAGGCACTCTCAGAGCATAGGTTTAACTTCCAACGAAAGGCAGAAACATGTCTCAGAACCACGTCTGGATAGCTTTCGGCGATATTCACGAAAACTACGCCCCTTTTGACAGCATTCCCGAACTGGCGGAAGCGGAGGGCATCATTGTCACCGGCGATCTGACAAACTACGGCGGCCCGGGGAAAGCGGCTTCAATCATGCGGGTTCTGCGCGCCCGCTGTCCCCGTGTTTTCGCGCAGGCCGGCAACCTGGATACCCCTTCCGTGGATGAGTGGCTCACGGATCAGGGCTGCAATATCCACGCAAAGATAACCGGACTGGCGCCGGGTGTTTCCGTTCTTGGTCTCGGGGGTTCCACGCCCACGCCCGGGCACACGCCCCTCGAGTTCACCGAGGATCAGTACCGCGCCTGGCTCAGCCCCCTCACGAAAGAGGCCCGGCGCTGCGGCCACCTCATTCTCGCTTCCCACAATCCGCCGAAGGATACGGCATGCGACCGCCTCACGAATGGCATGCATGTGGGCTCCGAAGCCGTGCGTTCCTTCATCGGGGACGTGCAGCCCGAACTCTGTATCTGCGGACACATCCATGAGTCCATGGCTGAGGACAGCATCGGGAAAACAAAAATCATCAATCCCGGCATGCTGGGGGAGGGCGGCTATGTCGTCATCCGCTTCGGACAGGACGGGCTCTCCGCTGAACTGAAACAGATCCGGTAACGCGTCCCCGCGGATTCAGCCACCGGGCATCGGAAAGCAGCGTCTCCCCGGGAGAGGCAGACGTTCCGGAAAAACTGAAAGCCGCCCGCGCCGTTAAGGCGGGGCGGCTTTTTCAATTACTGCGTGAGCTTTTTCAGTCTGCTCTTATTTACCGTTGAGAAAATCAGCGAGCAGGGTTTTCTGCAGGACTCTCGCCAGGCACTCGAACTTCTGGGCGATAACGGCGACGCGGGAACGGCGCATCTTGATGATATCCGTGGAAATCACCACGGACATGGGCACGATGAAGTCGAAGAGGCTGGAATTGCCTTTCGCGTCAGAGGAGAAGAGATCCCGTGCCTCCGGGAAGACCGACCTGTAGTACCAGAGGAAATCCTTGTAGTTATTGAGCACGTTGTCAGTCAGGGAAACACTGGCGAGGGCCCGTGTGCCGATGAAGCCATAGCGCAGGCCGAGATGCTGGAACGAGAAGGGGATCCCGTCGCTCGCCAGGAGCAGATCGTCCGAGTCGCCGAAGAAAAGCGTATATCCGTCCGAAGGCTTTACCCTGGCCCAGTCATACAGATCCATGACCGAGGCGTTCACGGGATCCGGCACGCCCCGTACGGTTCCTTCGGCGTTGATAAGGGAAGCCAGCAGCTGGGCTCCTGCCTTCCCGTCCCTGTCACAGACAATAAGAAGTTTCTTGGCATCCATACCTGTTTCCTCGCTTACGGGCGCCGGGCTGTGCCTGTCTGAAGAAAACACGCACTTCCCGCCGCGTCCGGTTTGTAACGGCGTTCGCCTTTCTTATACAATTTTTCTTCCCGGAACAGAAGATCACGGTTCCGGGCGCGTACAGAGGAACAGAGGAAAAAAAGCCGGCCCGGTTTTATACCCTGACATTCCAGGGGAGCTTCTTCAGAAGTTCTCCGAGACCGCAGAATCCGGTCAGACCGGCAAAAACAAGCCCGCCGCCCACAAAGAGGGGCACGGCAAGAAAGGCCGGGTGAATGACGATGCCGCACAGCGTGCCAAGGAAGACAAGCGATCCCGCAGCGATGCGCACCTGGCGTTCGAGGGAATACTTCATGCAGCGGCGCACGGGCAGCGCCGCGCTGATCCAGCCATCCATGCCTCCCACCATCTTATAAGCGGGTCCCCCGGCGAGGTCTTCGAGCATGCGCTCGTTCTGGCCCACGCGGTTGCCTGAGTGGCAGGTGAAAATGACAGGCTTTTCCGGCGTGGAGGGCGCAGGGCGCATATAACGGGCAAGGGAAAGGGGCAGAGGCTCGGCCCCTTCAACGTGCACGGATTCATATTCGTCAGGCTCACGGATATCCACGAGGCGGGCGCCGTTCCTGAGAAGGTCTCTGACTTCAGTTGGTGACACTGGTTTGAGCATAGCAAAAAATCTCCTCATGAATTTTTATTGTTGTAATACATTCCTGATAAGCTGACCAGCTCCGTGCGGAAAATATTGACAGATCCGGCATCTTTCATACATGAGAAGCGCAGGAGAACAACCATGCCCATACGCCACGCCCATTTACGCGATCTTGACCGCCTCTCCGAAATCGAAAACCTTTGTTTCCCTCCCAGCGAAGGAGCGGGCCGTGAGTCGCTCAGGGACAGGATCGCGCATTACGCGGATCGTTTCTGGCTGTACGAAGAAGACGACCGCGTTGTTTCCTTCGTCAACGGTCTGTGCACCGGCGAGCCTCACCTCAGGGACGAAATGTATGATGACGCGGGCCTGCACGAGAAAGACGGCGGCTGGCAGATGATCTTTGGCGTGGATACCGATCCCGCATACCGGGGCAGAGGGTTCGCCGGCACGCTCATACGGGAGCTCATCAGGGACGTGAGAAGAGAGGGCCGTCTCGGAGTGGTGCTCACCTGCAAGGAAAAGCTCATTCCCTGGTACAAGACGTTCGGCTTTGAGGACGAAGGGCTTTCGGACTCGACCCACGGCGGCGTGCCGTGGCATGAAATGCGCCTGACGTTCAGAGACTGATGGCGCTTTTTTCCGGGGAAAGGCTCTCCCAAAACCCGGGGCACGGCGGGAAGAACGTTTTCCCGTCATCAGAGGCAGTCCTCAGACAGAGAATATCATCATGACGCCTCTCTGCCGGTCACGCGGAAAAGCCCCGGACGGTAGTGTAAAGAATCTTTCGCACTTTTTAAAAATACAAATGGCTCGCCAATCGGTTAAAGTTTTCGTGCTAACCTAAAACTTCCGACAGG
>OGDF01002136.1_pt1 | contig 27536 bp, 32 predicted proteins | sample 1570141 | NCBI WGS metagenome assembly OGDF01 (sample SAMEA4370581, study PRJEB24528) | human gut metagenome | reverse complement strand
TGCACATGTGATTGTTGTTTCTGCATAATTTGGATGTATTCCTTCTTTCATTGTTAATTCACCTCTTCTTTTTTTATTAAAAACTGCTAAATATTATAATAACACAATTTTTTTTACTTTTCAAGTGTTATTTTTTATTTATAGTTATATTTTATAGTTTTTGATTATTCGCTATTTTATATAACTTTAAATTTCCAATTTACTGGTTGTTATTTCTTCCTTGCATATATGTTGCCGAAGCCTGAACTTCTTCTTTTAAAGAATATCTTTTTACTATTTTAGACACTATATTAAATAAGCAAGCAATTATTAAAATAACAAGTAATAATTTTTTCCAAATTTTAGACATTTTTTATCTCCATTTTCTAAACAATTACACTATTATTATACTATATTTATTTATTTTGTCAATGTATTTGTGACATATCTATTTTAAACCTATAATTATTTATAGTTTCCATATCGCATTCCATAAAATATAAAGTAACCCTAAAAACAGTATAATCAGTTGCATAATCTGAATAGAAAGTACAATATTTTATATTTTCTCTATATAATCTTTATAAATTTTCTATTTGTTGTTCACTTAATCCTGTTAATTGACTAATTTCTTTAATACTCATTTTATCTTTTAGTTTCTTTGCCATCATGGCAATTCCTTTCGAAATACCTTGTGATATTCCCTGAGATATCCCCTGCGATATTCCCTGAGCCACCCCCTGTTCAATTCCTTGTTTTTTTCCTTCTTCTAAACCTTCGTTCCAATTTCTTTTCATTTCTCTTCTTATTATTCTTGATGCGTTCGTCATATCAACTTCGTCTCCCTTCTCATTTTTTATTTTTTCTATAAACTTTTTTATCATGTTTTCATTTTCTGTTCCCGTTAATTCATATCTTATTAATGTTTCTATTTGTTGGTTATTTTCTTCTTTATCTCCATCTAGATTTTCCTGGTTTTCTATTACATCTTCTATATTTTGGTATAATTCTTCTTTTTCCTTTGAACTTTCTATTAGCATTACCTTTGATGTTATTAAATTATCTTCTAATAATTCTTCTCTACTAAAATCATTTACATCTATTAATTTGTATTCCCCTTCTGGTTCTGTAAATCCCTCTAACTTTTCTTCTATATCTTTTAATCCCTGCTTTTTCCATTTTTTCTTTCCTGTATATAAGACTATTGCTAGTACTTTGGGTATTTTATATGTTTTATCTTTCAACCTCTTTGTGTCTATTGCTGAGTCTATTATTGCTTGTTTGTAATTCTGTATTCTATATGCCATTTTGTCATCTATTGTTGACTGATGTTCTATTAAGATAAAATAATCCTTATCTTTTATTTTATAAACTATATCTGCTTCTATACTTCCAAAGATGCTTGTCCTAAATTCTTTTTCATACTTTTCTATTTCATCTTCTGATAAGTCCATATTCAAATGGATTTTAAGAAAATTTACTACTTCTTTTTTATTTGATAACATTTCTTTAAATAGCTTCTCACTAGCTTCTTCTATAAGCATTTGTTCGTATATTTCCGATGCTTTTTCAAGTCTTGGTTTAACATATGTAAATAATATTCTTTTGTATATGTCATTATTTCTTTGCCATCCATTGTTTTTAATCCAATTGGCTCATATTTCTGCATTTTCTTCACCTCACATTATAATATATATTTACTCATAAGTCAATATTGCATAACTAATTTTATCGTTTGTCGTTTTATTATTTTTTATTATTGGATTTTCAATTTTTATTATCTTTGGAATTACTAGAATTAATTTCTTTTGATTTAATCTTTCTTTGAAGAATTTTATTATTTCCTATTTTTTCTAAACTTAAGCTTTCATTATTATATTCCATACATAGCTTGATTTCAAGCAAATTCGTACGTCAAATTTCTACTAGTTATGACTTTTATATCCTCCAAATTTATATTTTACCTTTACTTCTCCACATTTTTTACTACTAACTATTTATTTATCTATGATATTATTACCAATAAGATAGCACTTCCGATATGTTTATTTTATGGCATTTAAACAGTATCATTTTGTGCTCTCTTTAAATATTTTATTAAGAATTATAAAATTGAAGTATCCACCTTTTACGGTAAATACTTCAATTATTGAATAATACAACTTTTTTATTTATTCAGATTATAAATAATATTCTCCTCATGTCGTTATGTGAACCTCTGTACACCATACTTGACAAGCTCACATAATTGTGTCCGCAAATGCAGAAAAAGCGCCACTTGCGTGGCACCACGCAAGTGGAAAATTTTAGATGTGTGGCCCATTTTCAATGGGGTACCACCTAAAATTTTCCACATAGCGTATTCCTATTTACTATGCTTTAGGTGTATAGTCATCTTTAGATGGTGTATTATATGGTGGTTCTTTGTCAAGTTAGTTGATTTATACCAAGATTTTTAGACGTAGTAAATCAAAACTACATCTGCCATACATTATTCTTTTTATAACTTTTGTTTTATTATTAAAACCTTCTGTTAAACCATTACTATAATCATATTTTATTGCATTTTTTACAGCATCTATATCACTTTCAATTAATGTAACGAAGCTATTAAGCTCCTTTACATTGATTTTTTTTGCATCTTTAATCCATTTATCCAACCTTCTTGGATTTTTAGAAAAAATTATTTCCTTAAATCTTCTTATCATATTTACAATAGTATTTAATTCATAATTTGTTTCTAAATACTCCTCTAAGCTCTTTCTAGTGTTCTCATCTTTTATTTCTTCTATATTTCGAAATAGTAATTGTTTTATCTTACTTCTCTTTAAGTATTTTATGTTCATTCGTGCTTCTTGTCTTATTCCCCTTAGTCTACTTGTAAATAATGATATTTTTCCTTCGTATCCATTTGCTTTTATTTCATCATATATTTCATATATTTTCTTTCCTTCTAATATTAACTTTTTTATCATCGGTACATAGGGATCTAAAATAGAATGAGTTGAACGTTCTAATGGTTGTTTCTGTTCTAAATAGTTATATACTGTTTGTCTTGATATTTCTAATTTTTTAGCTATACTGCTTATATTCATTCCTTCTTTATATAGTTTCTGTGCTTCTTGTATAACTTTCCATTTTCTTTCTGCTGATTCTCTTTTGTTCTTCAGTCTTCTATTTAAGATTATTTCTTCTTCAATTCCTGCTTTTCCTTTTTTATCTATCATTTGTGTTCTATCTGCTATATTTCTTTTTAAATAATCATTTAAGTCATCTGTTAAATTTTTTAATATATGAAACCTATCTACTATCTGTATTACTTGTGGTAATGCCTCATTTATTGCATTTTTATATGTTTGTGAAAAGTCTCTAGTTATTGTTTTTACCTTAGTAAATAATTTCAATGTTTTTACTACATCATCTTTTTCTCTTGAATGTATTACTTCAACTTTTTTTCTTTTATCATTATCTACAAATATTGTATTAAATTTTTCTCTCTTTTTTGATGAAAAATCATCTATTCCTAAATTTTTTATTTCATAATCTATTTCGATTTTTGTTTTTTTTTATGATTCTTAATATAGTATTGTTTGAAATATTCACATAAGTATCTTTTACTTGTCTTTCTGCATCTTTTGAACTTGTTCTTAATCCAATTTTATTTATATAATTATCTAATCTTTTGGTTCTGATCGCATTATTTTCTATGAATTCTAAAGGCTCCGCAAATGTTGTGTGCTGACATTTTGAATTATTGCAAAAATATTTTTTTACATTTATTATTAGCTTAACTTTATAACTTTGAATTGGTAAATCAGAAATTGTTCTTTTATATATACTATGTACATTTTCGCTTTCTTGTCCACAATATTTGCATTTTGTTTTTTGCTTTTGTGTATCACAATATATATACATTATTCCGTCTCTAATTTCTTTTTTTATTACTATTAATTTTGGATCTAATTCTTTTATTAATTCATTTAATTCCAATATTTTATCCTCCGTATTTTATACGAAGGATATTTTATCAGATATTGTTTTGTGTGTCAACTAACTTGACAAAGAACCACCAGTCTTGACAAGCTCAGATATTGTTTTGCGTGTCAACTAACTTGACAAAGAAACACCATATAATACACCATCTATGATTTTACACAGTTAAAATTAAACGCTCATCACTTCCATATCTCATGGTATCAAATATAAAGTAGGGCGAGAAGCAAAGCCGCTGCTGCCGGAGCCGGCAGGATAGCCGCCGTTACGACTAGAAGCCGGAGCGTAAGAACCACTGTAGATATAGGAGCCTCCACTGTTAGCTCTGCGGAAGGTGCTGTTCGCTTCTTGGGTAAATTCAAAACAGTTTCCAGCAAAATCATAGATATTATTTGCCTTCCAGTTTTCACTAAAGCCTGTATTTTGCTTACTTCCATGTCCTGTTGCATCATTATTACTATAATTTCCCCAAGTACTTGAATCTGTTATACTAAATCCTGAATTATCTAGCCAATTACATGTTGCATCCCATTGCAATCCCCATATCATTCTTGTTTTTACTTTTGTTCCTGTAGCAAGTGTAGTACAATTTTTATATAATGTATACCAATCTACATCAGTTTGAGTTGCTCCTGTCTTCTCTCCATTTGCTGTTAACTCATATCTTCCTATATAAAATCCTTTATATTTTTCTAAACTTGCAATCATTTCTTCATAATCACTTTTCATATTCTCTGCCATATTGGCCAGACTACTAAATCCTGCTTTTGCATAATTTGTATCATCATAACCTGAATAAGTTAATATATCTGGCTCTCTAAAACCACTTGTATCTCCTGGTTTTACTCTTGTTTTTCCACTTATTATAGCTGAATTTGTGTATTTTGTAGTTTTTACTCCTGTACTTCCTGCTAAAGCTTGTCCTGCATCTACAGTTGTATATAAACTACTTGGTGTTTCTACTGGCACCCACACCCATTGGTTTCCAGCTAAATCTCTTCTTACATTTTCTTTTCCTTTATCTAATTCCTTATCTGCTACATTATCTGAAATTACTATTCCTTTTGCTTTTGTTCCTCCTACGTAATAGTAGCCTTCTGGTATTACTACATTTTCTACGGTTGTTTGTGAACCTCCAGGATTTCCTCCATTTCCAGAGTTTTCGTTTTCTGATATTAAATCTTCCATTTCATCTGTTAATGCATTTACAGCTTTTTCAGTATTTACTTGTCCCTCTGCTGTTTGGTTTCTTGCATCTTGTGCTCTACTTATTATTCCATTTTGTCCTAGTACTAAGTTTAAACTTATTCCTGCTAATATTAATAAAACAACTATTGTTACGACCAAAGCAACTAGGGTTATTCCGTTTTTCTTGTTTTACATTTATATTTTTATTATATAAATATAAACATTTTTTGTTATCTTCCATTTTTTTCTTCCTTTCGTTTAATATTTCTAGCTTTGCTTTCTAGATTTATTCTTATTATTTGTATTTTGTATTTTTTTATTCTTTTTTCTTTTGTTTTAATTTTTTAGTTTTTCGCTTTTAATTATTTTTAGCTTTTAACTTTAAATATTTAATATCTATTTTAAAGTTTATGCTTTGGTCATACTTAATTCTATAAACTTTTTATAGATATTAAATACTTGCTATTTATTTTTATCACACTTTTATTTAAAATACAAGTATATAATTTTTTATTTTTATAAAATTATTGTATGTTAGTCAATCATTTGTCACAAATTATTTAAAATATTTAATTATAAATAAACTTCCTTTTCTGATTTCAGATTCCACTCCTATATATCCATTATTGTTCTCAATTATAGATTTAGATAAAGCAAGTCCTATTCCAACACTTTCATTTGAAGAATTTTTACTCTTATAAAATCTTTCAAAAATGTGTATTAAATCCTCTTTATCTATTCCTACACCATAATCTTTTATTTCTATTTTTGTATAAACATTATTTTCTTCGTAAAATATTTCTATTTTTGAATTATCTTTTGAATGTTCTACACAATTTTTTAAAATATTTGTTATGGCTTCTACTTGCCATTTTAAATCACAATTTATTTTTATTTGTTTATTTCCATCTACTAAAATATCAATATTTTTCAAATCACATAAAACTGATACATTTTTTATTGATTCTAATATTATTTCTTCCACATAAACTTCTTTATTTATAAAATAAACTGAATTGGCGTCTAGTTTTGATAATTTTAATAATGAATTTACTAAAAAATTTATATTTATTATTTCTCTTCGTATATCTTTTATAAATTCATTTCTAGTTTTACTATCCATCTCTGGATTATCCATTATATTATCTACCATAATAGACATTGATGTTAGTGGTGTTTTTAATTGATGTGATATATCTGAAAGAGAATCTTTTAAATTCACTTTATCTTTTACAGAATTTTCTGCAACTTCTTTTAGCATTACAGTTGTTTTATATATTTCATTTTTTAATATTGACAATTCATCTTCTGTGTTGTCTTCAATATCTAATTTATAATTTTTATTATTTATTTCTTCAATATATTTAGTAATTTCTTGAAGTTTCTTATCTTTTGAATTATTATATTTTATAAATATTATTAGCACTATAAATGCTAAACCTACTATTAGGCATAAATTTATAATTGAAAATTTTATGAATAGTTTATCATTTTTAATGATTATAGAATCTTTCTCTAAATTTATGCCATATTCCTTAAATATGTCTGTTTTTTCATCAGTTTCATTATTTATTATTTTCATTATTTCATTTGTATCAATACCAGGATATTGACTCTCAATATTTGTTACTATCATTTCAATCTTTTTATTAAAATTATTTGTGTACGCTTTATATTGGTAAATTAAAACTAATTGAAATATCACCGAAATTAGAATTATAGTCAAACAACTGATTACTATAGCTTTTTTAAATTCAATTTTATTCTTCATTCTCTATCCACCCTATATCCAATTCCTTTAATTGTTTTTATAATATCAGAATCCAATTTTTCTCTTATTCTTTTTAGATATACTGTAACTGTATTATCATTTATATCGTTTCCTGTCCATTCCCATATTTTTTCTATTATATCTTCTCTTTTTACTACTTTATTGAGATTTGTAAATAGTAAATTCAATATTTTTAATTCTAAACTCGTTAAACTAACTTCTTTAGAGTTTTTTAATACTACCATTTTATCTATATCAAATTCTATATCTTTTATTTTAATTATTAAGTTTTGATTTTCTTTTAAAATAATTCTATTAATTCTTGCAATCAATTCCCTTGTAGAAAATGGTTTTGTTATATAATCATCTGCTCCTAGCTCTAATCCTTTTACAATATCATCTTCATCATCTTTGGCTGTTAAAAATATAGTAGCAATTTTTCTTTTACTTATTTCTTGATTATATAGATCAAATCCATCTCCATCTGGAAGTGAAATATCTAAAATTATTAAATCAGGTTTCTCATTAATTAAATAATTAATAGTATCTTTTACATTCAAAGTATGAATTACATTATATTTATTTTGTTCCAACAAATACACTAAACCTTTTGCTAATGTTTCGTTATCTTCAACTAATAGAATCTTCATTTTTCATTTTCCTTTCCACAGGTATTATACAATAAATTAAGGGAGATTCCTACCTCCCTTTGCTTATATATTTTCATTTCTTATTGTTTCTATTGTATTTTGTTTATTTATTTTGCTCATAGAATATTTCATAATACAGGTTATAAGTAAAAATACTGCTACAATTGCTATTATAATTGCATTTATTGGAATTGTAAATCTTAATACTTTATCTTTGTCTAATGCATAATAAATTAGATATGAAAGCCCTATTCCAATTGGAATACTAAACAATAACGATTTAATTCCCATAAATACAGTTTCAAGTCTTATCATTCTATTAAATTCTTTGGTTGTCATCCCTACTGATTTTAACATTGCAAATTCAGGCTTTCTAAGTTCCATATTAGCCGTTATTGCATTAAATACATTTGTTACTCCAATTGCTGTAATTACAATTATAAATCCATATAAAAATATTCCAACTAAAGTATATAATTTTTCCATCATACGAGCATTTTCTTCAACATTGTTTATATTATAATTATAATTGTTTAATAATTCATCTATATCATCTTGTAATTTATCTGGATTAGTTGAATCATAATATATCATTATATTATCAGATTTAAAGTATTTTGCAAATACTTCTTCAGAAATAATCATAAAGTAATTTGATTCTTGATTAAATCCAAACGGCAAAATGTCTGTTGATAGACCAATCTTAATTTCAAAATTTTTCTCATCTCGTGTTTTGCAATTTATAGTGTCATTTTCTTTATAATCAAATACTTTAAGATTTTTTTCAACATATTTTCCTTTTTCTGAATCGTATTTACCAATTATTATATTATCAATTAATATGGCTTTATTTTTCATTTCTTCATAATCTTTTCCTAATTCTTTTATATATTCTTTATATTGTTCGTTATTTACTGTCCTAACATTAATATATCCATCAATTATATCATTTTCTTCATCCGAAGTTACATTCATTAATTCCATATACTCACTACTATACTTTGGATTTGTAATATAGCAACTATCATATTTTGACACTGTATAATTTTTAATATTTTGTAATTTTGTTGTTTCTAATACTTTTTGATACATTTCCTCATCGTTCTTCATATTTATTGATAATGATAAATTATAATCTTTTAAATTTAGTTCATTTTCTACTGTATCAAAAGCTAAGCTCATAAAATATGATAATGCAATAAATACAAATACGGATACTGTTATTGATGTTACTGTAGTTCTATATTTTTTCTTATTTCTCTTTAAATTTTTATAAGAAATTTCTCCACCAACTCCAAAAATTTTTTTGATAACTTTTGGGCTTTTCAATTTCTTTGATTTGATTTTTATTTCACTGCTATTTCTAATAGATTCAATTGGAGAAATTTTTGAAGCCTTTTTTGCGCTTCTTAATGCAGATAGGTATATTGTAACAATACCCAAACCTATTGCAACTACAAAAGCTATCCAAGAAAATGATAATACAAGTTTTAATCCTCTTGTAAACATATCTTCCAAAAATAAATTACTAATTATTATTAATATAGTTGAAGCTAGTATACCTAATAATAATCCTAGTGGTATTCCAATTAATCCTAATATTATAGCTTCAAAAAATACATTTTTTCTTATTTGCTTTTTTGTAGCTCCTATACTTTTTAACATTCCATATTGTTTTGTTTTTTCTGCAATAGATATGTCAAAACTATTCTTTATACAAAAAACTGATGTAAATACAATAATACCGCAAACCACTGCCACAACAGTTCCCAGTCCTCCAACTGTATTATTATTTAATGGACTTGTTTCTAAATCAATTAAATAGAAATTTATGTTATAATTATATTTTGCTTTTTCAATTTCTCCTCTTTCATTTATAGATATATCTTTTGTGTCAAACTCTCCTATCTCGAATTTTCTAAAAATTTCTTCATCTACACCTAATATATTTGCTGTTACATTTATATAGTCTTTTGAACCTTCCTTCGTATATTTACAGTATACATCAGCTTTACCTGAAATATTTTCTTCATTCATATATGTAATAAAAGTATATCCTGGTGCTGAATAACTTTCTATATTTGTTGCAGGTCTTTCAATTATTCCTACTATTTTATAAGTTTTAGATGTAGTATCTATTATTTCTTCAGGAACTTCTGCATTAAAGCTATTGTTTTGATCTAATTCATAACCATCACTAACTCTCTTTCCTATATTTAATGTGATAGTATCTCCAACATTTAATGTAACTCTTCCATTAGTTTTTAAATGTGTTGGAATAACAATTTCATCTGCATTTTCTGGTAATCTTCCTTCAGTTAATTTTACAGAAAGATTTTCTAATGATGTTTTAGTAAAAGCTTTTATAAAAGCATAAGGTTTATATTCATTTTTTGAATCTTCTAGTTTAGCATATCCAATATCTTGTGTTAAAAATACTTCATCTATTTTTCTATTATTTTTTAAGTTGTTAATTTCTTCTATTGGTACATTATAAAATGCAACGTGAAAATCTCCTTTTTCATATGTTTCAAATTCAATTAATGAAGATATGCTACTACTATACATTGTTGCGACTGCTGTTATAAGGGCAACTGATAGCATTATTCCTATAATAGTTACAATAGTTCTTTTTTTATTTAATTTTAAATTTTTTATTGTAAGTTTTTTTAATAAATCCATTATACTTCACCTACAATCTTACCATCTTCAATTTTTATGATTCTATCTGCCACTTTTGCAATTTCCATATTGTGAGTAATCATAATAATTGTTTGCTTATAATCTCTATTTGATTTTTTTAGTAATTCAACTATTTCATCACTAGATTTTGAGTCCAAATTTCCAGTTGGTTCATCTGCTAAAATTATTGCAGGATTTGTTATCATTGCTCTACCTATTGAGGTTCTTTGTTGTTGTCCTCCTGATAATTCATTTGGTAGATGGTTTCTTCTGTTTTCTAATCCCAAAGTTTTAATTAATTCATCTAACTTATTTTTATTTACTTCTCTATTATCAAGGCTTAAAGGTAATGTTATGTTTTCTTCCACATTTAGTATTGGTATTAGGTTATAGAATTGATAGATTAAACCTACTTGTCTTCTTCTAAATATTGCTAATCCATCATCATTAAAATTATAAATATCTTTTCCATCAATAAATACTTTCCCAGATGTTGGTCTATCAACTCCACCAATTAAATGTAAAAGGGTTGATTTTCCACTTCCTGAAGCACCTACTACCGCCACAAATTCTCCTTTTTGAACATTGAATGACACATTGTCTAATGCTGTTACTTGCGTTTGTCCTTTTCCATACACTTTACTTAGATTTTCTACTCTTAATATCTCCATAAAAAATTTCTCCTTTCCTTTTTACATTTATAGAATATCACATTCAAAGTGACAAGTAAGTGACATTTGTTGCTTAGATTATTTTTTATTTAAATGAAGGAAGAGACTAAATATAAATTATATCTAGTCTCTTCATAAAACAGTATTTAACATATATAGCTCTGCCAAAGTGGTTTGGTCAAGTTAGCTGTTATATAATTTATAAATTCAATTTCCGAATTTGTTGCTTGTTTTAAAGCTGTATTTAGACTGTCATTGTTTTGTATTTCGTTCAAATTCTTTTTTCCTAAAAAAGTTAACTTTGCATAATCGCTTTTATCTATATTATTAAAATCCAAGAAATTCTTAAAATATATACCGTTATTGTTAACAGTAATAGTAGCAGTCCTTATTATATTTTTTTCATTACCATTATTTAAATATATAGTATTTTGGGTTTTTATACTGCTTACTTTCGTATTCTCTACATATTCTTTTACACTAGGAGGTATTACTAATTCATAAGACCTTATTTTAAAATTGCCCTGAGGATTTCCGTTCAGGTGTTGCTTTTGTCACGCCTTTTATTACTCTATACGAATTTTCATACAATAGATATAAATCAATGGTTTCAGTAGCAGTTTTAAAATAGGCTATTGGACTATAATCCCCAGTTTCTTTGTTTACTAATTGATTAGCCATATATCCCCACTCATGTTTATAAATACCGTCCATCAATTAGTGCCCACGCATGTACATTTTCGTCTTTTTCTTTTAATGTGGTCGTAGTTTCTTTTATTAACTCTTCTGATATTCGTGTTACAGGTTTTCCATCTATATATGATGGAATTAGTATTTTTTCTGGAGATGCTAACATATTTTCCATTTCTTCCAAGCTATTTAATTCATAATCCTGATTGTATAATATTCCTGTAATAGTTATTTCTCCATTTAATTCTTCATACTCTAAATATTTAGAATCCGCTTCGACAACTACTGAGGTTTTTACTTTTATAGGACCATATACTAATTTATTTCCATCACTATCTATTGCTTTTGAATATACTTTATATTCTGTTCCAGTTACATCTTTATAATTATCTTTATTAACCACCGCTTTAGTAAGATTTTTAAATGTATATTCATTTTCGCTTTGCTCTGCACTCCAATTAGTTCCATCCAAACTAAATTGATATTTGTTTGCTCCAGCTCCTCCCATTTTAACAGTTACAAAATCTTCACCAACATTATTACAAACTAAATTTGCTTTGTTACTACCAGATATCTCGCTAATTAAAGAAGATTGTTTCTTATTAAAATCGTTTTCAAACTCTTTTGCAGAATTTGTGCTTTTTAGTGCTTGTTTTATTATTCCATTGTCTGATACTAACGTATTAATAGAAATTCCTGCTAATATAAGCAATACTATTATTGTTATTGCTAATGCGGTAAGTATGAAATGTTACTTTCTTCATTAAAATTAAATGAGGTGTCATACCCCTTTAAATAAAAATCAAATTTCTTATCATTATATATAACAATCTTATCAACAAACTCCTTACAAACATTTTTGCTAAACTTTTTTATATTTAAAATATTATCTATTGTCTTTTGAATCTTCTCCAGTATTTCTTCTGCATTTTCTTTCATTCTTACTTTTTGTTTTTGAGAATCTAATTCAATTTCAATTTTATTTATCTTTTCTATTATTTCGTTGTTTTTCAAAGAAAATGTTTCTTCATCCACAATTCCCTTAATGCATAAATCAAGTAATCTACTTCTTTCCTTCATTAATTGTTCTTTATCTTTAACAAGTATATCATTTAATTGTGTTTCTTGTCCACATTTATTTAGCACAAGTTTTATATATTGTTCAGTTTCTTTCTTTATTTCTTTTTTATTGATTAGAACCTCTTTTAAAGCTTTCATAAAACATATCTTCAATGTTTCATTGTTTACCCTATCGTTATTGCATCCTATATCTTGTCCATTTTCTTCATGTTTTTTTCCGTATTTTGTTGCAGTATAACATCTCCAGGTCTTTCTAATAGTTCCATCTTTTCTTTTTCTATTTTCTCCACCAACATAGGAAGAGCCACAACACGCACAAACTAACTTACCTGAAAAAGTATGTTTATTTGTATATTTACTTTTTTCATGTTTATATATTTCACTTCTTCTTTTTAATTCTCTCTGCGTTGCTTCAAATAAATCTCTATCAATGATTGGCTCATGATGATTACTTGTATAAATAAATTCAACTTCTCCTTTATTTTCTTTTTTAGAATGTTCTAGGAAATCAACTGTATATGTTTTTCTTTGTTTTAAATCTCCAATATATTTAACATTTTGCAAAATATCTAATATTGTACCTTCTCTCCAATCTGTTGATTTTTTTCCGCTTCTTGTCCTTTTTATTTCAATGCCTCTTTCTTTTAGTTCTTTAGCAATAGTATATGCTCCCTTACCTTCATATAAATACATATTAAATATTTCTTTAATTATTTTTGCTTCTTTTTCATTTATAACTAATTTTGTTTTCTTTCCCGTAATTGGATCTCTAACAAAATCATAGCCATATACAATATTTCCAAAAGCCACACCTTTCTTCATACTTTGAATAACACCAAATTGGACTCTCTCTGATATTCTTCTACTTTCATCTTGTGCAAGACCAGCCATTATTGTTAGTCTTAATTCTCCATCTGTATCGAATGTACTTATATTATCTATAATAAATCTTACTTCTATTCCTAGCTTTTTTAATTCTCTTGTTTTTTCAAGCGTATCTACTGTATTTCTTGCAAATCTACAAACTTCCTTTGTTAACACAATGTCATATTTATTTTTTAGCCTATCTCTATACATTCTATTGAAATCTGCTCTTTTTTTTAATGAAGTTCCACTGATACCTTCATCAGCATATATTTCAACTAATTTCCAGTCTTTATGTTGTTTTACATATTCTTCAAAATACAGTCTTTGATTTTCTAGTGAATTTTTTTGATCTTCGTGGTCGGTAGAAACACGGCAATACACTACAACTCTTTTCATTATTTCTTACCGCCTTTCTGCCTTTTACTCATTTCTTTTCCCCATTTTATTCTTTCTGATATATATCTTTTACAATCTATGTTTTCTGATTCTTCTACTACTATTTCTTTGTTTCTTAAACATTGACCATTTATACTTCTTTTATCATTTTCAAATTTCATACATTCTAAAAATATTAATTTAAAAGTTGCCTGCATATATTCTTCTTCATTTAAAATATCAATATTATCATCTAAAAAATACACTCTCGATTTATTTTTTCTAAAGTATTCGATATAATATTGAGCTGATAAATTAAATAGATTACTAAATTGTTCAATTCTCTTTATTACTATAATATCTGCATTTTTCTTTAATAAATAAGATAACATTTCAAACCACTTTGTTTTTTCTGATTTGTTGTTTTTTACGATGTCTATATAATATGTAATATTTTTTTCATTATTGTTTAAATATTTTTTTACCTTTTCTTTGTAATTTTCGCTTTTCTCTGCATTTTTAAATGCTCCATATACTAATATTTTCATTTCTATTGTCCTTTCTAACTTTCTATGTTAGAATAAGAACATAGAAAGTGTTTCACATATTTTCTTGTAAAGACTATCTTTGTTAGTTTGACGGCTAAAAGATAGTCTTTCATCTTTTAATTTTTTAGTAGCGTTTACCTCCTTCCATTTTTAAGCTACTTTTCTTTCATAATCTTTATCAATCTCGATAATTGCTACTTTCATCTCATCTTCTGTGAGTAAGCCTTGTTCATATAAATCTTTTGTAATTCCAACGACTATACATTTTTTCGCAATATCTGGCATTTACTTTCCTCCATAAAAATAAGGAGCTTCGTAAAATCTATAATCATTCTACTTTGTTCCTTTAATTTATACAAATGTACTTCTACTCCATTTTTTTCTATTTTATACATTTGACTTTACTTTCTATCTTTAATTTTTTCTGCTTCCTTTTCAACTTCTACTGGAGAATATAAATCTAATAAAGTTAGTATATATTCTCCAAATTGCTCATTAGATAATTCTAAATTTCCTGTATGTTTTAAATATTCTCTAGCAACCATTCCATAAGATGCAATTTGTTTTCTTGTAACAAATTCTGTTTTTTCTTCTATTCCTTCTCTGTGTAATGCTTCTTTCTTTATTTTATCTAAATCAATTCCAAGGGATATAATTAGTGATTTATCAACCCTTCTTAATTCTCCTAAATCTAGTGTTCCTATATAATATTTTAATCTTGATTTGTCTATTGCTCTAACTTGTTCTGTTAATATAAGTGAATTTTGTTTTAATCTATTTTTATAACCTTTTATAAATACATGAGTTGGTATAATTGACTTTGAATTGACTTTGCTTGTAATTGGTGCAATTATAACTGTTGGACTATACTCATTTCCAATATCATTTTGAATTATCACGACAGGTCTAACTCCTGTTTGTTCACTTCCTACATAAGTTTCATCTAATGCTGCATAAAATAAATCTCCTCTTTTTATATTCATTATTTATTATCTCCTTTTTTCTTATAATTTCTTAAATATTCCATTTGTTCATCATCTTCTGTATTTTGTTCTTCTATACTTTTACATTTACTTGCTCCTAAAATTATCAAGTATGTAAATAAAGCAATTATTACAATTAAAATTAAAAGTATAGTAATAAATATTTTACTCATACAATCTCCTTTTTTATTAAAGGGTTATCTAAACAATTTAAGACAACCCTTTCAATTATTTCAAACCTATCGTTCTCCTAATTCATTAAACAGCAATTTGCTAAATTGCTTCACAGGAATTCCACCTACCTAACTTCGTTAGATTTATACCCATTGCGTGCGACGGCTCACAAATTCTATTTGCTTCAACGCTCAAGCTGTGGCTATATAAGAGTATCATTATACCTATTATTCATCTTCGCCTTATAAGTAGCAAACTTATATTTAAGAAAATAATTTGTAAGATTATTTTTAACTAGCTCTTAATAATAGGAATGTATTTAATGAATTGCTATTCAATTTTCAAAGTGCCTAACTTGTTATAAAAAGAAACAAGTTTGAGAATTTGTCCTCTCACTTGTTTCCTAACTAAATCGAATTTTTGCAAGGCTACTTTAAAAATTTTTTTATTTTTTTAGCATTTTCCTTATATTTTTTATTCCAGCTCTTATTGTTTCACTTACTGCTTGATGGCTTGTCCTTTCTAATTTTGCAATTTCTTCTATTGTTTTATCTTCAAAATAATAAAGTTTTATTCTTCTTTTTTGAACATCTGATAAACAACTTATTGCTCTTTTTAATTCTCTACTTTCAAATTTTGCTTGTATAATGTCATCAATTTCATTTTGCTTATATAGCATTCTTTTATTAAGTGTTATTTCTTTAACTTCTGAATGTTCTATATGATTATCATATTCATTCATTTCTGATAAATCATCTAATTCAAATCTATCCATTGCATCAAAGATTTCCTTTTTTATTTCAACTAAATGTGTATTATTTTCTCCATCTTTAAACATAACTGAATATGTATTTTTTATTTCGTTATATATTAATGTATATGGATTATCCTTACTTTTTCTTCTTTTTGGTCTATTAACCATTTTCATTTACCTCCAAAATCAAAATTTCAAATTTGACTTTGGAGTTGGCGGAGATTTATTTCTAATAATTGAAGCTCTTAATAAGCAAAAAGTACCACATGAATTAGCACATAATTGCACTAAATCAGTGGTACTTTTATATGTATTTAAATTATTCCCTCCAATCAACCATAACATATACACATCTCCTAAAAAACTAATTTTGTTTTCTGATGTGTATAAAAAGGATTTATCTAATGCGTAAATTGAATTCTCAACTTGCACACAATATAAATCATTTTTACTACTTTTGATTAAAATGTGGGAACAAAAAGAAAAATGTGTGAAAAAAAAGATTTTTTCGACACATTTTGACAAAATATTCTATAATTTTCCATCAAGCTGTAAATATATGGATAAAAAAAATCGTAAAATTACTGAAATATTCGCTCTCTCTATTGTGTTTACATAATTTTAGTGGTATAATATTGTCAGAAATTTAAAATAACATTTGTGAGGCAAATAAATATGGTTAATATTTTGATTAGCAATAAAGATGTTAGTTTTGCTAACAATCTTGAAAATATGCTTGCAAATGATAAAAATTATGTTTTCAAAATAACTACTACTGAAGCAGATACAATATCTAATTATAATAAGATAAATCCAGATGTATTAGTTTTAGATGACAACATACCAGATTTATCTATTGAAGATATTATTGATAGACTGTCTATAATTCCAAATGATTTCGGCAAATCGAATATAGTTTTAACTTTAGAACATAATTCAAGTGATGAATTAAATAATGTTGAAAAGGTTAGTTCAATAATTTATAAGCCTATAAATACAGATAAGTTAATTGCGTCTATTAGAAAAACTGCTAATCGTAATCAAAGACCAGAATTAACAAAAGCCGAAGTATCTGTATTTTTAAAAAAATTAAATTTGAACTGCTATTCCCATCGGTTTCAACTACATGAGAGATATTATTTTATATTATTATGATCATTCGGATGAAATGGAATTCTTAAATGATATTCAAGAAAAAATTACTCGTAAAAACAAAACAACAAAAACTAAAGTTAGAGATGCTTTAAACAGCTACATTAGAAAAATCAAAACATCTAGTTTTTCAAGCTACTCTACTGAATTAAATAAGATTTTATATAACAATGGTTATACAACTTCTTTAAAAGATTTCGTACATAGAATTGTACTTTATATAATTAGAGAAAAAGAAAATGGCAGATTACTTTAATAATCTACCATTTTCTTTTTAGTTATTTTTTATATACTCTTTATAATCTAGTATAATTCCTTCAAGTCTTTCTTTACTTGTTTCATGTATCATACTATTAAATTTATCTCCTATTAAATCTTGCACTTTATATGCTTCATCATTTTTAATTTCATTACTTGTAATCATATTATAAATTGGAGTTTCTTCTTTTAGCTCATTATGCGTAGTTTCTACCATATTTAATCCGTTCATACCATCTAAATCATATTTCATAAATACCATTGTTGGTTTTAATTCTATTATTTTATGGTATCCATCATTAGCATTATTACAAACTGCCAATAATTCAACATCTTTTATATTTCTTAATATGTTAGAAATTTTTTCTTGTTCTTGTTTATCATCATGAATTAATACTACTTGAACTTTATTTCTTCTTTCTTCCCAATTTAGTTCTTTCCAAATCATTTCATTTTGTCTAGGTTTGAAAGAAACACATACAGGAACAAATTTGCCATATTTGTTATGTTTTGATTGATTAGTACAAGGAGTATCTTCATTCATCTTATGAGCTCTTAACTCATTTGTTGGAGAATCATCCCAAACTATTTTATTATCATAATATCTTGCTATTCCATACGGAGTACCTATCATTAAAGAACACACTCTTAACATTCCATTTGGGTGAACTAAAATTCTTGAACCATTTTTGCAAGAACAATAGCCATAATATTTTGGATTTTTCTCAAACTCTTCTTTTGTTGTAAATGATTGTGGAATTCTAACAGGTATCGAATATTCATTATTTTCAACCTTTGGTTCTATCTCATTCCAAACTTTAAACCAATCATTTATTGTAATATCAATGTTACCACTAAAATTATCTCTAGGAACACCAGTTTTAAATAGATTATGAAAATTCATTTTTTCTATTCCTAATTCTTCTGCAAATCTTATCATTCTATCTAAATACAAGTTTCCATTTTCATCTCTTTTGATTAATTCTTTACTTATACAAGATGTTATATCAATATTATATCCTAATTCTTTAGCTCTTTTTATATTCTTTACACATTTATCAAAAGAACCATATCCACGAATGGGATCATTAATTTCTTTTATCGGTCCATCTATACTAAATGTTATTTCATCTAACATTTTAAATTCTGGTTTTTCTAATAATTCACTTTTGAATTGTCCGTTTGTATCTATTCTTACATATTCATATCCTAATTCTTTTGATTTTTTTATTAAGGCTAATAAATTTTTGTTGTCATTTTTTATATCATATAAAGTTGGTTCTCCCCCCATTAATGTTAGCTTAATAGCTCCCATCTCTCTAAAATCTTCTAATAATTTTACTGCATCATTAAAGTCTACTTCTTTTTTCTCGACTTGAAAGCATATTTCTTGCTTATATAAGCATTGCACACATCTTAAATTACAGTCATCTATTAAATAGAAAAATATTTGTCTTAGATTCTTTTGAAAATAATCTGTGAATTTTTTATCCATCTTATAATTCATAATAAACTCTCCCAACTTGTCTATTTTTACATACTTATTATATAATGCTTCCAATAATGTGTAAATTACTAAAAAACTACGATAAATTCAAATTTACCTAACATTATTGACTAACATTTATATAACTGCTAAAATTCTATTAGGAGGATTAAAAAATGAATAAAAACGAATTATTAAAATTAGTGGATAGTTTAAATATGCCAAAAACAGAATATTATATTCTTTCAAGTGGTTCATTACTTTTATATGGTTTGAGAGAAAAGGCTGGAGATCTGGATTTATGTGTTTCTAATGAATTGTTTGATAAATTAAAAATAAAATTCAATTTAAGACAACCTAATGAATGTGGTTTTTATCAAATATCAAAAGATATTGAAATAATACCATCAAATAAAGATGATTTTAAAATGACAATAAAAGATAATTATCCTGTGGAAGATTTAAAGACTATTCTTAAATTCAAGCAAGAACGAAATACTCCAAAAGATCAAAAAGACATTGAAAATATAATTAAATATTTAGAAAATAATAAAATCTAACCCAAATGAGTTAGATTTTATTTTAAATAATCTTTTATAAACTTCTTATCTACTTTTGTTAATCTATCTTTCAAATAAATTAATTTTATACTATTTTCAGGTAATTCTATTGGCAATTTTACTTCATATACTTTCTTATTTTTTAAATTACTTTTTGCTGCTTCTTTCATTACATAAGCTATTCCTATCCCTCTTTTAGCTGCATTAATTCTTTGTTCTGTTGTAGGACATCTTAAAACCACATCAAGATTTATATCATAATCATTTAAAATTTTACCTAATCTCTTTGTTGTAGTTTTATTTTCATAAGATAAAACATACTTATAGTTTTCAAGCTCTTTTATATCTTTAATGTCAATTGGTTCATTTGAAATAAATATATTTTTAGTTTTCTTTAATTCTTTAATAACTAGTTCTTCTTTACAATCTGCTGGAACTGAATCTAGTATAGCAAAGTCTATTTTATTCTGTCTTATTTCTTCAATAAGTTCTCTACTATCTGATTCTGTATCTATTGAAATACACATATTAGGATAATCATTTATTGCATTTTCAATTCTTTCCATCAAATAAAACTCTGTTATATGCGAAGGACAGCCAATCGAAATTTTTGCACAATTCATATCATTTTTACTTTGAGCAATAGTTACAGCAAAATCAACTGTTCTCATTCCTAGTCTTGCATTCTCATATATTTCTTTACCTATTTCAGTTAATTTTAAAGGCTTTCTTGTAAATAGCTGTACTCCTAATTGATTTTCTAATGTTGATATACTTGTAGAAATTGATGAAGACGCATAACCAAGTTTTTCTCCTGCGTCGGCAAGACTCTTTGATTCTGCAACTACAATAAATGTTTTCATTAAATTCAAATTTACATTATTAGCTTCAATCATAATTCTCTCCCATTTTAACTTTTATAAAAGTATTTTTTTCTATGGGTATTTTACCTGCTAATCATTTGTTTAATTATCAATACTACTACATTATATCATATTATTTACATAATATCAATCAAAATTTAATTATTAAACAATTTTATATTCGCGTAATTATTTATTTTTTTTTAAAATCTTATTTAAATCAGGATATATTGCTACTATAACATCTTTTAAAACATTTAGTTCTTCTTCATTACATCTATTTATTATCTCATGTAAAATCTCTTTGTTAGTACTTTCTCTTTTCTTTTCCATGTTATCACCATAAAGCAATTTATCAACTGGTAATCTTAAAGCAATAGCAATTTGATGAAGTGTATGTACACTGCAAGATCTATTTCCTTTTTCTAATTCAGATAAATAGTTCTCAGTACGATTTATCATTTCAGCAAATTTTTCCTTTGTTATTCCAATTTGTTCTCTATAACTTTTTACTCTATTGCCTAAACCTTTCCAGTCTGTATATTCATATCTATTCTTCCTACTCATATTTTTTCCTCCACAACTAGCAATAATTTATAAACTTCTTATTATTTATATTATTGCATCATTTTAAGAAAATTATTATCAACTACGAATAGTTTATATAATTATTGCTGGTTGTTTTATGAGTAAAATAAAATACGATTTTAAATCGCTTTCTTCCTTCTCTTTTTAATTAAACAATTTACTAAAAAATCTTTTTTTCTTACATGCTGTTTTAGTTTCTACTTTATTCTTTTCTATATAATCTGTAACTTGACCATCTACTACTTCTTTTATAATCATATTTATTATATCATCACTTATTGGTTTGTGTACTACCTCAAAATTTAATTCTCTTGCTTTTTGGTAAATGCTCGGATCCGAATCTCCTGTAACTAAAACAATCTTGGGTTTTTGTTCAAAAGTATAATATTTTAATTCTTCAATCAATTCCATTCCTGTTTTCTTTGGCATTTGATTATCTGTAAAAATAATGTCTGGACTATTATTCAAAATACTTGTTAATCCATCTTCACCATTATATTCTACAAATACTTCTTCTACATTTTCATTTTTTAAAACTTTTGCTGCCAAATTGTCTGCCAATATCTTCATGTCATCTAATATTTCTACTTTTACTTTTATTGACATATATATCACTCCTCTCTGACAATTCTAAATAAATTAGAATATTAATTCTTATTATACCACATATTTTTATAATTTAAATAGTTTCGACAATATTCTCTCAATTTATTGAGAGGTTTTTAGCCATAATTTTGCTAAAATTTATATATGAAATGAGGGATTATTATGGATTTTTCGGATTTAGTTGCGATAAAAATACAAGAATTAATGAGTCAAAACAATATAACTATTTATAAATTGGAATCTTTAACAGGTGTATATACTTCTACTTTATCTTTATTTTTAAGTAGAAAAACTAAAACTATAAGATTAGAAAATCTATATTTTATCTGTGAAGCTTTAAATACAAATCTATCAGAATTTTTTGCCGATGAACGCTTTAAATACGCAGAACCAAAGGAATGGCTAAAAAGAAAAGAAGAAAAGTAATTGAATTTATATCAATTATTTTTTAATTTACTTTTTTATTATTAATTTAATAAATTCCGCATTTCTTAATTGTGGTAATGAATTTGCTTCTGTTATTTCTTTATGATAAAAATAACATGAAAAAGCTTGAATTGCTATTCCATGAGAGACAATGCAAATTTTTTTACCAATATTTTTATCAATAATTTCATTTATTGTTTTTACCATTCTTTTTTGAACATTTATATATTCTTCTTGTTCAGGCATTCCATTTGGATATTTGCTATCTATTAATTAATTGTATATTATCTTTTTTATTATATATTTCTACATTGATCATAAAACCGTTATTTTCTATATTCACAAAATATACTATAATAAATGTTTTTCTATCTATTTTTGTATTACACAAATTTCCCGTATTTCATCTTACGCTTAGTGTCATATTATCTTTAAGTTCAAGTTAAAATTAATAAACATAAATCTATATTGGGAGGAAATTTATTTATGGCTGTTAGAAAATTAAACGGTAATATGAATGTTATAGGCACAAATTTAAGACACTATCGAAAAGCAAAACATTTATCTCAAGCTGAACTTACACAAGAACTAAATTTATTAGGTATTCCGATATATAAAAATGATATTTGGCTTATAGAAGCAAATAAAAGAACAGTAAAAGATTATGAATTATGGGGATTTATAAAAGTTTTAGATATTTCTTCTGATGATTTATTTAATGGAATTAACGCAATTCTAAATGATTATTAAATTTTATTACATACAAAAATAAACCAAATAATTTTATTTACCCTAAAATTATCTGGTCTTACATTTTAATATTTCTTTCGATTTTCTACTAGATTAATACTAAAATTAATACATTTTTACCTTTTATGGAAGGAATAAACCTCTTTAATATCTAATACTTTATTGGAACAAGTCCATAAACTTGAACATCGAAAATAATATTAGAGTGGCACGAAAACCTTTGTTGTCATTGGCATTGGCAGAATTAGCGTCCCAACGGTACCCTGCTGGACTAGTGTTCCAGACATCTGTACCCCAGTATTTACCACCGCGTAGCACTACCGTAGTAAAAAGCAAAGTTTCCCAGTTTATCCCTAGTCAAAAATTTTGCTTTTGACTATATCATCTCGGAGAAAAATATTTCTTTTTTTTAAATTATATGTATTAGCAGTTTCAAAATAACCAATATGCCCCGTTAAGTATATTCTGGCATCTTTAGATGTAATCTTTCCTTCCTTTATTTCATTTAATAATTTTTTTACCTTCTTTTTGAATTTCTTTTTTCCTTTATCTCTAATTTTTAATCTATATTCATTTATTTTATAACCACAAAAATTTATTCCTTGTTTAGATTTAAATATCTGTGTTTTTTTATTTAAAGAAAGGTTTAGATTTTCTTTTAAAAATTTTTCTATTTTATTTAATATTTCTTTAGCTTCTTTTTTAGTTTTTACTAATATAACTGTATCATCCATATATCTATAATAATATTTAACTTTTAGCTCATTTACAGCATATTGATCCACTTCATTCAAATATATATTTGCAAATGTTTGTGATGTATAATTTCCTATTTCAAGTCCAGTTCTTCTATTTTGAGCAGTTAAAATCTTCTTTATTAGCCATAAAACCTTAGGATCCTTTATTCTTCTTTTTAATATTATATATAATATATTTTTATCAATACTATTAAAATATTTACTAACATCCATTTTTAATACATAATATTCCCTATATGATTTTTTCATTGAAATCATACCTTGTTGCAAATCTTTTGCAGCCTTATGCAAACCTCTACCCTCTAGGCAAGCATAAGTTGTTTTTATAAAAGATTTACCATAGTACGGCATCAAAAAATTATCTACAACCCATCTATGTACTATTCTATCTCTATACGGTGCTTTTTCTATTATTCTTTCTTTTGGTTCATAAATCTTAAATGAAGTATATGAGCCATGTTGATATTTTCCTGTTTTTAATTCTTCATAAAGTTTTTGTATATTTTCTTCAACATCCATTGAAAATAATATAACATCTTTTCTTAAAAACTTACCTCTTTTAGACAATTTATGCGCTTTCATTAGATTTTCATAAGTTAATGCTTTATCATACTGATTTCTTATCCATCTCGCCATTTTTATCCCCTCCAAATATAGTTTCTATATTTTTCGCAAGTACAACGCAACTATTATTCACTTGTCTTAAAGTTCCATCTAGCACTATATTATAGTTTACATTTGTAAATCTATAAACAAAATCTGCATTTTCATTTTTACATATTACAGTTATATAATTTTTACTTTTTTTTACTTTTAAATTTAAAATTGCAATTGCATATATTTTTCCTTTATCTACTAATCCATATTTTATACTTTTTATTTTTCCCATTATATAAACTTTATTCATTTTAGTATGCCTTTCATTTCTTACTGGGTTATACTAAAACCTAATCTTTTTTTACCTTTTGCGGAAGGAATAAACCTCTTTAATATCTAATATTTTGTTGGAACAAGTCCATAAACTTGAACATCGAAAATAATATTAGAGTGGCACGAAAACCATAATTTGTATTTGAATTTCCTGAATTATTGTCGTAACGGTACCCTGCTGGATTATTATTATTGTAATTACCACCGCGTAGCACTACCGTAGCAAAAGTATACAGTTTCCCAGTTTATCCCTAGTTTTACTTTACTTTGGATTAGATTTTATTAGTCCTCCGACAATCTTCCCTATTTCTGATAACTTGTCTATACTAGTTGTAAAATTACTTTTGGTTATTGATTTTTCTTCATTTAGTATTCTTAACATTGATTTATTATAACTTATCAACGCATCTATATTGTTAAGATATGTATAACCATTTTTTCTATTTTTATTTAAAAAGTGTGCATTTTCTAACATTTTCAAGGATGAAGTTTTTAGTTCGGAACCAATATTAAATTTTTCTACTCTTGGTATTTTTACCAAAATTTGAAATGTATATCTAACATAATCCTCTAATTTTGGAATTAAAATTAGATTTCCTGATGATTTATATTTTTCCATATTTGTAATCATATTTACTCTCCTATCCTATATAATGTTTTGCACGCAAGAATATAATCTCTTGCGTGCAAATTTTATAAGCAAGCTCATATTTTTTTTCTTCCTATGTCCTAGTCTTTCCCTTTTACAGTCTAATTTATATTAATTTCCAATTGGGTAAACAGGGGGCAGAGCTACTGGATAAATAAAGTGGCACGAAAACCACAAGGTGCATCCGAATCTCCTGAAGAACTGTCGTAACGGTACCCTGCTGGAGAAAGAAGATCATTGTACTTACCACCGCGTAGCACTACCGTAGCATCGTTGTCCCCATTTGTCAATGGGTTCAACTCTGTTGTAAATTCACTAACATTTCCTCCCATGTCGAAAATGTTACATTTTGCTGTTGTTACACCTGTTGGTAATCTTGTTGCATTATTAGCCGCTTTAGTTTGACTTGCTCCGCTTGCGTCAATATATGTAACACTTTTGTCATACCAGTTTTCATTTATTGCAGTTCCATCTTGTGCATTATCTCTACTTGAGGCATAAGTTTTAAAGCCTGAATTGTTTTGAATAAAATTCAAAGTTGTATCTCTTGCATAGCTTGAACTTAAATAACTACTATTTCCTGTTCCTACATCAATATTCTTTGCATTAGCATAGGCACTACTCCAAATTAAACTTGCAGATGGAGTTTTATATTGTTGAATTAAATTTTCTTCTCCAACTTCATATCTTCCCATATAAAAACCATTATATTTTTCAATGCTTGTTTTTTCCGCATTTATTTGGCTAACAATTTCATCTGTTACTTTTGATGTTATTCCATTACTTTGATCAAAATCTGATAATTCAATTCCTGATAATGTTAATTCATCTTTAAATGCCTTTGACGCTGGGGTTCCGTCTGCTTCAACTCCCCATTCAGTTCTTTGATAATCAGCTACAGTACAAGGTATCCAGACATATTGATTATAAGTTCTCTTAATATCATTTCCAGAACTATCTTTACCTGTTTGCCAATTTACACTTGATAAATCTCCTTTATATACAACTAAACCTGAATTAATACTTGTTTCTCCTGCTACATTTGAGACTGTAAATCCTGCTGGAATAGTGGCAACCTTTCCGTTAGTATCTTTATATTTTTCTACTTTTGTTGCATATTCTCCTGCTACTAAAAATACTTCTTTTGGTTTACTATCTGAACCTTTTTCTAATAAATATGATAAATCTATTTCTAAACCATCTTTAGTCTTTACTTTTCCATCAACTAAATCGTTTCCTGTTACTTTTTTTGCAACAGCCGATACATCATCTTTAGTATACTGTCCATCACCATCTATACTTTTTGCAAGTAATTCTGTTTCAATTTCTTCTTTTACAGAAGCTATTTTAGTTTGTTCACTTGCTTGTTTAGCTCTACCGATAATTCCATCACTACCTGTTATAGTATTTATACTTACGCCTGCCAAAATCAATAAAATTATGATTGTTATAACAAGCGCTATTAGTGTAATTCCTGCTTCTTTTTTCATAGCTCTCACCTCCTCTTTTGTTAAATTTTATTTTTTGGTTTATTGTCGAAAAACATTTATAATAAACCTTTATTATAATATACTAAAACAAAATTTTTTTCAATAAAATTTGAAAAAAATTTAATTTTTGAAGATATTTCATTGAATTTTGTAAAATTCATTGACTAATATACTTATATTTGATAAATTAATTAAAAATATACTAAAGATTTTAGAATTGATTATGTGAAAAGAGGTGAAAATAGATGAATAAAGCTGAATTAGTAAATGCTATGGCTACAGAAACTGGTGTTTCTAAAAAAGATGTAGAAAAAGTTTTAAATTCTTTTATTAATGTTGTTTCTAACGAAATGGCTAACAAAGGTAAAGTTCAATTAGTTGGATTTGGTACTTTTGAAACAAGACAAAGAGCTGCAAGAACTGGATTAAACCCTCAAACTAAAGAAGAAATAAAAATACCTGCTTGCACAGCTCCCGCTTTCAAAGCTGGAAAAGCATTAAAAGATAAAGTTAACAAATAAACAAAAAAAGAAGTGATATCAACCAATTAAGATTGATATCACTTCTTTTTTATTTATATGCAGGTGTTCCAAATCCTCTTATTACACTACTATC
>OGDF01002133.1_pt1 | contig 27553 bp, 22 predicted proteins | sample 1570141 | NCBI WGS metagenome assembly OGDF01 (sample SAMEA4370581, study PRJEB24528) | human gut metagenome | reverse complement strand
AAGCAACAAGTACAGCAACAACAAACTTAAATAGTGCAAGTAGTAGTTGTGTAACCCATACAATTAATAAAAACACAAACAACAACTTAAGCAGTTTATCTATTAGCGGATATAGTATTTCACCAAGTTTTGCTGCAGGGACAACATCTTATACAGCAACAACCGAAGCAAGTAGTGTAACTGTTAATGCAAAAACTGCAACCAGTTTAGCAACTGTAACAGGAACAGGAAGTAAGACATTAAGTTGGGGAAGTAATGAATTAAGTGTAATTGTAACAAGTCAGAGTGGGGCAGTGAAAACTTACAAAATTACAGTCAATAATAAACGACCAACGGCTCCAACATTGACAGGTGGAAGTGACAATTGGGTGTCAACCGCTCCTACTATAAAAGTGTCAAGTGCAGGAACAGCAATCAGTGGAGTAAAACATTATGAATACTATAAATCAACATCAAGTACAGCACCAACTGATTCCACAACTGCAACAGGAACAACAACAACTGGAGAGGTAACAATATCAGATGAAGGTACAACTTATATCTGGTACAGAACCGTATCAAATAATGGTTTCAAGAGTGCATGGAGTAGTCAACAGTTAGTTAAGTATACAAAAGAAGCATCTTCAATATATTATGATAATACTAAAACGGGTATTAACTGCGATAATGTTCAATGTGCAATAGATGCACTTGATAAGATATTAAGTAATTAGGTGGTGAAAGCATGAAAAAGTTTGATATAAAAAAAGTAATATTAGCAATCGCAATAGGTTTTCTTTTATCAGGAATAGTAGTTAGTGCAGCTGAAGTACTATATAGTAAAAACTTTACTTATAGTACTTCTAATAGCACTTTAAAATCAACTAATGTTCAAGGAGCAATCGATGAACTTGCAGAAAAAAGTAAAAGCTATTGTCCATCTAAATATAAATGTTATATAATACCAGAAGTAGGGGATTATGTAAAGATGACCCCAACTTTGACAAGCTATACTACTGATACTTCAAAGACAGGCTATACTAGCACCCAAACTATTAATCCAAGTGAATTAAATTTATGGCGAGTATTAAAAGTAAACAGTGATGGAACGATAGAAATGATATCAGAATATACTTCAAGTACTAATGTATATTTTAGAGGAAAAGTAGGATATCAAAATTTTGTAGGATACCTAAATACATTAGCTAGTAAATATGAAAATAGTAAATATACCAAAGGTTCAAGATATGTTGGCTATAATGGACAAACAGAGTATATAACCAATACATCAAAAATTGATAGTACGACAGCACCATGGACATCATCAACTGGAAGTAGTACAACAGAAAGCCTTGGAGGAGGAGATACCTTATATCAAAGTGATTATGATTTAATGAAAACAGTGTTAGGAACCGCTGTAACCAATGTAGTTGGATTCCAACAGCGTGAAATACCTTATTGGATAGCAAGTCGTCATTATGCTTACTCTTCTACTAATTGGAAGTTTGGTGGTAGTTATATTTACTCGGGTGGAGGCAGCAATTTAGGAAATCTGTACAATCAAAACTTCTATAGTTATAGTAGTGGTAGTTTTACCATTAAATCCACTAGTGCTGGACTTCGCCCAATAGTAATTCTAAAATCTGGAATCACATATACTCCTGCAACTGGAACGAGTGAAGATCCATACGTATTAAATTAGAAAGGTGAAATAAATGAAAAAAAGTTTTAAGTATATTTTAGTAACCATAATCACCATGATTATACTAACAATAGTGAGCGTATATGCAAGTAGTACTGTTAATGGTAGTCAAGTAACTTATGATAATACTAGTAGTAAGCTGTCATCTACTAATATACAAGGAGCAATAGACGAAATATATGCTAATACCAATAATTGTCCAGATGGGTATTTTTGTAAAGAAATAAAATCAACACCAGAAGTAGGAGATTATGTTAAGATGACGCCAACCTTAACGAGTTATACAACAGATACAAGTAAAACAGGATATACTAGTACACAAACCATTAATCCAAGTGAACTAAATTTATGGCGAGTATTAAAGGTAAATAGTAATGGAACAATAGAGATGATATCAGAGTATACTTCCAGTACCTCAGTATATTTTAGAGGAAAAGTAGGATATCAAAATTTAGTAGGATATTTAAATGTATTAGCAAGTAAATATGAAAATAGTAAATATACAAGTGGTTCTAGATACATTGGTTATAATGGACAAACGGAATATATTTCAGATTCAACAGTTTCTGATAGTTCAACAGGTGCTAGTAGTACAGCCGATATTTTATATCAAAAAGACTGTGAATCAATAAAAAGTATATTAGGTACATTAGTAGCAAATAAAGTAGGTACAAGTAGTAAAACTTATTATTGGTTGGCATCGCGATATTTTTATTCTAGTTCTTCCGCCAGCTGGTACTATGACGGTCGTAGCATTAACACGGACGGCAACTTGAGCGGCAACGACCTGTATTACTATCGCAGTGGTAGCTTTAATGCCGGCAATGGTAGTAATGCGCTTCGTCCTATCGTAATCCTAAAATCTAGTATCACATATACTCCTGCAGTTGGAACAAGTGAAGATCCATTTGTATTAAATTAGAAGGTTGAGTGATAGTTATCTAGACTGCACTTAGTACAGTCTAGATAAACAAAAAGTAATTTTAGTGTAACAATAATTTATTGGAGAAAAGATGTATGAAAAAAAATATAGAACTAACAATTTTAATTCCTTGTTTAAATGAAGAAATAACTCTACCAGTATGTATTAAAAAGGCTTTTGATTTTATTAGTAGTAATAAAATTTCTGGTGAAGTATTGGTAGTTGATAATAATTCAATAGATCATTCTAGAAGTATAGCTAAAAAGCTTGGAGCACGAGTAATTATTCAAAAAAGTAAGGGTTATGGGTCTGCATTAAGATATGGAATACAAAATGCTTATGGAAAATATATAATTATGGCAGATGCAGATGATAGTTATAATTTTTTAGAAATAGAACCTATTTTACTAGCTTTAAAAGATGGGTATGACTTTGTAATTGGAAATCGTTTTCAAGGAATAATAGAAAAAAATGCTATGCCATTCTTACATCGTTATATAGGAACCCCAGCAATTACAACGATTGGTAATATTTTATATAGAACTAAAATTGGTGATTATAATTGTGGATTAAGAGGATTAAATAAGGATAAGTTTCAGAATTTAAAGTTTCAAACAACAGGTATGGAATTTGCAAGTGAAATGATTATAATAGCATCGAAAAATAATTTAACTATTAAAGAAATACCCGTAAATTTATATAAGGATAAAAGAAATAGAAAGCCACATTTGAATACAATAAAAGATGGAATGAGGCATTTAAAGGTTTTATTGAAAGGAATTAGTAGTAATGATTAATAAGTTATTTTTATATCTTAAGAAAAATTATCTTTTTTTATTATGTTGCTTTATTATTCTCATTATTTTAATGATTTTTCAATATACATTAGAAATTAGTAATAAAAACAATATTGTATATGATACTAAACAATCTCATTTGATAAAGGAAAATTTTACCTTTATTCCTTTTCCAAAATTTGTAGACGAGTTAACACAAAAATTTGTTGCCAAAGAAAATAATTTGTCTAAAGTAAATTTGTATGTCAATAGTAGTGATAAAACGATTTCAGCCAATATAATTATTGGAATAATGGATCAAGATGAAAAAGTAATTTGTGAACATAAATATTCCGTCTTACATTTTCAAAACACAAATTATATTAACTTTGAATTTCCTACTATTAAAAATTCTAAGGATAAAGAATATACTATATATATTAAGCACCTAAATGATGAATATTCTGATGTAACATTCATAGAAGATGTTGATTTGTTAATGAACAACAATTCAGAAACTAATGCTAATATATTTATAAATCCAGTTTATAAAAATTCTACTAATAATGAACTAATATTGACTTTTATAATAATTTCTACAGTTTTAGTTTTTTTTGTGATTTTTATTACTCATTATAAAAAATATAAAATAGAAAAAATTTATTTATTTACAATTATTGTATTTTCAATTTTTACTATAATATTAACACCATTATTTGCTGGTAAAGATGAAAATAGTCATTGGACAAGAGCATTTGAAATAGCCAATGGTCATATGTTATCTGGCATAAAAAACAATTGGCCAACTAGTTCATTTTCTAAAGTAATATTAAATTTAAGTGGTAAAAATTTTAAAGAAAATTGGAATATGATTAATTTAATCTATAATGAAGATGAAATGGAAGACTATGATATGGAATATATGTCAGTTTATTCTCCAATTTCTTATTTACCACAATCATTGGGTATTTTTATTTCCAAAATATTTACTAATCATCCTATTATTTGGGCATATAGTGGTAGAATTATGAATTCAGTTTTCTTCATTACTATGTTTTATTTAGCAATAAGAATAATTCCTGTTGGAAAAAAATGTTTATTTTTAATAGGATTATTGCCATCTACCATTAATAGTTTTTCTACATTATCAGCAGATGGATTTTTGCTTGCATCAATTACTTTATTTATCTCATACATTTTATATTTAATTTATAATAGAAAAAAAATATTAAAAAGAGTAGACTATATTATTTTGATGATATTAACTATAATTATTTCTTTATCTAAACTAGTATATCTGCCATTTTTATTCCTATTATTTTTACTTATTAAAAAAGATGATTCAAATAGAAAAAAAATTATGCTAATCGTAATTGCTTTTTTAGGATTATTATTAAATTTAATTTGGGGTAAAATTGCTTTTCAATATTTAAAAGTTGGACAAGGACTTAATTCAACATATTACATTATTGAAATTTTAAAGCATCCAGTAAATTTTATTCAAAAATTTCTATATACCTATGCTAATAATACTGGTAAATATATAAATGATGTATTTGGAGGTAATAATAATTGGTATGGAAGTAGTATTAGTGATGCTTCTATAGTACCATTAATAGCTTTTATATTGTATATATTAGCAATTCGTAATAATGAAACATTGGATTTAACAAAATTAGAAAAATGGGTCTTTTTCTTGGTGATTATTGCAACTTTTAGTTTAATATCAGTTAGTTTATATATTTCTTGTACACCAATTGGTTTTTCTTATTTTGCGGGTATACAAGGAAGGTACTTTTTACCAATACTATTACCTATATTTTTGTTTATTAATAGCAATTATAAAAGAAAAAATACTATTAATGAAAAGCTATATTTATCTGGGATTATTTTATTATCTTATTATAGTTTGACTATTTTATTTATTAATTATTTGTAGTGAGGTAATATGAAAAAAGTATTAAATTTAATTCATGAATTAATTCTATCTTTTGTTTTTGCCATAATTACTGTAGTTGGAAATAGCTATAAACAAGGTAATTCTTCAAAATTGATTTTTAGCAATGCAGGAAAAACTTTGATGTTATTAATATTTTATATGATAATTTTTCTAATTTTGATTATTATATTAGAACGAGTAATGGTTTTGTCACAAAAAAATCATTCATCTAGTTTTTTTTATAAAATATTTGATAAACATCCAATGTTATTTTCATTTATAATTATAATGGCTTGTTGGTTGCCATATATAATTATTAAATATCCAGGTACACCAGGATGGGATTTTTATTATTACATAAATAATTATTATCATTTTGATAAAACTTTAACTCAACATTTTCCATTATGTTATGTATTTTTATGTGTTTATTTTATAAAATTTGGATTATTTATTGGAGTACCGAATATTGGATTATTTTTATTAACATTATTTCATACTGTTATGATGTGTATTTCATTTTCTTTAGTTTTTTATTATTTGAAAAAATGGAATGTTAATTATAAACTTCGTTTATTTTTATTAATATTTTATGCTATTATGCCACTATTTCCTAATTATGCTACTACAATTTATCATGATACTGTGTACTCTTCTTTGATACTGATATATGTTTTATTGTTAACCGACTTAGTATTAAATAAAAATTTAAATATAAAAAAATATATTATAATTAGTATCATTTCCTTTTGTTTATGCTTAAGTAGAAAAAATGGTATATATATTGTTCTACCTACAACATTAGTTATATGTTTTAAGTACTTATATAAAAATAAAAAAATATTAAAAATTATAATTTTAGTAATTCCAATAGTTTTGTTTTTTATTAGTGAAGCATTATTTTCTTTGAAATATTATAAAACAAGTTATCTTGAAGCCATGGCAATACCAATACAAAGCATATCTAGATATTCCAAATATTATCATGATGATATAACAGAAGAAGAAAAACAAAAGATAAATGGAGTACTTAATTATGACTTTAGTCAATACATGTATGAACCAAATATTGTAGATAAAAATCGAAATAACTCAGGAAATTATGAAGCAAGCCCCAAACAAATATATGAATTTTTTATAACATGGGGAAAGTTATTCTTTAGACACCCAGTTATTTATATAGAAGCAGTAATAAATACAAATTATCCATTATATTATCCATTTATTAATGCAACATATACTTTTTTTGAGGTAAAAGAAGATAAAAATTATTCTACTTATGTAAATTTTTCAAAACCTAATTTTTTAGAAGAAAAAAAAGATAAGTTAAAACAATTTAATGATATATTAGAAAAAATTCCATTAATTCAATATATTAATGACCCAGGTATATATTCATGGTTTTTATTTTTTATAATTATGATGTTAATAAAAAATAAAAAGAGGTACTTATTACCACTTTTACCATTAATTGCAACGTTTGTTTGTTGTATTAATGCACCAACTATTTTGTATAATACAAGGTATGTATTTCCGATAATATTTAGTATTTTTCCTTTACTATTATTTTATTTTGCCAAGATTTTTACTAATGATGAAAATGAATGATTATAAAATTGATAATATAATATTTTATTTTAATGTTAGCTATATTGTTACTTAGGTTAATAATAGTTAAATTATGGAATATTAACTTTCTATTATTTAATTATCTAGAAACCTTTTAAAATCGTAACTTTAGCTTTATTCTATATGGCTAATCTCATTTTTGAAAACATCACTTTTTTTAGAAAAACACTCAAAAAAACACCCCTAAAAATTGCCACTTTTTCTAAAAATTTTCGACAATATTTCCCATTCTAAAACTCCTACTTATAAATATATTTAAGTAGGAGGTCTTTTTATGTTGAATGCAAATGGTCTAAGTAAAGAAGAAGTAATCAAGTCTAGAAAAAAATATGGAACGAATACTCTTACTAGTAAAAAAAAGAAATCCTTTCTGATGCAGTTTGTAGAAACATTGGGAGATCCAATTATTAAGATTTTACTAACTGCACTTATTATCAAAACTATTTTTTTATTTAAAGATTTTGATTGGTTTGAAACATTAGGTATCTTAATAGCTATTTTTTTATCAAGTTTAATTTCTACTATTTCTGAGTATGGTAGTGAGAAAGCTTTTGAACGTTTACAAGAAGAATCTTCTAGAATAAAGTGTAAAGTAAAAAGAGATGGTAAATTAATAGAAACTTCAATTGATGAAATTGTGGTAGGAGATATTGTTAAGTTAGAAACTGGCGATAAAATTCCAGCAGATGGTATTATTATTGATGGTGAACTTAGTGTAGATGAATCTAGTTTAAATGGAGAAACGAAAGAAGCGTATAAATATAAAGTAGAAGGATTTCCTACTGAAAAAAATAAAGTATATCGTGGGTGTGTAGTATATTCTAAAATGGCTTTAATGAAGGTAGAAAAAGTAGGAAATGATACCTTTTATGGAAAACTAGCTTTAGAAATTCAAGAAGATAATCCAGATAGTCCACTAAAACTAAGATTAAGAAAACTAGCCCAAATTATTAGTAGAATAGGTTATATTGGAGCATTTTTAGTAGCTATTTCTTATCTTTTTTCTAGTATCGTAATAGAAAATAATTTTGATATTACGAAAATTATAAATACTGTTACAAACTTTCATGTGATAACTGGTCATTTAATTTATGCTTTAACACTAGGTGTTACCATTATCGTAGTAGCAGTACCTGAAGGTCTACCTATGATGATTACATTAGTATTATCATCAAATATGAAAAGAATGCTAAAAAATAATGTCTTAGCTAGAAAATTAATTGGAATAGAAACAGCAGGAAATCTTAATATTTTATTTACAGATAAAACCGGTACTTTAACGAAAGGTAAGTTAGAAGTAATAGGTTTTATTTCAGGTAGTATGAGAAATTATCATAATGAATTAGAAGTATCTCATTATGAAAAATTATATAAATATTTAAAATTATCTCTTACTTATAATAATGAAAGTGTATTATCAGATAATAAAGTAATAGGGGGTAATATTACTGATCAAGCACTTCGTAAATTTATTACGACTCCTATTCCTAATTTAAAAATAATTTCAAAAACACCATTTAATAGTAAAGAAAAATATTCTTCTACTGTCATAGAACATACTGATGGAATTAAGAAAAAAATAAATTTAATAAAAGGAGCACCAGAAGTATTAATAGATAAATGTAGTACTTATTTAAATGAAAATGGGGAGAAGAAAAGTTTAACGATAGATATTTTAAAAGGAAAATTAAATCAAATTACTTCTAGTGGTACTAGGGTAGTTTTACTAGCAATTAATGATAGTTATGATTATGAAAGATTAGATAAGTTAACTTTAATTGGCCTTATTTTAATTAAAGATGAAGTAAGAAAAGAAGCAATTACTGGAATAGATCTTGTGAAAAAGGCTGGTATTCAAACAGTAATGATTACAGGTGATAATAAAGAAACAGCTATTTCTATTGGAAAAGAAGTAGGGTTAATTACTAGTAAAGATGATATTGTGTTAACAAGTAGTGAGCTTAATAATTTAACAGTAGACGAAATTAAAGAAAAAATACCACGTCTAAAAATTGTAGCTAGGAGTTTGCCACAAGATAAGAGTAGACTAGTTCGTATTTGTCAAGAAATGGGTATGGTTGTAGGTATGACAGGAGATGGCGTAAATGATGCACCAGCTTTAAAAAAAGCAGATGTTGCGTTTGCGATGGGAAGTGGTACAGAAGTAGCTAAAGAAGCAAGTGAAATCGTAATATTAGATGACAACTTTTTATCAATTTCAAAAGCTATTTTATTTGGTAGAACTACCTTTAAAAGTATTCGTAAATTTATTATTTTCCAACTAACTATTAATATGTGTGCCATATCTTTATCTATTATTGGACCATTTATAGGAGTAGAAACACCAGTTACAGTGATTCAAATGTTGTGGATTAATATGATTATGGATACACTAGCTGGAATTGCTTTTAGTTATGAACCACCACTAAAAGAATATATGGAAGAGCCACCTAAAAAGAAACATGAAAATATTTTAAATCGTTATATGTTAGATGAAATTATTTTTACTGGTGCTTATTCTTCTTTACTTTGTATTTTCTTTTTAAAAAGTGATTATATTAGTAGTTTATATAGAAGTAGTCAAACTGGTAATTATTTAATGACTGCCTTTTTTGCTTTATTTATTTTTATGGGTATTTTTAATTGCTTTAATGCTAGAACGAACCGCTTAAATTTATTTGCTAATTTATGGAAAAATAAAATATTTATTATTATTATTATTTTTATTATTGTAGTGCAGATACTTTTAATTTATTATGGTGGTGATTTGTTTCGTACTTATGGATTAACTTTAAAGGAATTGATTACTACTATTTTATTAGGTTTAACTGTAATTCCTATTGATTGGTTAAGAAAACTTTATTTAAGGAAAAAAGGTTTAATTATTGGTGTCTAAATCTAGTAATTTTTCTAAAAATATGGTATAATCTAGCTACTTAGTGAGGTGGTAGTGTGAAAATAAAAAAAGAAAATTTACTTCCTATTATATTAGTTAGTATATCTTGTGTTTTATTAGTAATTGCAGTTATTTTGTTATTAAATCAAAATAGTTTTAAACTAAATAATCATGTTAATAAAAATGAAGAAACTGACAAAAAAGAAACGGAAATAATAGAAGATAAAACGAATGATGATAATTCTTCTAAAGAACAAGAAAGTAGTAATAATAATTCTAATCAAGCACCAGCTAGTAATAATGAGGTAGTAAATAATAGCAGTACTAGTAATCAAGAAAGTAGTAATAATACTTTGAATACAAATGTTTCTAATGAAACTATAGAAAATGAAGATAGTTTAGTTGCTTATTTTGAAAGTGAAAGTAATCTAATTACTACTTCTAATCAAGAAGATAGTTCTTTACGCTTAAAAGCTAAAACACTTTTTACTGATATAATTGACTTTATTTTCTATGGAAAGGAAATTAAGGGTTATACTTTTAGTGGTCTAACCAATACTGCTAAGTTAAAGATAATTAAATTGGCACTAACTATTGATCATAAAATAGATGAGTATTTTCCAGATTATAAAGAAGTTATTAAAGATAAGTATACAAGTATGAAAGGAAAATTAGCTCTTAAATATTTAGAATTTTCAGCTTCATTATGTAATAGTGTAGGAAGTGACACTTGTAATCAAGCAAAGGAAGATTTTAATACTATGAAGAATAGTTTTGGATTTACTTGGCAATTAGTAAAAGAATTGGCATCTACTGGAAGTAGCAAAGTGAAAGATCTTTATGAAGCTTGGAGAGATTCTGAGTAATTAAAAAGTTGCATTTGAGTGCAACTTTTCATATTAGTGATTTTACTTAGATAATTTTTCTAAAGTATCAGCATCAAGTCCAGTCATACGAGAAATTGTTGCAATATCTAGCTTTTCTTTTAACATATTTTTAGCTATTTCTAATTTTTCTTGCTCAATTCCCTGAGAAATTCCATCTTCATAAGCCATCTTTTTCTCAGTATTCTGGATTAATCTTTGATCTTCTTCATAAGTCATAAAACTTCTGAACGTTTCTTGATTATTTAAATCTGTTACTTTATCTTCATATGCTTCCACAAAATCATCTCCATTCGACATTTTCTCAAGGTCATTTTTCTCTAAATCTAACATAATTAAATGTTTATACTTATTAACCTTGTCTACATCTGAATTGTACCAATAATTAGTGATTTTGTCCATATTGTATTCGAGAATTTCAAAGTTATCAATATACTTTTTCTTCTTATCATTCATGATATAATAATAAGTTACATCATCGATATCTTTACTTAATCCATAAGTAAAATCAATATGTATGAATTTAGTAGCAAAATCATATGTATCACCACGAACTGATTTTCTAGAATAAATATTAGTAAAATAGATAAAGTTTCTAGTATGCAGATAATCCTTATAACTACAATTTAATTCAACATGTAAGTATTTACCATCTACTTTAGCAAGTAAATCAACTGTTTTAGATTTATCATCTGTACTAACTACAGGTAATTCACTTCTTAAGAATTCAATAGATTCTATTTTTTGTTTTAATATTCTTTCTAATAACTCTTTTAAAAGTGTAGGATCATCTTCATTACAGAAAATAGTTTTAAATACACGATCATATTTAGCAGTATAGAATTTCTTTTCTTCTTCTTTTTCTTTAGTCATTTTTTCACCTCCTCGGTCACATAATAGCAAATAAAAAGAAGCCCGTAAAATGACCAATTTTAAGAATTGAAGACAAATTAAAAGTCAATTTTAAGTTTTCCCTTAGAGAATTTTTAAAATTGACTTTTGTTTTTACTTAAAATAATCGAAATATATAAATTTTAATTTTTTTAAAAATTTAGTAAGATAGAAACATTTTCCTTGTTTAAACTATCAATTTATAGTAGAATGGGAAGTAGTTTTGGAGGTAATTATGATACAGACAAAAAATGTAACTTTACGTTTTGGAAAGCGTACTTTATTTGAAGATGTAAATATTAAGTTTACAGCTGGAAACTGTTATGGTTTAATTGGTGCCAATGGAGCTGGAAAAAGTACTTTTTTAAAACTTTTAAGTGGAGAAATAGAAACAACTAGTGGGGAAGTAATTGTTTCAAAAGGGGAAAGAATTTCAACATTAAAACAAAATCATTATGCTTATGAAGATTATACAGTAATGAATACTGTAATTATGGGAAATGCTAAACTTTATAACATTATGAAAGAAAAAGAAGAATTATATTCTCATACTGAGTTTACGGATGCAGATGGTATGCGTCTTGCTGAACTAGAAGGTGAGTTTATGGAATTAAATGGTTGGGAAGCAGAAAGTGAAGCAGGAGAGTTATTATCAAATTTAGGAATAGATGTATTACAGCATTATTCTCTAATGAGTGAAATTCCAGCTAAATTAAAAGTAAAAGTGTTACTTGCTCAAGCTTTATTTGGAAACCCTGATATTTTACTATTAGATGAACCTACCAATAATCTTGATATGGAAGCTATTAACTGGTTAGAAGAATTTTTAATTAATTATCAAAATACCGTAATTGTTGTTAGCCATGACCGTTATTTCTTAAATAAAGTTTGTACTCATATTGCTGATATTGATTATGGTAAAATTAAACTTTATATTGGAAACTATGACTTTTGGTATGAATCTAGTCAACTTGCATTAAAACAAATGAAAGAAGCAAATAAAAAGAAAGAAGAAAAAATAAAAGAACTACAAGATTTTATTGCTAGATTCTCTGCTAATGCTTCTAAAAGTAAACAAGCAACATCTCGTAAGAAAATGTTAGAAAAAATCGAACTAGATGAAATTATTCCATCATCAAGGAAGTATCCATATATTGATTTTAAACCAGAAAAACCATCTGGAAAAGAAATTCTAACAGTTAAAAATTTGTGTAAAACAGTAGATGGCAAAAAGATATTAAATAAAGTATCATTTTCGGTATTAAAAGGAGATAAAATTGCTTTTGTAGGAAATAATGATATAGCAAAAACGATGTTATTTAAAATACTAATGGGAGAAGAAAAATTTGATTCAGGTGAAGTAATCTGGGGAAAAACTATTACGAAATCTTATTTTCCACAAGATAATTCAGCCTATTTTAAAGATGATATCAATATTATGGAGTGGATTGGTAGATACTATCATATTGATGATGAAACTGTATTAAGAGGATTTTTAGGTAGAATGTTATTTTCTGGTGAAGATGTATTTAAAAAAGTGCCAGTTTTATCAGGTGGAGAAAAAGCTAGATGTATGTTATCAAAATGTATGTTAGAAGCAAGAAATATGTTAATACTAGATGAACCTACTGCTCACCTTGATCTAGAAAGTATAACCTCTTTAAATAATGGATTAATAAAATATGATTCAGAATTATTATTTGCATCTCATGACCATCAATTTGTATCAACAATAGCTAATCGTATCATTGAAATATTGCCAACTGGGGTAATAGATAGAAGATTACCATATGATGAATATTTAGAAAATAAAGAAGTCAAAAAATTAAGAGAAGAAGCTAAATAAAGGTAAAATAGTATAAATGGAGTATAAAGATGGATAAAGAAATGTTAGAAAAGGTAAAAAGTAATTTCCTTTTAAAAGAAAAAAATTTAAGTAAATATGCTACTAGAAGTGGTGATGCTATTCGTTTAAAAGAAGAAGACTTAGTAAATGAGATAAGACCCAGTTTTTATCATGATACAGATCGTATTATTCATTCTATGTCTTATACTAGATACATGAATAAAACACAAGTATTTTCTTTTAATACTAATGACCATATTAGTAAACGTATTATTCATGTACAATTAGTTAGTAAAATAGCTCGTACCATTGGAAGAAGTCTAAATTTAAATGAAGATTTAATTGAAGCAATTGCGTTAGGTCATGATATAGGACATACTCCTTTAGGACACCCCGGCGAAGCTATTTTAAATGAAATCTCTATGCGTGAATTAGGTACTATGTTTAATCATAATATTCAAAGTGTTAGAAATTATTTAGTATTAGAAAATAATGGAAATGGAAATAACTTAACTGTACAAACATTAGATGGTATTATGTGTCACAATGGGGAAATGCCTTTAAATATCTATGAACCTATGCCTAAAACAAAGGAAGAATTTTTAGAAGAATATGAGAAATGTTATACCGATAAGGAAATATTAAAAAAAATAAGACCTATGACATTAGAAGGTTGTGTTGTTCGTATTAGTGATATTATAGGTTATATTGGTAGAGATATAGAAGATGCTATTCGTATTGGGATATTAAAAAGAGAAGATGTTCCTGAAAATATTAAAAATGTTTTAGGAACTACAAACAAGGAAATTGTGAATACAATTATCCTAGATATAGTAGCAAATAGTTTTGATAAACCATATATTAAATTAAGTGATTCTATTTTTAAAGCTATTTTTGATTTAAAAGAATTTAATTATAAATATATTTATAGTAAGGCAAATACAGATAGTCAATTAGCATTATATAAAGATGGTATGAATATGTTATTTAAGAGATACCTACATGATATTGAAACAGAAAATAAAGAAAGTGATATTTATAAGATATTCTTAAATAATATGTCAGATGAATACTTAAAAGAAAATAGTCCTAAAAGAATGATTATAGATTATATTGCGGGCATGACAGATGAATATTTTTTAAACCTTATTCAAAAATAATGTTATTGGACTGTCAACAAAAAGTGATTGACATTTAGATGATTTTGTGCTAAAATTTTAAAAGTATTCGCAAGTGGAGGTGCGTGTGATGAGTGCTAAAAGTCCTGTTTATTTAACCCAAAAGGGATTAGATGAATTAAAATTAGAATTAGATGATTTAATTAATGTAAAAAGACCTGCAAATATTCAATCTATTAAAGAAGCTCGTGCATTAGGAGATTTATCTGAAAATGCTGATTATGATGCTGCTAGAAATGAACAAGCTGTTTTAGAAGGCAGAATTAAAAAGATTGAACAAATGCTAGAAAATTATGAAATTATTGAGGAAACTTCAAAAGATAAGGTTGGTCTTGGTAGTACAGTTTCTATTCGTTATATAGATGATGATGAAGATGATGAATATATGATTGTAGGTAGTCAAGAAGCTGATCCATTTGCTAGTAAGATTTCTAATGAAAGCCCAATTGCCAAAGCTTTAATGAATCATAAAGTTGGGGAAAAGGTAACAGTAGAAAGCCCAAATGGTAATTATCAAGTAGAAATTACAGAAATCAAGTAAGATAGTTTTTGCTATCTTTTTCTTGTTTATGAAAGAAAATTAGGTTATAATAAATAGCGTATTGGAGGAATTAATATGGCAAAAGAAAAAAACACAAGTAAAAAAGAGTTAACAGTAATAATTGAAGGTGTAGAATGGACTACAGCTATTGATAATGCTTTTAAAGAAAAAGTAAAAACAGTTACTGTTGATGGCTTTAGAAAAGGAAAATGTCCAAGAGATATTTTTGAAAAGAAATATGGAAAGGAAACTCTTTATATTGATGCTGCAGAAAAGTTATTACCAACTGCTTATGAAAGAGCTATGGAAGAAAATAAAGATGTTATTCCAGTAATACAACCTCGTGTAGATATCAAATCAATTGATGAAAATAAAGTAGAGTTTGTATTTACTATTATTACTCAACCTGAAGTAAATATAAAAAAATATAAAGGTTTAAAAGTAAAAAAAGATAAAGTAGAAGTAACAAAAGAAGAAATTGAACATGAATTATCTCATCTTTTAGAAAAATATTCAGAATTAGTAGTAAAAGAAAATGGAACTGTTGAAAACGGTGATGTAGCTATTATTGATTTTGAAGGATTCAAAGATGGTGTAGCTTTTGAAGGTGGAAAAGGAGAAAATTATTCTCTTGAAATTGGTTCAAATACTTTTATTCCTGGTTTTGAAGAACAATTAATTGGTATGAAAGCTTTAGAAGAAAAAGAAATTAATGTTACTTTCCCAGAAGATTATGCTGCTAGTGATTTAGCTGGTTGTGCTGTTATCTTTAAAGTAAAAGTAAACGAAGTAAAAACAAAGGAAGTAAGAGAATTAGATAAAGATTTCTTTGATGATTTAGGAATGGAAGGAATTGATTCTAAAGAAAAATTAGAAAAAGAAATTGAAGCTAATATCAAAGCAAACAAAGATGTTGATGCTGAAAATAAATATATTGATTCTCTACTTGCAGAAATTAGTAAAAATGTAGAAGTAGATATTCCAGAAGAAATGGTTGATGATGAAATTCATCACATGATTCATAGATTTGAAGACCAATTAAAAATGCAAGGAATCACTCTTGATATGTACTATCAATTTACTGGTAGTGATGAAAATATGCTTCATAGTCAAATGGAAAAAGAAGCTTATGAACATATTTTATATCGTTTAACTTTAGAAGAAATTATGAAACTTGAAAAAGTTGAAGTAACAGATAAAGAAGTAGAAGATGAAATTAAATCTTTAACTGAAAAATATTCTATGAAAGAAGAAGATTTATTAAAAGCAATTGGTTCTAAAGATATGATTAAATATGATTTAGAAATGAGAAAAGTAATAGAACTTTTAAAAGAAGCTAACAAGTAGTTTCTTTTTTTTTTAACTCATGATATACTGAAAATAGAGGTTGATTAGAATGAAAAATAAAAAGAAAACAATTTTATTAGTAATCAGTGTAATCCTATTAATGATTCTAATTATTTTCTTAGTAGGTAGGAGTTTTGGTTTCTTTCAGTATATTAAGAAGGGTGAAAATATTAATTTAATAACGATTAGTGGAATTGAAACTAAAATTTTAAGTACAGATGATAATGTTTTGAATCTAGAAAATGCATATCCAATTAGTGATAGTGATGGATTATCTTTAACACCATTTGTATTTAGTATGACGAATACTTCTAGTAGAAACTTATCTTATACTATGAAAATAGAAATGGATACTGATAAGTTAAATAATTGTACATTAGAAGATGGTAGTAGTTGTCAAGCATTATCTACAAATGCCATTAAGTATTCCTATAAGAAAGATGATGGTACTTATTCTACTCCTAAAAATTTAGGGGCTAGTAATGATATTATTACGGGTGGCGTAATTAGTAGTAAAGAAACAATTACTTCTTCTATTATCTTATGGATTGATAGTGAAGCAGGTAATGAATATATGAATCAGTATTTTTTTGGTAAACTGATGATTACTGGTGAAGAGTATATTAATGATGGGGAATAATTAAAATCATAATACGTTATTAGAAATGGTAGTGTAAAAGCACTATTTTTTTCTTAAATAATAACATATTGCTAGAATCGAGTTTATCATGAATATTAAGTAAGATTCTATTTATAATACTTTTAAGCTTTAGCTCGATAATAAAAAATATAATTTAATAATTTATCAGTTTTTCATTCTATAATAATAATTTGAATAATTAAACTACCAACAATATCCAATGTAAAAAGTTGTATATATTGTTGCTTTTTTTTATTTAAATGTTATAATAAAAATCAGTCTTAGGGTGGTGAAAGTATGCAAGAGAATAATCTTCCTGTCTTGGTATTAAAAAATACAGTTCTTTTGCCACTTAACGAAGTAAGAATGGATTTTGATACGCCATTAGAAAAACAAATATTTTCCCTATCAGAGGGTTATTATGATAGTAATATTTTAGTAATTAATACAGATACAAATGAAGAAATTATTCAAGCTAGCAATCTTCCAAATATTGGCGTAGTTGGAAAAGTAAAATTACATATTGATTTACCAAATGGTAAGACTAAAGTTGTGGTATCTGGTATTAAAAGAGTAGAAATTATTGATTTTGTAAAAGGAGAACAAGTCTTAGAAGCTAAAGTAGCAGAAATTTTAAGTAATCCTATTCCTGAAAAAGAATATGAAGCTTATCTAAGAGCTCTTTATAATAAAATAGAAAAATATCAAGAAGTAACTAATTTAAAAGATGATATTTTAAATGATATATTGAAAATGGATTCTTTAGAAGAATTAACAGATTGTTTAGTACCAATTTTACCTATATCAAATGAAAGAAAAATTGAATATGTATTAGAAACTAGTGCTATTAAAAGAGTAGAAATGATTCTATCAGATATTAATCATGATATGGAAATAGCTGAACTTGAAAGAATTATAGACGATAAATTATCTTATGAAATAGAAAAAAGTCAAAAAGAATATGTCTTACGAGAAAAAATTAGAGTGATAAAAGAAGAACTTGGCGATATTAATGATAAAGATAATGAGATTCAAAAATTAAGAGAACAAATTGAAAACTCAAAATGTAATATTAAAATTAAAGAACGACTTTACCTAGAACTTAATCGTTATGAAGCAATGACACCTAGTGCACCTGAAGTAGGAATGATTCGTACTTATATTGACTGGTTATTAGATTTGCCTTGGAATACTTATACAAAAGATAATAATGATTTAAACAAAGTAAAAGAAGTATTAGATAAGTCACATTTTGGTCTAGAACAAGTAAAAGAAAGAATTGTGGAATATTTAGCAGTTAAAAAAAATACGAATAGCTTAAAGAGTCCTATTATCTGTTTAGTTGGTCCACCTGGAGTAGGAAAAACTACTCTTGCTAAAAGTATAGCAGATAGCCTAAATCGTAAATGGACTAAAATATCAGTAGGTGGTATAAATGATGAAGCTGAAATTGTTGGTCATAGAAGAACCTATGTAGGAGCAGCTCCCGGACTTATTATTCAAGGAATGAAAAAAGCAGGTAGTTCTAATCCCGTCTTTATTATTGATGAAATAGATAAAATGACAAAAGATATTAAAGGTGATCCTGCAAGTAGTCTTCTAGAAATTTTAGATCCAGAACAAAATAAAAGTTTTTCTGACCATTATATCGAAGAAGAATTTGATTTAAGTCAAGTTATGTTTATCACAACTGCTAATTATTATGATCAAATTCCTAATGAATTAAGAGATCGTTTGGAAATTATTGAGCTTTCTTCCTATACTGAATATGAAAAACTAGATATTGCGAAAAACTATTTAATTCCAAGAGAGTTAAAAGAACATGGATTAAAGGAAGAAGAAGTAACCTTTAGTGATGAAGTGATTTTAACTATGATAAGATCCTATACAAAAGAAGCAGGTGTTCGTGAATTAACTAGAAATTTAGCAACTGTTTTAAGAAAAACTGTCAAAGAAAAAATGCTTGATCATAAAACAGAAGAAGTAACTATTACAGATTATAATATTGAAAAATATTTAGGGAAAAAGAAATATTTATGGACTGATGTTGATATTATTGAACATGTTGGTGTTGTAAATGGTCTTGCTTATACACCATATGGTGGTGATACTTTACCTATTGAAGCCGTTATGTTTCCAGGCAAAGGTAACATTGTGATGACTGGTAGTCTTGGTGATATTATGAGAGAATCTGCTAATTTAGCATTAGATTATATCAAAGCAAACTATGAAAAATTTAATATTGATTATTCTTTATTTGAAAATAAAGATATTCACATTCATGTACCAGAAGGAGCAGTACCAAAAGATGGACCAAGTGCCGGAGTTACTCTAACAACTACTTTAATATCACTATTAACAGGTACTAGTATTCATACCAATATTGCGATGACAGGAGAAATGACTCTTCGTGGTAAAGTTTTAGCAATTGGTGGTTTGAAAGAAAAAGTAATTGGAGCTCATCGTAATGGTATTCGTACTATTTTTATTCCAAGTGCAAATGAAAAAGATTTAGATGAAATACCTAACGATATTAAACAAGAAATCAACTTTATTATGGTAGACCGTTATTTACAAATTAGTGAAAGACTTTTTAGAAAAAGAAAAGGAAAGAAGAAAAATGATCCAAGAAATATTAGGTTGTTGGTGGACTAAGTCAACATTTTTAACAGCAACTAAAGAAGAAATATTAGCGTTAGCAAGTGACGAAACTAAATTAAACTATCTAGCCAAAAATATTAGTTTGATTTTAGATGATGATGATTTTTTCTATACATCACCTGAACTTATGGAAAAACTATGCTATCTTTTCTATGAAAAAAGATTTGCTTCTAAACATACAAAAGAAACAGTTACTAATTTAAATAGAATATTAGATACAATACATGAATATAAAAGTATGTCTAATTATGAATTAAACTCAAGAATTAAAAAATGGGTAAAAGAAGAAAGAAAAAATCATGGTGTTGATATCTATAAACTTGTTTTTCAGGGACCAGAATCTTTATATCAATTAATAAAAGAGGATTATTATAATGTTTTTTATATTAGTGGTAACGATTTAGAAAATAGAAAGTATTATACTTTTCATATATTAACTACTATAACTGCTATACTTAGTAATACTGTTGATATTGAAGAAATAGCTAAATACATTCCTAACATGGAACTAATCTGTGATACTACAGAAGTGTCAAATATAAAAATAAACATTATGATATCTAGAATTCAAAATAGGTTAGAATATTTGAATGATTATTATGAACAGTACCAAATATATCAAAAAGAAAAACAAAAGAAAAAAGAAATGAATAAAAATCAATTAGAAGACTAAAATTTAGTCTTTTTTTCATTCTATTACATAATATTCTAATAGAAAAGAGGGATATTATGAAGAAGGTTGTACCTTTTACAAAAACAATTTCGTTTAGAACTATGATAGCTGAGATTACTGATATTGAAGTTAATCATACTTTAGCATTAAATGAAAATCATGAAGTAGTTGGAGATATTTTAGTAGATGGAAAGTATAAAATGACAGATGCTAGTCAAATAGAAGAAGAATTTCATTATAAATTACCATTTACGATTGATATTGATGAAAGATACAATTTAGATAACTTAGAAATTATTATTAGCGACTTTTATTTTGAAATCATTAACGAAGAAGATCTAAAAATAAATGTTGAAATAGAAATGGACGGAATTGAAGAAAATAAACTTCCTAAATTGGAAGAAAAGAGAAATTCTTTGGAAGAAGTTAGTGAAGTATTAGATACAGAGGAAGATTTCGTTAGAAATAAGGAAGATGATATTTTAATTCCAGTAGAAATAGAAGAAAAACAAGAAAAACTAGAAGTACCACAAAATAATCCACTTCATAAATTAGCAGAAGAAATAAAAAAAGATATATTAACAGAAGATATACCACTTGTAGAAGTTACAAAACAAGAAGCTAAAAAGGAAATTAAAAAAGAAACCACTAGTGTAAAACAAGAAAAAGATAATAATACTTCTAGTACCAATATGAGTTCTATTTTTTCTAGTTTAGCATCTAGTGAAGAAACATTTTCCACTTACTATGTTTATATGGTAAGAGAAACAGATACAATAGAATCTATTATTGATAAATACCAGACTACCAAAGAAGAACTACAAAACTATAACGATTTAACGAATGTTAAAGTGGGAAGTAAATTAATCATACCTTGTGCTAGTCGTGAATAAACAAGAATTACTAAAACATTATCATATAAAGCCAAAATCTATTCAAAAATTAGGATCTGCTACTATTATTACAGAGGCATTACATAATAAAAAATATGTCATAAAGAGTAATCATAGAAAAGCAGATTCTTTTGATTATTTAAAATCCCGTAACTTTAACAATTTTCCTCAAGTTTATTCTACTATTAATGATGAAGTAGAACTATTCGATTACATTGAAGATAGTAAAATTCCTATTGAACAGAAGTTGGAAGATACCATTTATTTAGCTAGTATTTTACATACAAAAACAACTTTTTATAAAGAAGTAGAAGAAGATTATATAAAGAAAATCTATGAGGAAGTATCAGAAAAACTAGAATATATTTATCACTTTTATAGTGATATACAGAATATGATAGAACTAGAAGTCTATATGTCACCAGCAAATTATGCCTTAATTCGTAATATTTCCCTAATTTATTTAGCAGTTAATCAGAGTAAAAAATATATAGATAAATGGTATGATATCATAAAAGATACTCATAAATTAAGATTTGCCTATGTTCATGGAAATCTTGATCATAATCATTTACTAGAATCTGATAATTTATACCTTATTAGTTGGGATAATTCTAGAATTGATTTACCCATTTATGATTTAGAAATATTTTATCGTAAAAACTATTCTAATATCAGTTTACAAGAAATTTTAAATATTTATGAGTCTAAATATCCATTAAAAAAAGAAGAATACTATCTTTTATTAGCTCTTCTTTTAATCCCAGAAAAAATAGATTTAGATAAAAGAGAGTATCAGCGTGTAAAGCAAGTTACCAATTTAATCTTATATATCGATAAAACTTTATCATTTTTAGAAAATAATGCGAAAGAAACCAACCACCACACAGAACATTAGTAAAAAAATTAAAAAGGCATTTATTTTAGTAGTAATAAAAATAGTAAATATAACTTGCCATATTAAAATAATAAGTAAGGAAAACAATATACCCATATACCACAGACTACTTCGTCTACGTATTTTACAAGCATCACATCTACAAAAAAAACCATGGCCTCTTTGTTTAAACATACTCTTCACCTAATTTAATATATGTAAAAAAATAATAATTGACATTTTTAAATGTATCATCTATATTAAAACAGTGGTGATACTATGAAAAAAAGAAAAGAATTAGAAATTAAAAATTTATATTTAGGTGATATTTTAAAGTGTGTTACCATAAATAAAATAAAAGATAAAACAGTCTATATGAATGCTGTTTTAGAAAAAAAGAAAATATACTTACTTGAAGTAAGTCCTAATACTTATATTACATTAGAAGACTATGTAAAAGGAAGTAATACATTATTAGGAAAAGAACCAACTCATGAATTCGATATTTTTGTTGATGAAGATAGCTTACAACTAGTAGAAAATACGGATTTAGCTAATGAAAATTGTTTACATTTATAGAAAAAGAATATATAATATACTTAATTTAAATGCGTTGAAGTCGAGGTATTTATAATGATTTTATAGAGAGTCTATGGTTGGTGGAAATAGATAAATAGTTATAATTATGTAGCGATAGAGTTTGATTAGTGAGTTTAGTAGCTAATTACGGTACTAGCCGTTATCAGAAATGAAGAGTATTCAGTTTATGAATAAATTAAGGTGGTACCGCGGAATAGAATTCGTCCTTATTAGTAAGGAGGAATTTTTTTATGTACGAAAAAGCACAGTTAGCATTTGAAAACTATATGAAAAACTATGATTTAACGAATCCCTTAATCTCATTAAAATATAAGCATACTTATAAAGTAGTAGAATTAATGAGTGAATTATCATTTCGTTTAAATCTAAATAAAGAAGATATGATTCTTGCTAAAGTAATAGGACTTTTACATGATATTGGTAGATTTGAACAAATTAAAGAGTATAATATTATTTCTGATAAGAAAACTAATATGGATCATGCAGAATATGGCTATCAGTATTTATTTTTAGAACATCATATCGAAGATTTTGGAATTAATGAAGGAAGCACGGAAGCTATAATTATTGGAAAATCTATTTTAAATCATAGTAAATATAAAATAGATACTAATTTAACGATGCGAGAATTATTATTTACAAAAATGATTCGTGATATGGATAAAGTAGATATCTTTAGAGTATTAGCATTAAAGAATAATGAAGTATTTAAGGCTAGTGAAGTAACAGAATGTGTGTTAAAAGAATTTAGTTTAGAACATTCTATTGATAATAATACTGTAAAAACAGATACTGATAAAGTCCTTTTAGTATTAGCTTTCATTTTTGATATTAATTTTGAAGAAAGTTTTGATATCTTAGTTAATACAGATAATTTTGATTTTTATTTATCTATGGTAGAAGTAGCATTAGATAGTGAAAAATTGTGGAAAAAAGTAAGAGAAATTTGTTTTGATAAAATTAATAGGGGGTTAGAAAAGTGAAGAAAATGTCAGCATTAAAAGGTAAAATTTGGATTATTCCAGAAGAAGTAAATACACAAAATTTTTATAAAGAAGTCATGATTGGGGATAACTTTAATACAGGTATTCGTGAATTTGTTAGTAAATATCAGTTAGGATTAGAAGTAGAAGAAAATCCATTTATATCTTCTTATTTACTTGCTAATATTGGTTATTTAGTAATGTTAGAAGATATATTAGAAAATGATGTTTCTATTTATATTCCAGCTAACACTAGTTTTAATCAATTAAACTTTATAAAAGAAAATAGACAAGAGTTAATGAAAAATAAAGTAATTGGTTATGCAGTTACTGATAGTGCTAGTGGTAGTTATAGTCATTTAACAGATGTAAATGAAATATTAAATACAGTTACTAATAGAAGTATGTTTACAAGAAATGAAAGAAAAAGTAAGGGAGGAAGATTATGTTAGATAAAAAATATGACCATAAGATAGTAGAAGAAAATAAATATGATTTTTGGAAAGATAATGGTTTCTTTGAAGCAGGAAAAGATAAGAGCAAGGTACCTTTTTGTGTCGTAATACCACCACCTAATGTAACTGGTAAACTTCATTTAGGTCATGCTTGGGATACAACACTACAAGATATTATGGTTCGTTATAAAAGAATGGACGGATATGATGCTTTGTGGTTACCGGGAATGGATCATGCTGGTATCGCAACTCAAGCTAAAGTTGATAAAAAATTAAAGGAACAAGGAATTAAGCCACGTGAAATGGATAGAGAAGAGTGGTTAAAAGTTGCTTGGGACTGGAAAAAGGAATATGCAGAAAATATTCATAGACAGTGGAAAACTTTAGGATTATCACTAGATTATTCTAGAGAAAGATTTACTTTAGATGAAGGATTATCAAAAGCAGTAAGGCAAGTATTTGTTGATTTATATAATCAAGGTTTAATTTATAGGGGAGAAAGAATTATTAACTGGGATCCTGTTCAAATGACAGCTTTATCTAATGAAGAGGTTATTTATAAAGATGATGAGGGAGCTTTTTATCATTTAAAATATTATTTAGAAGATAAGAGTATGTATCTAGATGTTGCGACAACTCGTCCTGAAACATTATTTGGTGATACTGCTGTTGCTGTTAATCCAGATGATACAAGATATAAAGATTTAATTGGTAAAAAGGTAATCTTACCAATTGTTGGTAAATTAATTCCTATCGTTGGTGATATGCATGCTGATCCTGAATTTGGAACTGGTGTAGTTAAAATCACGCCTGCTCATGATCCTAATGATTTTGAAGTAGGTAATCGTCATAACCTAGAAAGAGTAATAGTCATGAATCCAGATGCCACTATGAATGAAAATGCTGGAAAATACTGTGGTTTAACTAGAGAAGAGTGTAGAGAAAAATTATTAGAAGATTTAAAGAAAGATAATTTACTAATTTCTATTGAACCAATGACTCATAGTGTTGGTCATAGTGAGAGAAGTGATGCAGTAGTTGAGCCATACTTATCTAAACAATGGTTTGTAAAGATGAGACCTTTAGCAGATAGAGTTTTAGAAAATCAAAAAAATAAAGATACCAAAGTAAACTTTGTGCCAGAAAGATATGAAAAAACGATGAATCACTGGATGGAAATTACTTATGACTGGTGTATTTCTCGTCAATTATGGTGGGGTCATAGAATCCCTGCTTGGTATAAAGATGATGAAGTATATGTAGGAATGGAAGCACCTAAAGAAGATGGTTGGCAACAAGATAGTGATGTTTTAGATACTTGGTTTAGTAGTGCTTTATGGCCTTTCTCAACATTAGGTTGGCCAGATAAGACAGAAGATTTTGAAAGATACTATCCTAATAACTGTTTAGTAACAGGATATGATATTATTCCATTCTGGGTAAATCGTATGACTTTCCAAGGACTTCATTTTACTAACTCTAGACCATTTAAGGATTGTTTAATTCATGGCCTTATTCGTGATAAAGTTGGTAGAAAGATGTCAAAATCACTTGGTAATGGTGTTGATCCTATGGACGTTATTGAAGAATATGGAGCAGATTCCTTAAGATTTTTCTTAACTACAAATAGTGCGCCTGGTATGGATTTAAGATATGATGAAGAAAAAGTAAAATCTACTTGGAATTTTGTTAATAAATTATGGAATGCTTCTCGTTATGTTTTAATGAATATGGAAGATTTTAAAGAAGAAAATTATACTTTAGAAGACTTATCATTAACAGATAAATGGATTTTAGAAAAGCTAAATAGAATTATTAAAAGTGTTAGAGAAAGCATGGAAAAATATGAATATCATAATGTTGGAAATGAACTTTATAGCTTTATTTGGGAAGATTTCTGTGACTGGTATATTGAACTTTCTAAAGCTAATATGAATGATACAACGAAGAGTGTACTATTAAAAGTATTAACATCTATTCTTAAAATGCTTCACCCATTTATGCCTTATGTAACAGAAGAAATTTATCAAATGTTACCAATAAAAGATGCAAAATCAATTATGATTTCTAAGTATCCTGTTGTGGAAGATTATAATTATACAAGTGAATTAGAAACAATTGATAAGGTACTAGAAGATATTGTTTCTATCCGTAACTTAAAACAATCTAATAACATTACGAAAGATGCTAAGGTAAAAGTAACAGTTAAACAATTACTTAAATCTATTTATTATTCACAACTTAAAATAAAAGAAGAAAACTTAGTAGATAGTGAAATTACAGATATGTTAAGTAGTAATTATCAGTCAAAAAATATTGATATTACTTACTACTACCAAGGAAGTAAGGAAGATGAATCTAAAAAGATAGAAGAAATTAATAAATTAAAAGCTTCTATTGAAAGACGTGAAAAGTTACTTGCTAATAGTAATTATGTAAGTAAAGCACCAGCTAATATAGTGGAAGCTGATAGAAAGAAACTACTAGAAGAAAAAGAAAAACTAGCTATTTTAGAAAACAAATAGTTGAAAATTTTATTGAATAAGTTATAAAACTTCTGTATAATGAGAATAGAAATAAAATAGGTTTCTATTCTTTTTTAAGGTTGGTGGAATTATGAAAGATAAAAAGGGATTTACGTTAATAGAATTATTAGCAGTAGTAATTATTTTAGGAATTTTATTAGCAATAGCTATACCAGCTATTCATAGTTATTTAACTCGTGGTACTAAAGAATATTATCATAGCCTAGAAGAAACTGTAAAAGAATCAGGAAAAGATTATTTAAATGATTATAGAGCATTATTACCAAGAGAGATAGGAAATGTAACTGTAATTGAATTAAAAGAATTAACTAGTAATAATTATATAAAGAATGTTGTAGATAGTAATAATAAGGCATGTGATGCTAGAGTAACCGCTAAAAAAACTGGAAAAAATGAATATGAATATTATAGTTGTTTAGATTGTGGTAGTAGTTATCAAACTGAAGGGGAAGCATGTTCTTTTAGTGAAGATAATAATATTACGACAGATACTAAAAATTATGAGATAAAAGTAGATAGTGGAAGTTATGATGTAGGGGCAGATGGAGTTTATATAGTAAATCAGGGAGCAAATTTTACTTTACCACTAGGAAAAGCATATTATAAAGGACAATTAGTAAGTGATAAAGTAGAACCAAAACCTAAAACAATAGATACCAATAAATTAGGAACTACAAATGTAACTTATGTATATC
>OGDF01002125.1_pt1 | contig 27637 bp, 32 predicted proteins | sample 1570141 | NCBI WGS metagenome assembly OGDF01 (sample SAMEA4370581, study PRJEB24528) | human gut metagenome | reverse complement strand
TTTATTAAATTTATTTCATTTACTAATATAATTTCTTATACAAATTACTATTTATTGTTTTATAGCAATCATATAATCATTTGTTTCAACTTTTCTTTTTTGACCATTATATTGAAATTCAGCATTAGTAAAATAAACATTATAATTTTTATTTTCAAAATAATCTCTACTAACACGTAAAACTTCATCAATTTGTTCTTCTGTCAATCCATATTTTACTTTTAGCTCATAATAAGAATATTCAATATAGTTTCTGTTACTACTTTCTTTTTCTTTTTTATTTATAAAAGCAATTATAAAACTTTTTAATTCTTTGTCGTTCAATATTCTCACTTCCGTTCTAAATTATAAATATATCTTAATTATCGTATCTAGTAAGAACATTCATTAAGTTGCTATATTTAACACTTTCTTTTGCTAGATCCATATTCTTTAAACTTTTACTCATAATATGGGTTGCTATATTATTCTCACATTTTTTTATTTCTTCGACGGTATAATTTCTATCTTCAATTTTTACTCCAAGCTGGATTAATAGTTCTTGGTTTGAATTAGATAAGTCTGTTTTAAAGTTCATTTCTTTGCTCCTATCTAAATATATTTTACTTCATAAATATAACATAACAATTACCAATAATCAAATTATCATTCTTTACTATTTTTTACTTGTTAAACTTTTACAATCTCCAAGTGCCGATATATTGCTACATCTATATAATATCCAGTCTATATTATCATAAAAGAACAAATTTTTCAATTAATATCATAATTCTATTTCAGAAAAATAAACATCTATATTTTTTTCAATATTACTTTTCATCTTTTTAAATGTTTCATTATCTTTTTCAATAGCAATACTATTTCTTTGTTTGTTATAACAAGCAATTACAAAATTTCCACTACCTGCGTATTGGTCTAGTAATGTTTCATAAGGCTTTGAAATATATTCTATTATTTCTTCTATAAGTTCTGTAGGTTTTTCAGCCTCTATTATTTTATCTTTGCTTTTTTTAGGTTGATAATCAAATGAAGTAGGCAACATTCCATTAGTACCCTTCATATAGGCTACATTAAGATTATTCTCTTGTAATAAATCTCTAACCTCGTATGATGACATTCCTTTAGTATCTAAATTATTACTTCTAGCAATTTCTAAATTCTTTTTAGCATCTAATTTTAAACTTCTAGGCTCACCATTACTAAATATCATAACATCTTCACAATTTTTACTCTTTCTACCTGTATTTGAAACAAAAGTGCCTTTTTTCCATGCTACTTTTGCAAAATACTTAAATCCATTTGCTTGTGCCATTTTCTTTATTTCATATAGATAATCAAAATTAACTTCGGATTCCTCTGGCAGAAATTCAACGAGAAAAGCACCATCTTTTAGAACTCTTTGCTTTTCCTTGAAATCATTACTTTCATATCTAAATAATTCATATTTTGCAAATTTTCTATTCCCTCCAGTTAGTGCTTTTTGTAAATCGTAAGGGTGATCCGTTATGATTCCATCAATAGATTTATCCTTAATCATAGACAAATCACGACCATTACCATTTATAAGCAAACAAGTATTATCTTTTCCATCTATTTGTTTTGTTACTTTATAGACACCTCTTGATATTTTTGTAAAAATTCCTTTTTCAACACCTTCATATATTCTGGCTCTGATAGATTCATTATTTACTTGCATATTCTTAACATTTTTTACGAGATTAGTTGCATCTTGTATAGAAAATTTTTCCTCATCTAAAAAGTATTCAAATAGATTCATTTGTATTGTATTATCCATTATTATCACTTCCTAATAATCATAATTTACATCATTTGCTAACTCTTTTTCATATTCCTCAACTTTTTCCTTTAAAACTTTTTCAAGAGTTTGTAAAGTATATGGACTAGATCTTTCAATATTTCTATTTCCAATTTCATTATGCCTTATTAGTGTTTCAAAAACTATAACTTTCTCATCATCTCCAGTATAATTTTTTTCACCATTAAACCATTTTATATAAAAATACTGTGAAGGATTTTCGTTAAAGTGTTTATTTATTTCATTAGCACTTGCTTTTATTTTTATTCTACTTTCTGCCATTATTTTTCCTCCTTTTTATGCAACTTTTTGAACATAGTTATTAGTATTTATTCCCAATAATTCATAACTTTCTTTAAAGTATTCACATACAAATTTTCTTTGATTCTCATTTAATAATTCTAATTCTTTCTCTGTTTCACCTTTATAACTACCATACGGACAGCCCATACAACCAGTTCTATCAATATGCTTATATATTTGTGGGATTTCTATATGATATTTTGTGTATATCATATCTTCTAATTCATCAGTTAAATCCCATAGTGGAGTAAATTTCCCATCTTTAGTAAAACAACTTTTATATTGTGTTTTTCTAAGATTACTTTCTGTTCCTTTTACACCTAATATTGCCTTTAATCCAGTTGCTTTTTCAAATTTTAAAGCAGGATTCTTTTTTAGATATTTACAACATTTAGGACTAATTTTGTGCAACTCTCCAGCAAGTAATTTTTTCCTTGCTAATTTATTTAGATTAAAGGCAGAAGTATATGTTTTTCCATCTTTACCAATAAATGACCTACCATATATTCTATCCATTAAATACCTTTTTCGACAGCCTCTTTGGTATCTATCAATGAAATCATCTTGTGATTTACTAAAACAAGGAATACCATATTTTTTCTTTATTTCAAAAGGACTTATATTAGGAAGTAATACCTTATCACTATTTGCATAAATTCTTTCTCTGATTTCTTGGTGCTCCATACAAGTATTTATTCCAACGATTATAATTCCATCTATATTTGCATATTCTTTGATAAACCAGTATAAAAGGTGGCTATCTTTTCCTCCTGAATAAGACAAGTAATATTCAATCGGATTAATTTTATTAAATTTACTTTTTAAATCTTCTAAATAAAAATCTACTATATCCATTTTGCCTCTTTTCTTAAAATGAAAAAAGAGAATAGGGAATATCCTATCCTCAGTTCATTTTCTTTATATATTAAGATCATCAAAATCATCTTCTATGTTATTTTCTTTATAACCATCTTTAAAAATTTCTTTTTCTTTCTCTGGAAATATTTGTTTAAATAATTCCATATATCTCTTAAATCCATATTCATTTAAAGGAGCATTAAGAGATGCCATATTCCAACATATTAATTCTTCTTCTGGAACATTATATTTATCTGGAACAAACTTATTCCCATCAAAATAAGGACATTTTGGTTTAATTACTGCATCTTTTTCTTCTTTGTTTTTTATTTGCATTATCATACCAATTTTCTTTTCTGCTATTTTGCAAATTAATTTGTTATCATAGTCTAATTCCTCATAGTATTTTAGGTAGCCATAAAGTTCTTGTAATGCAGACCACCTTAGTTCTTTTATTTTATTTGGAGTATCCTCTGACATTAGAATTTCTGAAAAAGCCATAGCCATATCAACTTCAACACTTGCATTATTTAACATTTTTTTACCTCCGACATTTATTTTAATCTACCAAATGCAGCAAAATGACTACCATTCCACCAACCATTATTATATTTTCTTATTTTTACACCAGTTGGGTTACCTCCAGTATCAATCACCCATTCAGCAGTTTCACCATTTATAGTTAGTTCTCCCATATATATACCAACATGAGTTATTTCTCCAGAAGGAAAATTACCATAAGTATTTTTTAAGAATATTAAATCCCCACCTTTTCTATCACTTACTGCTACTGGATTACAATAGTTTTTGTATAACCCTGTTGCACCAGTATTAGCAATAGTCTTTATTCCAGTATGTGCTAAACAATGGATAGTCCAACTAGAACAATCATAATAATCCATACATTCATCATACTTTAAATTACTATGATCCATAAGGTATCGTTTGCCTGCATTTGCTAAAAATTCATTATAAATTGCTTGTAATTGTTCATCTCCAATTTCTACATAAGAATAAGCATAAGTTTGTTTAAATCTATCACTAAATAAATCAAAGAAAGATGTTGAATTATACAACAGTTTAATTTGTTCAACTTCACTTTCTGTAAATGATGTTTGTGAACTATTGTATTCTATTTTCTTATTTTTCTTATAGTTGTTTATAACAGAAAAGTTATTATTACACCATTTTATATAATCTTCTAAAGATGGATTAGTAACAATTTCTTTAGTTTCTGTAATTGTTTCTTTTTTTGTTGTTGTATTACCATCTTCATCAGTTTCTTCCGTTTCCTTTTCATAAGTATAAGTTTCTTCTTTGATGGTTTCAAATAATCCAGCATCTTTAAATTTTTTTAATAATTCTTTTTCGTGAGAATCATATTCCATATTACCATTAAGCATTTGAATAATAGATAAAGGAGCTTTCCAATTTATCATTCCTTTACCATCTATAGTTCCTTCAACAACTTTTCCTTCATTATAGAATTTAACTGTTTGTGAGTCATACTCATTTTGTGTTTCTATCATATATTTTTCGTAATTATCTCTATGTTCATCTGACATATTCATTCCAAAGAAACTACAAAAGGAAACAATAATAACTATAATAATTATGATTGGAGCAATTTCTGGTAACATAGCAATAAAGGATTTTACAACACTTGTAATTAATTTTGTTATTAATTGTACTAACTTGAGTAATAATTTTATAGTTCCTTTTACTACTTGCTTACCTGTTGCCTTAGTAATTCTTTCTCCGTTTTTTATAAGAATGTTAGTAGCCTTTTTAGTTATCTTATTAGTAATTTTATTTGTAGCTTTTTTAATTGGCTTGGTCATAATTCTATTAGCAGATCTTTCAAATCCTTGACTACTATCTTGATTCATTCCTGTAGAAATGGATTTTCCTGCTTTAACTATCTTATTTGTTGTATTATTAATGACTTTTGTACCCTTAATTAAAGTTGTAATTTTCTTTGGCGTTTTACTTGTTTTTGTAGATAATACCTCTGCTTTCTCTGTACCATCTGTTGTTATTTCTCCTGTGTTTTCCATTTCATCATTTAAAATAATTTCTCCAACTTTTGTACTTATTCTATTTGCTTTATTAATTGCAAAAGAATTATTTGCCTTAGTTTCAATTTTATTTTGCAATTCTGTATTTTCTATTTGTTGATTACTTTGTTCTACGATAGAATTATCCACTTTTGTTCCAAGTCTTGTGGATTCATCTTCTACTTCTGTCATTTTATCTAATTCATTTTGATACCATTTATTTATTTGATTTGCAGTATCAAGACCTGCATTAATGCCTTTATTTGCAAAATCAGAGTATCTACTTAGTGAATTTGCAACATCTTTATTATTAGTTTCATTTGCCATTATGCTGCCCTCTGTAATTGCATATTAGATGTTTGGTTTAAGGTATAAATATAAGAATCTTTTGACACTTGATTTCTAAATGCAACCTTATCCTCACCATATACAATAAGTCCTTGACCAGCTGGAGAATCAATAATATACCTTGATTCTTCATCACTTATGTCAAATATTTTACAAATAACTGGTATGTCAAGAGGTTTCTGTTTTAAAAGCATAGCAAACTCTGAATTAGATAGTATTTTACAACCTTGCTCTGTTTTGATTACATCAGCAATATTTTGAGTGATTATAGTCGGTATAGCATTTTCTTTTCTTCCAGTTTTAAAAATCCTTGCTATATAATCTGCAGAGTATTGATTAGCAAGTAAGATGTGGAACTCATCTATGAATATCCATGTATGTTTACCTAAATTTTTATTTCTTTTTAATCTATTCATTACATGTTCAAGAATAACTAAATATCCAGTTGTTTGAATACTTCTAGGAAGTTCTGATATATCAAAAGAAATAAATTGATTTTTAATTTCAATATTTGTTTTTTTGGAGAATATATCCATTCCACCTAAAACATATCTTTCAATTACTAATGCTAAGTTTTTTGCCTCTTGTTCTGGCTGTTTTTCTAATTCTTTATAGAATTTTAAAAAGTCTGGAGCATATTGTTCTTGATAACCATGTAATTGATACTCTTCAAATATATTTTTCGTACACCTGTCAACAAGAGTTTGTTGTTCTCCAGTTAATCCTTTGCTTGAAACAATAGATTCAATAAAAGCAAGGACAAACTCTATTTTACTATTTAGAGCCTCCTCGCTATTATCATATTCCAAAGCACTATCAAATGGATTTATGAATGTATTTGATGATGTACTTATATTTAATGTTTGACCTCCAAAAGCATTTATAATTGGACCATATTCTCCGTTGTGGATCAAGTACAATTACTTCATCTTGTGGATACCTTAATAATATTTGTTCTATTGTTAATTTTACTGCAAATGATTTACCTGCTCCCGAAGTTGCTAAGATGCAGCCATTTCCATTTAATAACTTTTTCCTATCACAGAATACGGGATTTTTAGAAACTAGATTAATACCATAAAATATTGAATTAGGGTGCATCAAATCTTTAGTATTAAATGGAACGTTAGTAGCAGTAGATTCTGATGTTAAAGACCTTTGTATTTGTAATGTATTCCAACCAAAATCAAGTGCATTTTGTATGCCTTCTAATTGCTGCCAATCTAAATTATTTATTCCAATTACACATTCATCACCAATACTTTTTACTACTTTTGTTGCTTTGTCTAATTCTTCTAAACTACTTGCTTGAATACAAATAAGCATATTGTTTGTAAATAATTTTTGTTTTTTCTTTTGTAAAGCATCTCTTAATCCTTGTGCATCTCTTATTGCATCTTCCAATTTTTCATCTTTTACAGCCTCATAAGTATAATTGTTTTTATTAGCTTTCTTTATTTTTTCAAGTCTTTCTGTTTTCATTCCACTTATTTTCTTATTTACCATCTTGATTACTTTTGATGGATTAGTAGGAGTAATATTTAGAGTTGTTATAATATTAAAATTTTCTATTGTTGTTATTCTATTATAAAATCTAGGAGTAACAGAACGAGGCAATTTGCTTACATACAAAACTCTTAAATATTTTTTATTACCAATATTTATATAATTTTTTTCTCTCATAGAAACATCAAGTCTAGGTGCTAGTACATCATATATGCTAAGTCCATTTTGTTTTGAATATTCTATAATATTTTTAATTCCATTATCTTCTTTTAATCCTATATTAAAAGTATTATAAAGAGTAGTAAGTCTTTCCTCAATACTCACCCTTCTAATTTTTGATTTTAATTCTTTGAATTTTTCTTCTGTTCTTAATTGATATTGCAAAAATATATCTTGTGCCTCTTTAATATTTTCAGCTTTAGTAGTAATTACTATTTGTCTAGTTTCGCATAAAATTTCATCTCTATCGCCTAAACAATTTTCAATAAGCTCATTAAATTCTTTTGAAATCTTTTTTCTATTATCAGATGGTCCATCTTCTTTATAGATGTATTGTTTCTTATAGTTTTGAGTTTTTACTGGAGTTCCTGAACATACAATTTGAATATGATCGCTATAATTAAAAGAATGTAAATATTCAACCCATTTTAAAAAGATATTTTCTTGCTCTGTATAATTTGCTTTAGAGAAAGAAATATCTTGATATTCAAAACAGACAGAAAAATGATTTTCATCTAATTGTATTATTGAATTGCTTTCATTATAATTTTGAAAAAAGATTCTCATCATTTGTGATGTTGTTTTAGGCTTTGCGATTTTTTTGGATTGTCTTTTTTTAAACCATCTATTTATAGCTGTTTGTTTTTTTATTTTCTCTTTTTTCTTCTTATTCTTAAACAATTTTATTCCTCCTTTATATTCGATTTTAAAAGGTTTGGAATGTAGTACCATTCACCTTCTGTTAAATTTTTAAACATATTTGTATGAGTTTCTTTAGATGTTTTTGGTTGTACTTTGAGAAATTTCTTATAAATGTTGTATAAATCAACTCTAGTATCTAAAAGAGGGTGCTTATTATTAAAAACTCGCACCCATTTTGCATTAAAACATTCTAAATAATATTTCAAAAATTTTATTTCCCAATCAGTTAATTTCATACTTTACCTTTCTAATAGCTTTAATAGTGCATCTTGTTGTTCTTTTGTTAATTTTGAAAGTTTTTTTGCTATTTTATCTTGATTATCTTGACTTTTCTCTTTTGAATTTTCTTGCTTTTCATCTGGAATTTTGTATTTTTTCTTAGCTTTAGCAAGTAGTTTTTCTTGTTTTTGCTTTTTCTTTAATTCTTTAATTTCTAATTTACTTTTTTTAGTTTCACTCTTATTAGCTCTATGCTTTCTTTTCTTTTGGTGAAGTTCTGCATATTCTTTGTCTGTTATATAGAGGATAGGCTTAGCAAATATAAAATAGTGTCTAAACCAATAAGGTATTATTTTTTCTGCTGGTAGTTCATGTATTTTTACAAATCCAATAAATCCCAATATTCCTGCAATAGCAATAACTATATAACTTGTAATTTCTTCGCCAATTCTATCTTTTAACAGTAAATATGTAGGTACTACTAATCCAACTATTAGAATTGCAAATACCCATTGTCTAAAATTAAAGAAGTATATTTTTTCTTTATAGTCTTTTATTTCATCAAAGACTGTGATTTCCAATTCGTCCATAATTCTAATGACCTCCTGTTAATTTTTCGGCAAATTGACTACCATATTGAATAACTGCTAAATACATTCCATTTAGAAATAACATAGCAACTATTGTAGATATAGCATTTGTTGAACTAACTGTACTACTTAATCCAGCTAATCCGATTGCATATACATTTGTTGCAATATATATAATAACAGCCTCTAATCCTACACTTGCTGCAAATAAAAAGAATTGAATTGCTTTTCCTCGCCCTTCATCATCAGCAGCCAAAGCAATAGGAATAGGTGCAAATGCAAAGCATAATATAAGTTTTACAATTCTTAGGAATATTTGAGTTAATATTTGGACTATTGTTGTCATGAATGGTATAAATAGTATTAGATACAATCCATAAGTCATAATTTTATCAACAAATCCACTAGGAACTGCTTTTATTAATGTTTCTGCAATATCTATATTTGAATTACCGTTAGATAAAACATTTGTAACACTAACAAATATATCGTTCACGATATTCATTATTGATGATAAGAATGAATATCCATTTTGAATAAAATATTTAAGCAATAAAAACGATACAAAAGCCATTACAACTCTTTCCCAAGAAATTCTTTCTACTTCCATTGATTTCTTTATAAGATTAATCATAAAGAAAAGAATTAAAAGGCTAAGAGCGATAGGGATTATAACATTATTTACTGTCATACCAATACTCCATATATTAATATTTTGAACATTAGAGAAATTAGTTAATTGCTGAACAGAGCCTACTAAATTTCCACTATCAAGAGTTACTCCAAATACTGTAAATTTAAAATTATAGAGTATTCTAATTAGATCGTCCAATTTTATTTCCTCCTATTTCAAATTTTATAATCCAAATAAGTTTTTAGATTGAGCAATAGCGACAAGCATAAAACCAGCCATTAATGTCATTAACCCTCTTGATTTTCCTTCGGCATCTTCTCTTTGCCAACCCAGCGCAAACATTACTCCACCAACTAAAGCTATTACTCCACCTATTTTAGTAAGCCAATCACAAGCAAAATTAATAAAAGCATCAATAGAACTTGTATTAGATGCAGCTAGAACTTTAGTATTTAAAATAAAAAAAGTGGAAAGAATAGTTCCACTTAAAATTGTTAATTTTTCTTTTACATTATTTTTAAATTTTAGTAATTTTTTCATATAATTTTTTCCTCCTAACTATAAAAAGGAGATAATCCCCCCTTTATAGTTAGTATGAATATTACTAAGTAACCTAATTTCAGGATTTATCTCCTTTTCGTATTCAATTAATTTTTTATAGATAAATCTTCAAATTGGATTACTCCGATTTTTTAGAATCCTTTTTATATCCTTTCCATCAACCTCCTCAATTCGAGGAATCTTCATAGGTATAGCAAAACATAAACCCGAATCGCAAAGAAGTTTATAACTATCATTTTTACAATAGTCTAATTCCTTTTTATGATTGTATAATTTATCTTTATTATCTCCCCAAGGCTCATATAAATTGCTATAATTGGGGTGCTCTCTTAAATTATATAATTCTGAATAAAATGCTCCTATTGTAGCAATAAATAGTATGCAATGACCTTTAGGCATTTTGGATATTTCATCAAGAGTAGCAAGTTCTCTACCAACAATATCCCAATTAGTAGATGATGATCCTTGTTTTGAAAATGTCCTTCCTGTTGATTTTTTATACCACGTCTTTTTTCCAAGAAGTGTAACAATATATTCTAGTGTTTCTTTAGCATTACTACCAAAAAATATTATAGTATCAACACAATCCAGTACAGATTCCCAATTATCTTTATATTGCTTTTTTAATTGAGCAAGAGATTGTAAACCGAACTGTAATTCCGTACGTTTAAACCTCTTAAATAAGCAAGTTCCTCAATAAATCTAGGGATTTCTCCGGAGTTGCGCCCATTCGTCCATATATATTTCAAGCGGAGTTGCTAAACTGCCTCCACATCTTTTAGCATTTAAGTCTATAATTGCAAATAATTGAGTATAGAATAAACTGGCTAAATAATTAAATGTAGTATCACTAGGCTTTGTAACAATAAATATTGCAATTTTACCATTTCTAATATTTTTACCTTCATTTTTATTAATTTCTTTTAATAAGGGTGAGTTGTCATCAATAGGCATACCAACTCTTTCAAGTTCCATATCATCAGTATCAGTAAGTTCTGCGATTTCTTTGATATTAAATGCTGCGAGTCTTGCAGTTGCAACCATAATGATAGTTGACATCATTTTTGGGGCAGATGCAGCAACTTTAAAATGTTTATATTGTTTTACACCAATAGCTTCTGGCTCCTTTTTAGCCCAATCATCAAATAATCTATCTAATGCAGAAACTCCTGTACTATCTGGATTACTTAGTCTAATTAATTCTAATATTGTTGTAAAGTTTTGATGTCTTTTCTCATAATGGCGAATGGTATAGTAAAATAACGACTGTAAATAAATCATTTCGGCTTTCTCCCAAAATGGATCACCAGAAGTATTTTGGATTGCTTCACTTTTGGTATTTAAAATGAGAGTATTAATCAAACTCATAACATCATCTTCTTGGATTTGATGACTATTTGAAACACCAAGAGCATCATAAAAATTATTATTTTCCTTTATGTAAAAAAATGGATTGTAATGATTAGAATGTGATTTCTCATCTAAGTTTAATACTTTAATTGTATAGCCCTTTTTCTTTAATGAATAACCACAATCTCTAAGCAGTTCCCCGCTTTGGATCGGTTATTACTAAACTACCTGTTGCATTTAAAATATTAGGTTTAAAATAATATCTTGATTTTCCGAGTACCAGGACGACCAATTAAAATTACATGTCTATTCATTCCACTTATTTTCATATTTTTACTTATTAACTCTGTTTTAGTTAGAATCATATTATTTTCATAATCTTTATCTCTCTTTTTTATTATATCTTTTGGAGTTTTCCATTCTGCTGAGCCATAAGTATTCTCTTGTATATTTCTCTTATTTTGTAAGCGATATGTTTCATATACCATAAACACAAAAAAAGACACCCCAATAGATACAAGAATATTATTTCTTGAAATATCTATTGGAGTGTTAATCCTATATAATTCATTTAATGCTATAGTAAAATAATCCAGCGACCAATTTCCACCATTATTTGATACAAGAGTAGTTACTCTTAACATATAGTAAAATATAATTACAAAGACTATAGTAAACACTATTTTTGAGTTTCTTTTATTTCTTTTTACCAGCATAAATTCATCACCAACCTTTTTTAATATTCTAAATTTAAAGAATCTTCTTTATCTTTAAAATTATTTACAGAAATGATATTAATTCTATCGTTATCTTCTTTTTTCAATTCCTCAAGAGTATAAGAATCCCAAGTCCAACCGATAGAGCCAAAATCATAAACTTCTTTTATTCCATCTTTAGTATTTATACTTATTTTTTCTGCAATATCAGATTGAATAACTTTGCCACTTTCTATTGTTTTACAAATATAACAATCTGTATATTTATCATAAACAATTTGATAATCCCTTGTTGAAAAGTTATTCACAAATAAGTCTGCAATATATTTTTCAAAATAAGGTCTAGCAAAACCATTCCAACGAATTTTATCAATATGATAACCTTCATAATATTCATTACTACCTAAATTAAAATAGGCTTTTTCTTTTATTTCTTCCATTTTATTCACCAACCTCTTTTTCATCTTTACCAAAATCAATTTCAATAACATTATTAGGCTTTTCAAGAGTAGGAGAGTTTTCGGCTTCCTTTTGTAAATTTTCAAAAATATGTAATCTTTCTAAATCTTCATTAACGACATTTCTTTTTTTTTCTTTTTCTGCAAGTTCTTTTAAATCATCTTTAAATACCGTCCAAACACATTCATTTTCTTGTCTTTTCATCATATAGTTTTTGCCACTTAGACTTGAATATGTTTGTCTTTCTTCATCTCCAGTTTTGGTCTTGAAAACAACCAGATCATCTTGTGAATCAATATTCCATTGTAAATTTTTATCATTACCAAATACTTGAATTTGACCAATATTAGTAAAACCAAGTTCTCTGTATCTTTCTAAATTTTTGTTTTCAAAATAAATATTAGCAAACTGCTCATTTTCCTCATTTGTAACAATTTTTATTCCGTATGAAATATCTGCAATTTCTAAGTCATCTTTCATACCTAAAAAAGATGAAAAAGGTACTGTATGAATACAATAATCTTTCTTGAAATCATCAATTTCTACATTTCCCATATCATGTAATTTGAATTTATCTGATAAATCCTTTAATTGTTGTGAATTTAATGTCATACCCTTTTTCTCAATATTTTCAATAGCATTTTGAGTATTTTCATCAAACCATTCTTTAGATAATCCAGTTCTATATTGGATTATATCTTTTATTCTTTCTGCCATATATGTATTTTTGGATTTATTAAAATATATATTATATCGTTTATCCTTATGTTGTTTGATTCTCGTATTTTGCTTTTTTTCTTCTTTCTTAATTAGATTATTTAATCGTAAAATTTTAGCAACCTTAGGATAATTAGCTTTAATATCACTTAATTTTTTTATTCTTCGAGAATATTTTGTTATTCTTTTTTGTTGGTACATAGATTTCTTTTTACCAAATTCACTCTCATTTGAAGTTAGATTTCTTTCTGATGCAACAACTCTGACACCATCTTTTTGACATTTTTGCATTACTTTGATTGTTTCTTCATAAGACAGATTTGTTAATTTTTCAAGTTCTTTTGTTGGCCCATCTTTTTGAACTGCTTTAATTCCTTCTAAAAAATAGTGATAACTAAAAATACTTAATGGCTTGACTATAAATTTAAAAGCATCTTTTATGCCAACTTTGGTTGCTCTTTCAGCCCCTTCATATACTTGAGTTGCATCACTTTTATTACTAGCCTGCATTATGCCATCACCTCTCTTTCCATTTGTATCTCAAATCTTCCAAGATATTTTTTATAAAAATCTTGTAAAGTAAGTTGTGATAACCATTTGTCTTTTGTCCTTTCATTTGGATTCATTTTGTACTCGCTCATAACTGCTTTACTAGAATTATTATTTATAATTTCTATTTTGTTACCATTCTTCTTATAAAGTTCTTTTGGAATATAAACTTCTATATCATCATGAATAGGGAGATATAAACCTCTACAAGTTTCTTTTTCGTTTCCTGTTAGTTTTATTAAGAAACTCATTGATTTTTTCTCCTTGCTTTTATTTTTTTCGACATTCTTTTCTTTTGTTTCTTCTTTTTGTGGAAGTTTTATATTATCTGTAGATAAAGATAATATGTTTTTATTATTATTAAATACTAATAATGTTTTATATTTTCCATTAGCAACATATTTATCACTAACTACAGATTTCATATCTTCGGTATATGCTAGTGCATAACGAACTGCCTCCATAACATTTTCATTTTTAAAACGATTTATTGCTTGTTCCTTCATTTGTTCAACATAGGATTTAGGGAATAAAGTTTCAAATTGATTTGAACTATTAGCAATAAATAATTCATCAAAAGTATCTGCCTCAGATTCAATTTTATGCTTTATAGATTCATCAAAACTAGAGTTATATTGATCTATCACCATTTGTTTTTGTTCCATTGTTAATTCAAGATTTACAATATTTCCATTTGCATCAAAAGATTTAACATTATTTAATAATTTATCTAAAATAAACATTTTATCATTCTTTAATTTCTTGTATTCTTCCATATTGTAAATAACTTCTTTGATGTAATTTCCAATATAAATACTTAAGCCTTCCTTTGCCAAGTATTTGTCATTATTTAATGTATCTGTTAATGTATCCATATCTAAAAGGTTATTTTCCACAAATTTCGATAATATAATATCTTGATGTTTTTCTGCATATTGCTTAATTAGATTCAAAATGTAATTATAGAAAAATACATTTTTATACTTATCTATTGCACTTTCTTTCTTAATTTTAGATGGATTTATTATTTGTTCTATTTCATCATTTGTATAATTAGTATTTTTCACAATAACTTCTTTAAATTCTAAGGTATCTTTTGAATTATTAATAAGTTTATCTTTAATCATCTTATGAAATATTCGATTTATATTTTCAACAGATAGTTCGACATTTTTCATATATTTTTCTTGCATTAAAAAAGTAAATGCAGATATTTTAGTTTGATATATTTTTTCTCTTGGAATATTAGCCATTTGCAAATCTCCAAAATCCTTATATTCACCTAATTTAGCAATATCTAAAACATTTACTTTTATATTATGCTTTAATAATTCTGGTATAATTCTAAGCATAGCATCTTTACCAGCATTGTCATTATCTAAAGATAAAGTTACTTCACATTTTAACTTTTTTAATAATTTTATATGTTCATCTGTAATAGCAGTTCCCATTGTTCCTACAACATTATCGAAACCTATTGCTTTACTACTAATAACGTCCATATATCCTTCAACAATTATTACCTCATTATTTCTTGCTACATATTTTGCTTGATGATAATTAAATAATAAATTGCTTTTGTTAAATAATGGTGTACTATTTGTATTTATATATTTAGGCTTTGTTTTATTATTTAATACTCTAGCACCAAAACCAACAGGATAACCATTTTCATCAAATATCGGAATTATTATTCTTTGACTAAAAATATCTTTATAATCATTTTCTTGTTCTTTTACAATTCCAACTTTTATTAAATCTTGCAAAGAATATTTAGTAAGTAATTGGTCTGTTATATTATCACTTGCTACATTAAAACCAATATGAAAATCATTTATTATTTTATTCGACAAATTTCTATTTTCTAAATATTTCAAAGCATTTTTACAATCAATATTATTAACTTTTAGATTGTTTTCACAAATGTTTATTGCATCTAAAAGTATATTTCTTAATTTCTTTTGTTCTTTTTGTTCCTTTGTAAGTTCTATATTATTACTATTTTGAGGTATTTGTATATTTAAACCTTGTATATCAATAGCCTTTTGCATAGCATCTTTTACACTAAAATCTCTATGATTTATTTCATTCTCATATTTTTGTATAAAAGATATAGTATTTCCTCCAGCACCACAAGCAAAACACTTAACAATACCTTTATTTCTATGAATACTCATAGAAGGGTGAGCATCTGCATGAAAAGGACATTGACATTTGTTTTTTACTATTTTTAAACCATAATGTTCTAATACTGTTTGAATATTAGATTGATTTAATATTTCATCATAAACCTCACTCATATTTAAACCTCCATTAATATTCAATAGTTTCAAATTCACTTAATTTTGTTTTTTCTTTAATCTTTTGTAACGAATTATTAATTTCATCATCATTGAAAACTCTGCTTATATCTGGTGTTGGAATATCTCCTTTTTTATCTTTTGATGATACATATTTATAAGTAGATATATCATCAAAATTTTCTCCCATTATTGCAGTTTTATATGTAATATCTTGCTCTTCTAATTCATATAACAAATTTTCTATATCATGTACTCTATCATTATTTAACCTATTCCAACCAAGATATACAATTTCACCTGCAGAATTTTTTATATCTGCATTTTCAATTTTTTCTAGTAATAATTCATCTTTACAATTTTTCTTTATTATTTCTAAGCCTTTAGTTGTTGTAAGTAATCTATAATCTGATCTATACATATTAATTTTCCTCCAATCCTAAAAGATTCATAATATGTTCTTCTATCACATAGTCATCATCATCACAAATATTTAGAATAAAAACTTCTTTTGATTTAGGATTAAATATAGTTAGTAAAATACATACTTCTTGTCTTAATAAATTTATGAAATCATACATCTCTTTAGTTGTATAATCATCTTTAACATTAAATTTAAAATATCTCATTACAGATAGAGGCTGTAATAATTTTTTTGCAATAGAATATACATCTCTAGTTATAACTTGTTTTTGGATTATTTTTTCAAAGAATATGTCATCATAAATTAAATAATATGAATGTTCTTTAGCATAAGTTAGAATCAAACTTTTCAAATCTTCATAATTGTATATAATATTAGATTCCATTTATAATTTCCTCCTAAATATAAATAAAGAGTGAGGGGATAAGCCTCACTCAATCATTATTTACTATGTTTTTTCTTTAGAATAATAACTCCTGTAGTTATTCCTATTAAAGAAATTGCAACTAAACTAAATAATAGAATATAGTTTGTTTCATTTCCTGTCTGAATTTTTGGAATTAATGAATTGTAATATTCAAAACTATAAATATTATCTTTTTCTACTAATGAAACACCATCTGCAAATACACCTTTATCATTAATTTCTATTTTTACAACTTGATCTGAAAGCTTATATCCATGAGGTGCTTGGATCTCCTTAATATAGTATGTTCCATATCTAAGTTCATCAAATAGAGCAGTACCTTCATCTTCATTTGCACCTGATTTTTTTATAAGTTTAGTACAATTTTCATCTTCATAAATTCCAAATACAAATTTATTTGACTTAATATGTTCTTTAGTATCAATATCAAGTTTTTCAACTCTTACAGCTTTTAAAATAGGCATATCTTTCATCTCTATTAATTGATTTTCTTTATCGAAAGAAACCTCAAATTCGATAGTTTCTGCTACTTCATATCCATAAGGAGCTGTAACTTCTATTAATTTATATTTTCTGCCTTCCTCTAATCCTTTAACATGATGAGGATCTTTTGTTGATACCCATTCATCAATTAAATTACCATTTTCATCAGTTACTGTTAATTTCGCTCCTTCAACTTCATTACCAGTTGTTAAATCCGTTTTTGTAACATCTACAATTTTGTCAATCATATTTATCTTTTGATTTTCTTTATTTAAAGTAACATCAAATTTCATATCAGTTGCTTTAACATATCCATCAATAGTAATTTCTTCATGTAGTGTATAAGATTCACCTTCAACAAGATTGTTAATTATATGTGGAGTTTTTTCTGATACCCATTCATCAATAATTTTTCCATCTTTGTCAATTACTTGGATTGTTGCTCCTTCAATTTCTTCACCTGAAACATCAACCTTAGACATTTCAACAATTTTATCTATCATTTTTTCATGTTGTGTTTCTTTGTCCAAAGTTACCTCAAACTCTACATCTGTTGCTTTAACATATCCTTTTGCAGTAATTTCTTCATGTAGTGTATAAGATTCACCTTCGACAAGATTGTTAATTATATGTGGAGTTTTTTCTGATACCCATTCATCAACAACTTTTCCATCTTTGTCAATTATTTGGATTGTTGCTCCTTCAATTTCTTCACCTGAAACATCAACTTTAGACATTTCAACAATTTTATCTATCATTTTTTCGTGTTGTGTTTCTTTGTCTAAAGTTACCTCAAATTCTACATCTTTTGCAATGACATAGCCATTTGGAGCAATTTCTTCATGCAAGCGATATTTTTTACCTTCAACAAGATTTTTTATCTTATGAGGTGCTTTAGAAGAAGTCCATTCATCTACCAAATTATTATTCATATCAAATACCTGCATTTTAGCACCTTCGACTTCATCACCTGCAATATTTTCTTTTGTTATTTCTACTACTTTGTCGATCATTGTAACCTTTTGAATTTCTTTTGTATTTTCAACTTTAAAATCTATGTCTGTTGCTATAACAAATCCATCTGGAGCAATTTCTTCTCTTAGAATATATGAATTTCCAGCAACTAAGCCTTCTATTTTATGAGTTTTATTTGTTGATACCCAAGAATCTACTACATTACCATTTTTATCTAATATTTTTAATGTAGCACCTTCTAATTCTTTATCTCCAGTTATATCTGTTTTTGAAAATTCTACAAGAGTTGTATCATTCTCAATATCTTTTGTTACTGTATAAACTTTGGTTACATCATCTTGTTTTATAAATTCAACATCATAAATAGTATCATTTAAAACAAGACCATCTATAGTTTTAATTTCTTGTAGTTGATATTTTCCCATAGGCAATTTCTCTACTTTTAAATTACCATTTTTATCAAGATTATATGTTTTGACTTCTTGGCCCTTTTTATAAATTACACTACCATCTGCATAATCAATTATATTTTCTTTTGCAGTAAGTTTGAATTGGATACCACTTAAATCAGATGTATCAACTAAAGATGTATCTGCATCTTCTCTTAATGCAATGGATTTATTAATTATTAATGTTCCTGTAGGTTGTTCATTTGTAACAACAATTTCTTTTATAAAATCTCCATCTTGGTCTGTATCATAATTTCTAATTCCTTTTACTTTGAAAGTAATTGGATTTTGTAGTTGTAAGAATCCTTGTGGGATTTTTATTTCAGTTATTTCATAAGATCCAACTTCCAATTTTAGTGGTGTTACAACAGAGCCTATAATATCTACTTTATTTGTATAACTATTTGCTGGTACTACCATATTTTTTGCATTAGTAGTAAATGAATTATAAGTTGTGCTACCAATCTTTTGAGTTACTGCCTCACCTTTTTTGTATAGTATTTTGCCAGTAGCCCTATCGTAAATATCTTTTGTTGCTTTTATCTGAAATGTTGCATTTGAAAAAGATACTACTTTTCCTGTAGTTTTATCTTTTTTAATTAATTTTATATAAGTTTCTAATTGTTCATTATTTACAACTATATTCTTAACCTTCTTAGCAACATCAGTTATTTCACTTTCATCATCAGTTATTGAGAAAGTAAAATCTGCTGCAGTTTCGTAATCCTTTGGAGTTTTAGTTTCTTTAACTATAAATTTTCCATAAGGCAATACATTCTGAGTGTAAGCATCACCATTTTCATCTGTTTCAATAGATTCATAAGTTGGTGCTATTACTTGTGCCTCTGCAACTCTTTGATTATCTACATCAACAGAATTTCCGTATTCATCAATGCCACCCCATACCTCTGAATAAGTATATCCTTTATCATAGGCTTTTTGTACTGCACTATTTAATTTTATTGTAAATACAGCTCCTTCTAATCCAGGAGTTTTACCTGAATTTTCTTTAATGCCACTCTTGAAAATATGTACTCTCATTTCTTTTACTTTATCTGTACTATTAGCATCTCCAGTTATAATTTTAGTATATTGATCTTTGTATTCTAAATTAACTGAATAAGTAGTTTTGTCTATTAAATATCCTATTGGGGCATTTTCTTCTTTTACAATGTATTTTCCTAATGGAAGTCCTGTAACATCTTCGCATATACCTTGCTCATTTGTATTTCTTGTTGCTACTAAATCACCTTTTGAATACCACTTTTTAGATTTAGCAACATTGTATATATCTTCATTAGCATACACTTTATAAACTGCATTTTTTAAAGTTGCATCTCCTTGTGCAATAGAGCCAGTTTTACTATCCTTCTTTATTATTGATATACTACCTCTAGGCTCTTTATCAACAATACCTTTTATTTCAATAGTAATAACTGGAGTATTTTGATCTTTATATACAAGATTAGCAGTATATGTTTCTTCGTTTAATAAATATCCAGTTGGTGCTTTAATTTCCTTGACATTGTATTTTCCTAATGGAAGGTTATCAATTTGGGCGATACCAGTTCCATTTGCAGTTGTTAATTCAGCAACTTGTTGCCCTTGTGTGTAAAATGTTTTAGTACCTGCTTTATTAGTTATGTTTTCTGCTGCAGTTACTTTAAATTTTGCACCACCAATTTTATCATTATTTTCGCTTACTTTATAAAGAACTATTTTCCCAGTTGGCTCATTATTATTAATTGCCTTTGTTGATGTTTGAGCAGCTTTGACCTCTACTGTATATGTTTCATTGTTTAACAAATAACCAGTAGGAGCAGACTTTTCTTTAATTGTATAAGTTCCTTTTTTCAATTTATCTATTGTTATTTTTCCATTTACTACTGTTACATCTCTGTTATAATCATTAGGACCTGTAATATTAAATACAGAGCCATCTATTAAATCATTATTAGAATTTAATTTAGTTAATACTATTTTCCCAAATAGATTTATTTTTAATCTTACTGCCATAGGTACGGGATCGTTATAATGTAAAGCCATTAACTGATTTTGTGCCCCACTTGGAAATTCAAAATATATATTTGTATCTTGGTCTTTTGATGCCTCTTTTACCATACCCCAATTTTGAAATGTATCATCTGAAATAAATAGACTTTCAGTTTCGCAATTATCTGATACAGATATTGTTAGAGTATTTTGTCCGTATGTATGTTGAAATCTTACATTGTTCTTAGAATTATCAATACTTGCATAATCTTTTAATACACCATTTGAATCAGTTAGTGTTTTAGTTTCTCCTGCCTCAATTTCTATTGTATCTCCATCAAATGATGGTCTTTTTTGCATCTCATTTATTTGGCTATTTATACTATTTTTAAAAGCAACATATTCTGCTTGATATGTTGAATTTTGAAATGTTGCACTTGATTGTCCTAATGTTTCCCATATATATTGTTGAGTATAAACGTATGCTTTTTTGACATTTACCATAGAAGATCCTAAAATTCCTCCATCAACAACATATCCACCATTGTCTTTGTACCACCCTAAATATGCTATTTTACAAGCTTTTTTTATTGTCGCATCTGTAGGTGTATAATATTGACCGTTATAAATACTTCCTGTTTTAAAATCTACTCCATGTTCGGCACAAAATACTGTATATTTTTTTCCAGTAGTATTATTTATTAATCTTCTAATTAAAACTCCAGTTGATCCTGCAGAATGATCTGTAGTTAGCATATTAGAGGCATATTGTCCTCCAACAAATGAGCCACTACCTGATACTGCTAGAACTGGACTAATATTTGATACTAATATCATTAAAAGTAATAATATTGCAATTATTTTTTTATTTATCTTTATAGTTCTCACTTTAAAAATCTCCTTTTCATAAAAATTTGCAAAAAAATAGAGGTATCAACAAAAATTAACTTTGTCGATACCTTTAATAAAATATAACTCTCATTCCAAGATAGACACCTTCTTTATCTTTTAATGGAATACACTCACCACTATAAGAATAAGACTTTAAATAATCTTGTGCTGCTTGTGTTACATTCTCCATAGTATAACCATCTGTGAATAAAAAATCCTTATTAGAAGGCTTTTGAGATGTGGTTTTGTTTTCTTTTGATGTAGTAGTTTGTATATTTTTTTGAGGTGTTTCTTGTTTTGATGTTTCTTCTTTTTTTTCTTCTTTTTTGGTTTCTTCTTTAGGTATTTCATCTTTTTGTTCTTGTTTAATTACTGTGTTTTCAACACCATTAGAAGTAGTTGTTTGACTTGTAATGTTTTCATTGATGATATTTATTTCATTTTCTTCCTGAATGGAATTATCTATTTGATTAAAGAAATGATACTTAGTATAACTAAAAAAAGAAATACCTATCAAGAAAAATATTATTGCCATGATACAAAAGATTTTCTTTTTCTTAATATCTTGCATATATAGTTTTAATAGTTTTTCATCTTGTTCATTCATTTTTATTTTCCTCTTTAGGTGTAGATTGTGTTATATCGTTGTATTTTTTTTCTAATTTTTCATAATCTTTTTTCATACTCGTATATTCTTTTATTTTTAAATCTATATCATCAATTTGTTTTTGTAATTCATTTTGTTTTATTTGTAAATTAGATTTATCGAGTTTTAATTTATCTAATTTTTTTATAATTTTTTTTATCATGATTTCCTCCAAAAAAAGAGTTAAGAACTTAATCTTAACCCTTAATTATTTATCTGTAATAAAAATTAATAGTCCATTTATTACAATACATACAAGAATACACTTCATATCCCGAAGGACATTTCTTTTTATATTCTTCCCACGCAGCATCTTCATTTCCTTCACCACAATTATCTAAGTAATCACTCCAATATTTTGTTTGTTGATTATAGTATTCAATAGCTTCATTCTTTGAAATAAACCATTTACCTGAATTACCAACATTTAAAAAGTGATTGTTATTATTAGTACATCTTTCAATTTTTGTTTCTTCTTTTTTTGTTTCTGTAGGAGTTTGAGTTATCTCACCTTGTTTATAAGATGTGGAACTTGATACTGTTTGTTGTTGTGTATTATCTACTTTCGTTTCTTGTTTTTTGGTTTTTTCATCATTTGATGATGTTTTATTTTTGTTTTGAATAGTAGTTGGAGTTTCTTTTTTGGTTTCAACAATCTCTGGCTCCTTCTCAACAATTTCTTGCTCTACTGGCTCTGTACTTTCTTCAATAATTGTATTTTCTATTTTATCTGATCCTTGTTGTATTTCATTTGTACTATTATCAAGGCTTTCTGATATAGAACTTATTTTATTTTCAAATTCAGATGTTGCTGAACTACTATTATTATATAATATTAAGTAAGCAACTATTATAATTCCTAGAGTAACTATTAATAATGTCGTTATTATTAAAAGGATTCTTTTTTTCATAATCGACACCTCCTAAATTAATAATAACGTGATCTTTTAAATTTGTCAGCCGTTTTTCCACAATTTTTTTACAAAATGGGGATAAGACTAGCAATAATATAATATCTTTGTTCAGTTGGTCTTGATTTTGCATTAATATATGAGCAAGTAGATAACTTAACAATTTTATTTATTTCGACATTATTTTCAATGTGATATTTACTTGCTTTTTTATAATAATTTATTCTTTTATTAAAATTCAATAACTTAATATTATTAGATTCGGTTTCAACTCCTATTGAATAAACACTAAATATTGTTGCTTCATAATTAGAGTAGGGAGTATATATTTTAAATTTCTTATGTGCATCTAAGAAATCTCTATTCCAATAATTACTTAGATTAGAAAACATATTTCCTAATTTTGTGTTATGCCCATATAAGATTGTTTCTAAATCATCAAAAGGCATTGTGTTTGTGGTAAATATTGAGCCATTACCATTATATTTTTTATCAAAGGAATGATTTAGATAATATACATCTTTATCCTTTAAAATAGGATAATTGATATTTGTTCCTTCTATTTCAATCCATGCAACAATATCTTCATTTACTGACTTTAAATAAGTCCAATCAATACCTACAATTTCTTCTGTAACTGGATTAATTTCGATTGTATCCTTAATTAAATTTTCATTTGAATTGTTGTTTTCTTCTAGTTCGTGAAATTGATTATAGAGTTTTGAGGAGCAAAAAAAAAGAACTATGAGTGATGCAATAATCATTAATATAATTAATAATTTATTACATCTCATAATTGTTATCTTTTTCATTATTTTTTTCATTTTCTTTCTCCGATTCTTGTAATTGCTTTTCAATCTCATCATAAGTATTATCCTCCTCAAGCCAAAGTGAAACAGATTCTTCCATATAACGGTGATCTAAATATCTTTCATAAGATTCTTCATCATCATCAACAGTATAATTATCCATATCTAATTCGTTTTCTTGGTCTTTTAAGTTCATTTTTTGTCTTTGGAAATAACTTCTTGCTAATCCTTCATCTACAAAAGTTGTTACTGTAACTGTATTATCACCTTCATCAATGTCTATACTTTTAAATATTACTCTATAAATTTTCATATAGAATTTCTCCTTTCATTTGATTTTTTATAAAATTATAATATTGGATTCATGCACTATTCATTTATAATTCACCTCCTTAACCAACATATTTTGTTTTATAGCACAAAAAAAGATATAATTTAGTATTTCATTTTTTATATCTTTTTGTTGTTTTATACTTATATTTAATTTATTTTCAATAACTATTGGATTTTTTCTTTTAAAATATCGCAAAAAAATAAAAGAATACTTTAAGTTATTAGTTCTTTGATATTCTTCTATAATATTTTTTATTAAATTTTGCCATTTTTTTATTTTAGAAATTCGTTGCTCTAGGTTAATATTTCTTATAACTAGATCTTCTAAGGAACTGCTTTTATTCTTTATAAATCTAGTATAACTTTGATTATATTCTTCATTTATTTTCTTTGTAATAATATTTTTAATCATTGTGTCTATGTAATTATAATTATATAAATAAAATTCAATTTTTTTTCGTGTTGTCTTATTCAATATTTTGTTCCTCTTTTGATATATTATATTCTACTAAGGAGCAAAGCATATCCTCAAAATCATTAAATATAATAACATGCACATTAGATTGTTTTTCATATATAATTACATATCTTTTTCCACTTTTAGATAGGGAACATTTAAAATCCTCAAATTGAAATTCTTTAATTAATTCTGCATCTAAATATGAATAATCAAAATCACTATCATTTTCTGTTAGCAATTCTATTAATTCAATTAAATCTAATTCTTTAATGTCCTTAATTGATTTGTCTGGAGCCTCTATAATATTTAATAGTCTATCTATCAAGTCATATAAAGATATATTTGCATATACTAATAATTCTTTAACAATGTCTACTAATGATTCTAAAGATTTAAAATCAACATATATTTCAGAATCAGCCATAGCATTTTGTATTGAATCTAATATATATAAATCTTCTAACTTTTCTTTTTCCTCATTTGTCATTTCAAAATATTTTTTTAATAAATTTTTCATATTTTATTACCTCCAAATTAATTTATATTTGCATACAAGGATTCAAAAAATCCTGATGGATATTCTCTTTGTTCAAAAGAATACCTTTTATTTTCTTTTGAATTTTGTCCATTTTTAAATTTTTTATATTTAGCATCTTCCATTTCCATTTCTTTAAGTCTTTTGGTAACCCATATCTTAATTGCTGCATAATCACTTTCATAGCCTTTACCATGTGCTTGTTTATAAAGACTTAATTGTTCTACTAATTGATGAGCATTAAATTCTCCATAAGTTTTAACTAAATCATTGTATTCATTTTCTGTCATTTTAACTTTTATCGCATATTCTATTTTTTCTTCTGGAGATGTAGATGCCTGTATATGATATTCATTATTATTTTTGTTATTTTTTTTGTTATTATTATTTATGTCTAATTTTTCGACATCTTGTTGTTCAAGATTGTCATTACAAGATGTTTCGTTTTTTAAGTTCTTGTTGTCGATAATTTCGACTACTGAATTTTTCGGTACTTTCAACGATTTTTTTTGAGTATTTGAATAGCATTCTATTATTTCATCTTCATTTAGCTTGTAGTAAATCTTGCAAGGAATACCTTTTTTCTTAGTTTCAACTAAATTTAATTGTATCAATTTATTCAATGCCATTCTCTGTTTATGTTCTGTTAATCCTGTATTTTCCTCGATGTTCTCCCTTGTGGAATAAAACCATTCACCATCTGATAATTCATTTCTATTTTCCCAATAATTATATTCAGAACATAATTCACCTAATAATATTGCTGCATCTGTACCAACAGCTTTTATTAAAATTTTATTGGTTATAATAAAACTACTACTTGATAATAAACTTGCTAAAATCATTTCATCACCTCATTTCTACTATTGTTATATTGTTCATCTGATTGTTTTCCAACTAAAATCATTGCATATAAAAAAAGACTTATATTAGCACCTAATACAAGCCCAACAATAAGACCTATTCCAAACATTATAATTCCTCCTATAATTTTCCCCCGAGCCTAAAAAATTTTTCCCCTTATAAAAAAATAGTGCTAAAACGCACTATTTTCAACATATTTATAAGATAATAGGTTTTCCCCCGAAATTTCCCCCAGTTTTCCCCTGAACTGAAAAATTTTTCCCCAGTTTTCCCCTTAAATGGGGGGATAATATAAATTATTTTAATTTTTTCTAACTCTAAATAATTTCAAATAAATTTTTACAAAATCTTTCAAGTTTAGTTGTATCAAAGCATATATCAATTTTTGTTGACATTTCAATACATACATGCTATACTGAAAAAAGTAATTGGGTGCGACTACGAACCGAGAGGTCGGGGATTCGAATTCCTCCTGGTGCACCAACTATTTTTTAGTTAAAGGAGAAAACTAGATGAAACCAAGCTACAGAAGTGAAGATGGTAATATAGTAGAGCTCTTAAATATAAAAGGAATAGAATTCATAAAAACCAAAGAGATAAAGTTTGAAGGTGAAATATACTCTGAATTTAGAAATAAAGATAAAAATAAAATTTATTTTGCAATAAAAGATGGGGAAGAGTATAAAGAAATTATAGATGAAAATAAGCTGAACCGAATGATAAAAGAAAATTATAAGGTTAAAAATAATGCGGATATTATAGATTAAAAGAATGTCTTAAAATACAATTAAGTATTTATAAAGACATTCTTTTTTATATTGATTGACTAAACGTAAATTAAAAACTTTAAACCTTAGCAAAAATTTTTTATATATTTGCAATTTTTCATTAAGAAAAATCATAAAAATTTAAATTCATAAAAGTTCATGCAAAGATTTTTGCTATGGGCCTACCGCAATAACCTTGTTATGTGGATTATAAGTATCTCGTGAAAGGCATTCGGTAGATACCAATGTCCCGTTTGAATCATATAAATATTTGTAAGCAACTGTTCTGCAACCATTTGAACCACTTTGTATTACTTTGGTTTCGCCACTTGCAAGTGATGGGTCAGTTTTGTAGGTGGTCTTTGCATAAACAGTAGATACATATTTAGATTCTAATACAACTTTGTAATCTGTATCACGTTTTAATCCATATATGTAAATTTTAAGAATTTTTCCTGAAGTGTCGCAAGAAATTCTAACTGGATAATCTCTGTTATTTGTAAATTTGAAGTCTGGACCTCCCCAAGAAACTGTTGCATCAAGACCCGGTGTAACATAAGATGGCTTAAATCCATGGTTTGTTCTTTCAGTTATTTCTAAGTTTGCATATAAAACTGCATTGTATAGAGTTGAAGAAACTTGGCAAATTCCTCCGCCGTATTCTTGAACAACTTTGCCACCAAAGTAAGCGGGAGCAGGTTTAAATCCTGCAGCAGCGGTTCTTTTTCCAACTACTTGATTGTATGAGAAGGTTTCGCCCGGCATCA
>OGDF01002111.1_pt1 | contig 27766 bp, 20 predicted proteins | sample 1570141 | NCBI WGS metagenome assembly OGDF01 (sample SAMEA4370581, study PRJEB24528) | human gut metagenome | reverse complement strand
AGAGGATGCGCGGATGATATCGGTCGACGATCTCGCAGCAGCGCAGCAGCCAGTCCGTCAGGAACTCATCCGTCGGCATCGGCTCGGAGAACAAGTCCTGATTCTCCCGTTCGGGCATGGCGGGCCATGCGTAGTCCCCCAGATGCATCGGCTGCTTGATGTCGCTGTCAAACTCCTGCCCATGCCCCAGGAACCACCAGTGCTCCACGCGGTGGCTCGATGCGCCCAGTGTCATGCCCGCGCGCTCCGCCTCCACCAGCAAATCGCCCATGATGTCCCGGTTCGGGCCCATTTCCGCCGCATTCCAGTGGGACAGCTCACTCCGGTAGTTCTGGAAGCCGTCGTGATGCTCCGCCACCGGCACGATGTAATCCGCCCCCGCTTCCCGGAACAGCTTCACCCACGCCTGCGGATCGAACGCTTCCATCTTGAATTGCGGAATGAAATCCTTGAAGCCGAAATCCTTCGGCTGCCCGTAATGCTGGCAGTGGTACTCGTATTCCGGCGAACCCTTGATGTACATGTTCCGCGCGTACCAGTCATGATACGCCGGAACAGAAAACACGCCCCAGTGCAGGAAGATGCCCAGCCGTTTCTCCCGATACCAGTCCGGCACAGGGTGGGTGCTGAGCGATTCCCACGTCGGGTGATATTTTCCCGCTGCGTTCACCGCGTCGATTTCCTGCAAATAACGCTCCCGATTCATTGCATACTCCTTTCAAGAATGAAAAGAACAATACTATTTTCCACTCAAAGAGTACGACAAACAAGTGAAAAATCCTTGCGCCAAAGCAAAAAAATGTCCGAAAACTTTTCCGAAAATCCGTGCAATCAGCCCAAACGTCTGTTTTTTCTTGACTTCTCAATCGTTTTCGTAAAATTTTCCCCGCTCCCCCGCTTGCCTTTTTTCGCTTTTGCCTGTATCATGAGGGTATTCCACGCACGGTGCCAAAACGATTCACGCCAACAAGGAGGATTCTCCATGCTTTCCAACGAAGCCATCCACCAGCAGGTGGAAACCCTGCTTTCCCAAATGACACTGGAAGAAAAAGCCGCCCAAATGGTGCAGGTTCCCTACACCGTCGTCGGGCGCGAGGAAGCGCTGCGCTGGGCGAAGCTCGGTGCAGGCTCGTTCCTGCACGTTCTGGGCGACGACGCGCGCGAGGTGCAGCAGGCGGCGCTCCATAGCCGTCTGGGCATCCCCGTGCTGTTCGGCATTGACGCCATCCACGGGCATGGGCTGAATGACCACGCCACCATTTTTCCGTCGCAGCTGGCGTGCGCCTGCGCGTGGGATAAGGACATCGCGCGCGAAATGGGCGAAGTGACGGCGCGCGAAGTCGCCACCGACGGGCTGCACTGGACGTTCTCGCCCGTGCTGTGCCTGGGGCGCGACACCCGCTGGGGGCGCGTCGACGAAACCTTCGGCGAAGACCCCTATCTGGCGGGTGAATTAGGCGAAGCAATCGTGCGCGGCTATCAGGGCGACGATTTGTCCGACGGCGAGCATATTCTGGCGTGCGCCAAGCACTACATCGGCTACGGCGAGGCGGTCGGCGCGCGCGATGCCTGCGACACGGAAATGACGTACCGCCGCCTGCGCGAGACGTTCCTGCCGCCGTTCGAGAAGGCGTTCCGGGCAGGGTGCGCAACGGTCATGACGGCGTATGGTTCCATCGACGGCACGCCCTTCACCGCCGACGAGAAGAGCATGAAGGCGATTCTGCGCGGCGACGCGGGCTTTGACGGCTTCAGCGTCACCGACTGGGACAACTGCCATTCGCTTCTGAGCGCCCAGCACGTCGCGGCGGACATGCCCGAAGCGTCCGTGCTGGCTGCCAAGGCAGGCAACGACATGATGATGACCTCCCTCGGCTTCTACGATGCGGCGATTGACGCGGTGCGCTCCGGCAAGCTCGACGAAGCCGTGCTGGACGACGCGGTGCGCCACATTCTGACCATCAAGTGCCGCATGAATCTGCTGGCGCAGCCGGAGAAGAGCGGGCGTCCGGGGTGCATCGGGTGCGAGGAGCATCAGCAGGCGGCGCTTCGGGCGGCACGCAAGTCCATCACCCTGCTTAAAAACGACGCGCACACCCTGCCCTTGACATCCGTCCGCCGTGTGGCAGTCATCGGTGCGAGCGCGGACGACATTCGCGCGCAGTACGGCGACTGGACGTACTTCACGCATCCCGAACTCATCCCGAACCGCCCCGCCGTCCGCCCATATGTGACGATTCGCGAGGGCATCGAGGCCATCGGCGCACAGGAGAATTTCGAGGTTGCGTACCACCGCGGGTGCGGCGTGCTTCCTTCGGATGCTGACAACATTCCGGGTGCGGTGGCTGCGTGCCGGAATGCGGATGCGGTTGTGCTTGTCGTGGGCGATGTTTACGCACAGTATGGCGAAACGAAAGACCGCGCCGACCTCGCCCTGTCCGGGCGGCAGCTGGAGCTATACTGCGAGCTGCGTGCGCTGGGGATTCCGCTGGTGACGGTGCTGCTGTCCTCCAAGCCGCTGGCGATTCCGGAAATTGCCCATTCGACGGATGCGCTCGTGTGCGCCTTCAACGGCGGCATGTTCGGTGGTCAGGCGGTCGCGGAAGCGATTTTCGGGCGGCTGAATCCGTCCGGGCGGCTGCCCATCAGCTTCCCGCACCATTCGGGGCAGGTGCCGGTGTACTACAACCATCTCCCCGGCTGGCACTGGGGACACTACAGCGACCTGCCTGCCGAGCCGCTGTTCACCTTTGGCGAGGGCATCGGCTATGCGCCGTTTGTCTACCGCGATTTAGCGGTGGATGCGGATGCGCTCACGCTGTCGGTGAAGGTGCGCAACGCGGGCGACATTGCGGGCGAAGAAACCGTACAGGTGTACCTGCGCGACTGCGTATGCGAGGTGATGCAGCCTGTGAAGCAGCTGATTGCCTTCCGCAAGGTGCTTCTGCAGCCGGGCGAGGAGCAGGAGGTCACCTTCCATCTCGACCGCACCGCGTTCACCTACATCAACCGTGCGGAAGAACGTGTTTTCGCGCCGGGCGACTTCATGCTGATGGCGGGGCACAGTGCGAAGGACGAGGACTTGCTGAAAGAGACGGTGTGGGTGGGGTGACCCAAGGGGCGCTGCCCCTTGACCCTGCAAGGGACTTCGTCCCTTGACCCTTTCGCGCGATTGAGTTGGTGACTTTTTCATACAACTTCCGCGTGTTGATTGGGGGAACCCAAGGGGCGCTGCCCCTTGACCCCGCCAAAGGGTCTTCGACCCTCTGGACTCCCTTTCGCGCGATTGAACTGGTACTACTCTCAGGCAATGCCCGCGTGTTGGGCTTTGGAAAGGTGCCATTGTAAAAAGGGCTGCCGTGCAGATTGTGCATGGCAGCCCTTTGCTATTTGGGTATCAACCGATGGAGTACAAGGCAACTACCTTTGCAACCATCGTGATATACTTAATCTGAATCGCATTCCGTGCGTCTTCGTCCATCGCAAGATAGTCCGCAACGCTGATTTTCTGCGCCGTTTCGCCCTCGGCAGGAATCGTCGTCAGCATACTGCGCTGCTGATCCAGTTCGCACTGCACGCGCGCGCCCGCATTGCGTGCGCCAATGCCGATTTTCTTCTCCGTAAAGGGATTGTATTCATAGTAGGAGATGACAATGGGGCTGCCCGCAATCAGGTTGCGGTACGTCGCCGTTTCCGCCATCACCGCGCAGGACGTGTAAACATCTGTGCCGTTCTCATCCACCGTGTACTTCAAGCCGAAAATAGCAACCGTCGGCTCGTTGTTCTCGTCAATGGTCACAACCGTATTCGTGCCCAAGCCATTGCTTTGCAGCTTGATGGCGTACTTGCCGCCGTCATTCGGGAACGGTACGCTGACATACTGCGCATTTTCGAGCTTCGCGGCTTCCTCCAGCGTCGAAACGCCATTTTCATCCGCAATCCAATAGTAGACCTTGACCTTCACTGCCGAGCGCGCCGCCAGATCCAGCGGGGTACGGATGCACGGGCCGTCCGTTTCATCCACATACTTCGCCTTGCCGGACGCGTGCGTAATAACGTCCACAGCCGCATCCGTCGTCTGGAAATCGTAAATTGACGCATTCGGGTCTTCGTAGGTGAAGTCGATGCCCGCCGCCTTGCACTGGTCGGCAAACGTTTCTTCCGTCGCCGCTTCTGCCACGGGAGATGCCACGGTGTCCACTTCACCCTTTTCCGCGCGAGATAGCGCCGCATTCACTGCCGCAATCACTGCTTCGCTGGATACGGTCGCCTGACTGACCGTATCAACGTCGGTATTGCCCGCCACAAGGATAGCCTCAATCATCTTGTCGATGGCAACATCACCCAAGCCTGCCGTTTCGCTCTGTGACACGACTTTGATATCCGCAATCGCATCCGCCGTCATTTCAACACGCAGGGTAATTGCGCCGTTGTTGCCGTCCGCAGAAACCGTGTAAGTTCCGGGCGTATACGCGCCGTCTGCCATTGCTGCCCCACCCGCGCAGAACAGAGACAGCGCCATCAGCGTTGAAAGTGCTCTTCTTTTCATAACCAATCCTTCTTTCCGCATACAGTTTGCATGCTTATGATAATATTATTATATCATTCGTTAATCGTTTGTCAAGAATGCTACGAAATATATTTTTTCAGCAAAACGACCGAACCCGCTTCACCGCGCCGTTCGGTCGTTTTTGATGCCCATTTTCCGCAGCAGGAACGCTGCAATCTTCCGTCCCCAGTGCTGCCGTTCCAGATGCGCCACGGGCAGTTCTTTCACGCGGTAATCCTGCTGTGCCAGCCACACATCCAGCAGCCGCTCCGCCAGAAAACCATGCACCCGCTTATCCCGTGCGCTGTAGCCCGTCGTGTCAATTTCCGCCGCGTCCAGCAGGGGGAACAGCCACGATGCATAGCTTTGCAGCGCGTCCCGGCGCATCAGCATCAGGTTGAACCGATGCCCGGATCGGCGCGCCATCACGCGGTCAAACACGCGCTCCTGCCCCGGATGCAGCCGCGCAAGCGCCGCCCGCGCCTTCCACAAATCCTCCTCGTGGTGCGCATGGGCATACTGCGTGAAGTTCGTTTCCAGCCAGTAGTGCCGCTTTTTCGGCAAAAAAATATCCGCCGTATCAAGCAGGGGCAGCAGCTGCGCGCGCGTCAGAATGCGCTTTTGCGGGCAGCCTGTCCTGCGGAGGGAGAAGTACCGCCGATAATGGCACAAGCCGTACCAGTCCGCATCCACATTGTGCGCCATCCAGTACAGCACCGTCAGTTCGCAGTAGCTGCCGTTCTTCGCGCTGATATTTTCGCCCGTATCGTCGCGCATCAGCCCCAGCGGCGGATGAATCGCCGCGCCCGCCTGAATTGGCGTATACAGCGCATCTGTCGGCAGCGCGTACTTTTCGTGCAGCGCCACGGCAAAAAAGATGCGCGGCTGTTGCATGCTTCTCCCCCCCTTCCTACGCTGCATTGTACCATGCTCCCTGCCTTCCGTCAACAGCGAATGCGGACGGAAGTTGTAAATTTTCCATTCTTCTGCCGGTTTTCGTTGACAATCGCCTTCTTTTTATGCTATTCTTCAGGTTGGAGTATCATAGAAAGGAATGGCATTGATTATGAAGAAATGGCTGATAGCGCTGCTGACGCTGCTCGCGCTGAGCCTGAGCGTTGCCTTCGCCGCGGAAGCGAATGATATCACAGAGGACTGCAAGTTCAAGGTGTGCAGTTCCGGGCGGAAATACACGCTGATGACGGACAAGAAGTATACCTCTTACTGGGAGAGCAACAAAATCAAAACCCCATGGATCGCAATTACCGCGCCGGAGGGCAAGCCAATTGCCGGGCTTTATGTCTGCTTCGGCAACATGCCTGAATCGTGGGAAATCCAGACCAGCGACGACGGCAAGGACTGGTTCACCGCCGTGCCGGGCGACACGCGCTTCCTCCACGCGTATGTTGCGCTGCCGCAGCCCGCGCAGCATGTCCGCTTAGCGGTGACAAGCGAGAAGAAAACCGCCCTGCGCATCAACGACCTGTTTGTGCTTTCTGAGGGCGATTTGCCTGACTGGGTGCAGGTATGGCAGCCGACGGAGGAGAAGGCGGATATCCTCTTCCTCTCCACGCACCCGGATGATGAGCTGATTTTCTTCGGCGGCGCAATTCCCACCTACGCCGTCGAGCAGCAGCGCAAGGTGGTTGTGGCGTACTTCACCCGCTCCAACACCACCCGCTCCTCCGAGCTGCTCAATGGTCTGTGGCACATGGGCGTGCGGACGTATCCGGTCATTGGCAATTTCAAGGACAGCTATGCCAAAAATCTCAAAGCAGCCTATAAATCTGCGGGCGGCAAAGGCAAAGTCAACGAATGGATTGTGGGGCTGTATCGGCAGTACAAACCGGAAGTCGTTGTGACGCAGGACAGCAATGGCGAGTATGGCCACAAGCAGCACATGATGATTGCTGACGCCGCCCAGAACTGCATTGCATTGGCAGCAAACGAGGATGAGTTCACCGCGTCCACCATTGCATACGGCACTTGGCAGGTCAAAAAGCTGTACCTGCACCTGTACCCCGAAAATCAGATTACGTTTGACTGGACGATTCCGCTCAAGAGCATGAATGGCGCGACCGGCATTGAGCTGGCGGAAGAAGCCTATACCCTGCACAAGACGCAGGCATCCTCCGGCATGAGCGTCACCGAAACGGGCACGAAGTACGACAACCGCGTGTTCGGTCTGGCGTTCACGACCGTAGGCGAGGACGTCCGCAAAGACGACTTCCTCGAAAACATCTACGACGCGCCCGGTTCTTACGATGCGGCGGCAAACAACGTAGAGGCCACGCCCGCGCCCACCGAAGTGCCCGCATACATGGCGCACATGCCCGCCCTCAACGCCAAGGGTTTCCTCGATGAAGGCGAATACCTCTACTCTTCCGAGGACGAGGGACTGTGGATTTACGTCAGCCAGACCAGCAAAGTCATCATCCAGCGCAAATACGACGCAACCCAGCCGCTGACGTGGTTTGAGGCAGATCTGTACGGCGATTTGGACGCGGGCGAAATGCTCCGCACGGTGCAAAACGACCCGGAGAAGATGGGCAAAGTGCGTGTGGACGCGACAGCAACCGCAAAGAAGCACAACGTCGTTTTTGCGATGAACACGGACTACTACACTTACCGCGTCGCCGTGAACAACAACCGCCACACGGGCATTGTCATCCGCGACGGGCGCATTCTCTACGACGACCCGTACACCGAAAAGCAGGTAACGAACTCCATGTTCCCGAATCTGGACATGCTGGCGTTCATGCCTGACGGCAGCCTTAAAGTCTACCACAGCTGGGAAAAGACGGCGCAGGAGTTCATCGACGAGGGCGTACAGACGGTGTACTCCTTCGGCCCGTATCTGCTGCTGGACGGCAAAGTGTCCGAGCGCGCCTACGCCAACAACGAGAACAAGAATCCGCGCTGCGCCATCGGCATGGTCGAACCCGGTCACTACGTCGCCATCATGTGCGAAGGGCGCCTGAAGCGCTCCGCAGGCGTTACCATCAGCTATCTGGCGAAGATGATGCGCGCCAAGGGCTGTCAGGTCGCCTTCAACATGGACGGCGGGCAGACGGCAGTGATGGTCTTCATGGGCAAGCAGCTCAACCAGATTGGCGCTTACGACGGCGGCAAGACCAACTCCCGCCCGACAAGCGAAGTGCTGGGCTTCGGCACATCCGAGCAGGTCGGAACGTACGAAGTGCAATAAACATACTATTTCATACTATTTCCAGATGAAAATGCGCCAAGATGCGCCGCGAATTTTTCATTCTGGCTAACGTGAATGAAACGCAGCGTAGCAGCGCTACGCTAAGTGGAATGAACGGACGCCAGAATGGAAAAGACGCAAGCAGATGGCGCAGGTGAATCTGGAAATAGTATCAGGGCAGAAGAACGCGCTTCTGCCCTGTTTTTTCCCAAAAAAATCGCGAAATTACGGCTCTCACCCTTGACGTGACAAGCACCAAAATGCTATAATAAAGCGTTTTCAAGCTACTATTTCGCGGGAAATGCCGGTTTGCGGCGCTTCCCTGACTTTTTCAGGAGGGATTTTCTGATGTCTGGGCATTCCAAGTGGCATAATATTCAGGCGAAGAAGGGCAAGGCGGATGCTGCCCGCGGCGCTGTTTTCACCAAGATTGGCCGCGAAATCGCGATTGCTGTGCGCGATGGCGGCGCAAACCCCGAATCCAACGGCAAGCTGCGCGACATCATTGCCAAGGCGAAAGCCAACAATATGCCGAATGACAATATTCAGCGCTCCATCAAGAAGGCGAGCGGTGAACTGTCCAACGTGACCTACGAGCAGATCACCTATGAAGGCTATGCGCCCGGCGGCGTTGCGGTCATCGTTGATACCATCACCGACAACCGCAACCGTACCGCTTCCGACGTGCGCCACTGCTTTGCCAAGAACGGCGGCAACCTCGGCACGACTGGCTCCGTCAGCTTCATGTTCGACGAGAAGGGCGTTCTGGTGGTGGAGCGCACCCCCGGTTCGGACGAAGAAGAAATGATGATGATGGCGCTGGACGCTGGTGCGGAAGACATGAAGGTGGATGACGACGCCTACGAAATCTACACCGCGCCGAACGACTTCTCCACCGTCCGCGAAGCGCTGGAGAAGCAGGGCGTCACCTTCCTGACCGCTGAAGTGGACAAGATTCCGCAGAACACGGTTGCGCTGCCTGACGAAGAAACGATCCAGAAGATTCAGAAGCTGCTGGAGATGCTGGAGGACAACGACGACGTGCAGAACGTGTATCACAATGCCGAACTGCCGGAAGAAGAGGACGACGAGGACTAATCCTTCGTCGATTTTCACTGCCCCCTGCCGAGGAGTTTTCCTTCTTGGCAGGGGGATTTTTTGTCTAATTTCTGATACTATTTCCAGATTCACCTGCGCCATCTGCTTGCGCCTTTTGCAATGTCCTGTTATTCCGCCCAAAACAAAAAATACCGCAGATTTCTCTGCGGCGTTCGTGGCTCAAATAGGATTCGAACCTATGACACTTCGGGTATGAACCGAATGCTCTGGCCAGCTGAGCTATTGAGCCAAATGGTTGCGGGGGTAGGACTTGAACCTACGACCTCCGGGTTATGAGCCCGACGAGCTACCAAGCTGCTCTACCCCGCGTCATTTCGTCGTTTTTATCGGCGACATTGATTATTATACCCTATTCCAACGGTTTTGTCAAGAGGGTGCGGAAAGTTTTTTTGCAGCGGAAGCAGAGGATGAAAATGCGGCTGCTGACCTTCTTTCCTGAAAACCAGCAGCCACGCTGTATTGATTCTATTTAGGCAGTGAGGGGGATTATTCCCACACTCTCAGACTTAACACATTCTGTATAATTTATACTATTTCCAATTAAAAATGCGCCAAATCCATTGCCGACGAGTAATACTGATGATTGTATTTTTTGAAAGGTGGCGAATCGTCTCGCAAAGGCGGTTCACCACCTTTTCCAATGTGGCAAAGACCTCGTTTCGGAAACCTTGTGTGCGAAGTTCGCGCCAAATCTGCTCAATCGGATTCATTTCGGGCGTATAGGGTGGAATGTGCAAAATCGTCATGTTTTCCGGCACTTCCAACTTGCTGGACTTGTGCCATGCCGCTCCGTCGCAGACGACCACCAAAATATCGTCTCGAAATTCATCATGCAGGCGGTTCAGAAAAATCTGCATGCATTTTGTGTTACAATATGGAATCACCAAAAAGAAACTTTCACCCGTCATCGGCTCAACTGCACCATAAACATAGCGATATTCGCGAATATGGTGGCATGGAACGCTCGGACGCTGACCTTTTTTGCACCAGCAACGCTTTGCTTTGTTAATACGTCCAAATCCTGCTTCGTCTTGAAATATTAAGCGTATTCTTTTTGTCGGATTTTGGATTGCCAAAAGCCTTACGGTATCGTTAATTTTTTTGAGGCTTCAATCGCCTCATCGTCCGCCTTTTTGGGATGCTTTGCGCGCGGCATCACTTTGCGCCAGCCATTCCTTTTCAGCATCGTGTAAATATAACTATTCCCGGTTTCTTTTCCTATTTGTTCATCAAAAGCCTGTTTTATTTCTTTTACTTCCACAATTTTGCCCGAGGAAGCTATCTCCTCGAAGCGGGAAAGCAAGGCTTTTTCTTCCTCAACAGTGAGATTCCGGTGATTTCCCTTCTGCTTGGGCTTCATAAATTCTTGTAGTCCAATTTTCATATACTCAGCCACAGTGCGCTTCACTCTTGATTCTGAGCAATTCATCTGTTTTGCCGTTTCCGCGATGTTCTTGCCGGCGAAACGAACCAAAAGAATGTTCAACTTTTTTGAAACTCTTTTGCTCTTCGTTGCCTTCTCCGCTTCCAGAATCTCTTGATAGTTCTCTGCACTGATGAGATACTTATGCATCTGTACCACCTCGATATCTTATTCTACCATATCTTCTTCAATGGTGCAAGGCTATTTGGAAATAGTATCAAAGTAAAACAAAGATACCGGGAGGGAAAATTGTCTCTATAGATGCGCCTCGCAGAGCTCGGAATGGAGGGAGATTTTCCCCTATGGTTAACCCATTAAAAATGGGATAGAGAGCATCAAATTTCCTCAAAAGGAAACAGCAGAATCAAAAAAGAAAAGCCCCGGAAACCGTTGAGTTTCCAGGGTTTTGGGGCATTTTGAAGTCTCGATCAGCGCTTGCTGAACTGGGGCGCGCGACGGGCAGCCTTGAGGCCGTACTTCTTACGTTCCTTCATACGAGGATCGCGGGTGAGAAAGCCAGCCTTCTTCAAGGCAGCACGCAGTTCCGGATCAGCCTTGCACAGGGCACGAGAGATGCCGTGACGAATTGCGCCGGCCTGACCGGACACACCACCGCCGCAGACATTCACCAGCACGTCGAAAGAGGTCGTGCCAGTCAGCGTCAGGGGCTGACGAACGGTCATCTTGAGGGTCTCCAGACCGAAGTAGTTATCAATATCACGCTTGTTGATGGTCACTTTGCCATCACCGGCGACCAGGCGGACGCGGGCAACAGCCTTCTTGCGGCGGCCAACAGCGCTGTAATCAACCTTAGCCATTTGTTTTTCTCCTTTCCGCCTTACACGAGGTCAAACTTCACGGGCTTCTGCGCCGCATGGTCATGATTCGGGCCAGCGTAGACCTTGAGCTTCTTGGCCATCTGGCGACCCAGCGGTCCCTTGGGCAGCATACCCACGACAGCACGGCGGATTGCAAATTCAGGCTTCTCAGCCAGCAGCTTGCGGTACTTGGTTTCCTTCAGGCCGCCGACATAGCCGGTGTGATGATAATAAATCTTCTGATCCAGCTTCTTGCCGGTCATGACGATCTTATCCGCATTGATGATAATGACATAATCGCCGGTATCCACATTGGGGGTGTAAATCGGCTTATTCTTGCCGCGAAGGATGTTCGCGACCTGGCTGGCCACACGGCCAAACACCTGACCCTCGGCATCGACAACATACCACTGACGGGTAATGTCAGCCGCTTTCGGCATGAACGTCTTCAAAGGTTTTTCCTCCCTAAGTGATGGTTCTCTATGTGTGTGCGGCACGGCATGATGGTCGCATGTCCTCCGCGGGTGTTTCAATAGTTTCCGGGGCAAGCGGAGCTATTGATGCCATCCACTATTGTACAATAAACGTGCCGCTTTGTCAAGCGCAAAATGCGCATTTTTCAAGGATTAACTGTGATAAGGAACTAATTTACTTAGCTGTACTGGCATATTCATCGGTATTCCAGAAGCGTTCTTCGGACATTCGGCGCACCTCCCTTCATTTGAAAACTGAAAGTTGTTTAATTCTTTTCGTAATAAACAATATCCATTTTATCATTTATATTTTCAACCAATCCTATCCTTTTATATCCCAACTTCTCATATAAATAACAATTTCCTTCTTCTTGAAGAATGGTGTCAAGTTTCCAATTATCATGTCCATGAATTTTTTCGACTTCTTCAAATGCTTTTTGTGCCAACCCTTTATTTCTAAATTCTTTCATAATAAAAACAGGTGCTACTCTTTTTCTACTTCCATCTTTTTTATCTACAACTCTAATCGCACCAACTAAATTATCTCCGTCAAAAATATAATAGAAATATGTAAATTCTTGTGATAATTTAGCTTCTATTCTTTCTTTTGCCTCATTTCCAGGACTTGTTTCATAGTCTTGATATCTTTCTAGCAAATCGGAAAAAGCTCCTGTTTGCATTTTCCATATTTTTTCACAATCATTTACATTTGCTCTTATTAGTTTCATAACATCACCTCGTCAAATTCAACGTTTCTTCTTTGTTTCTTTCAATAAAGTTGCCTGTTCCATTTCCTTTTCATAACTGCCATTGGCATAGGCAACGTCCAAAATAGCACGTTCCAGTTTATCTTTCGCCAACCGTTTCATTACGGCGGCGGTCTGCTCGTCCAGCGTGCCACGGCGGAGATACTGCGTGATCGTATTCATGCGGCGATTGTAGATCGCCCTAATCGGATGATCGTCCGCAAGCTCTCGTTGCTCTCTGCCTTTGAGATTGCCGATCTGTCTGCAAGTGCGCCCACGCTTATCCCCCGGAGCAAGTTTTCGCAGTATTTGGTCTGCCTTGCATTCGTGATCAGAAACCACTTGCCGCAAATAGGGCATAGTTACTTGTCACTATTAAGCCAAGGGTTTTCGGAGGTTTTTTCCCCTTTTGACGCACCTTTTTGCTGATTTGCCGCTGTGCCTCCCAAAAGCCGTCAGCGTTTCCGCTTTCTCGGCGGACGTTCCGGCAGTTCTTCCCACATCGCCTGCACCATGGCGCGGAGCTTTGCGGAATCGGCGAGAATCGGGACGTGCAGCATAGGCTTCGCGCCATCGTAGGGTGGCTCGGCGGAAGTACCCGGCATGAAGCGCCACGCAGCGGGGACATTCTTGACCATGAAGCCCGTGCCGTATACGCCGCCGAAAATCCGCTCGCGGTAGTAGAAGATGAACCCGCCCATCATGGGGATTCGGCGGACTTCCGGCAGCGGTGCCAGCTGGGCAGAGACGAAATCCGCCAGCTCGCGATTCGTCATGCGCTTCCGCAGATTCTCGACGCGCCCGGCGATATTCGCGGCAAACTGCTCGTCCGTGAACGACGGGTCGCGAGTGCTTTGCCAAAGGCTGCACGGCAGGTCGGGACACTGCGCGCAGTTCCGCAAGCCTTTTTTCTCCCGCACACAAGCGTAAATCGGGCACGCGCAGCCCGCCGGCGCATGGAACACACGCCCCTGACATTCGTTGCAGCCCCGGCACAGTCCCCCAAAGAATGAACACGCGCCGCAGTCCGTGCCGCAGACGCTGATGTTTTCGCTCATGTTGATACCTCCTCCGGCGGATAAACGCCGTTTTCCTCCATTGTACGCCCGTTTTTGCGCGCTGTCTTGAAGAAATGCGACACGTTTTCCCCGTGATAGCGGCGAAACTCGCGGCATAGGTGCGCCTGATCCGCAAAGCCGTAGCGCGCCACCGCATCCTGCACGTCCGTCAATGTCCCGTGGCAAATCTCCTGATAGAGCGTTTGATACCGCACCAGCGCGCTCCCCTTCTTCGGTGTCATCCCCCAGTACTCGCCCAAAAGGCGCTCCAGCTGACGGCTGCTGATGAACAACTCGTGCGCCCACGCGCTGACCGTCGCCGTCCCGCGGTGGTACAGCAGCGCATCCGCCGCCGTCTCCACCAGCGGATTTTCCCGGCACTGAAACGCCAGCAGGACGCTCTGCGCATACGCCGCGCGCGATGGCAATCCATCCAGTTCCAGCAATCGCGCCCGCAGTGCCCGGTCAAGGCGGCCGAATCGGACTTCCGGCGATTCAAAGCCGTTCAGCGTGCCGCGAAGGGCATCATCCGCAAACGCATACGCGCCGAAGGCATGGAAGCGGATGGCGAATGTGCTCACCGTATGCCCCGGAATCATCGGCAAATGCGCAGTGCCGCACACGTCGCTGACGCCGCAGAAACTCGCTTGGATGATGCGTCCCGCCGTTTCGTCAATGTGGTAGATGAGGTCAGCGCAGACATCGGGGATGATGCGCGTCGGGGATGCGCCAGCGCCGGCAATGCCGCCCCAGAAGCAGCGAATCCACCTTTGCAGGGATTCGCAGGGCAGGATTTCATGGTGCGCCGCCGTTGCGAGGAAGGGAGTGGCCGTCAGGGGCTGCCACATGCGGCGGATGTTTATCATTCGCGTTTCTCCTTCCTTATACAACGCTTTTGTTGCAGAGGATTTCGTCTCTGCGGAGGCAAAAAGTTGGGCTTTCCGTTCGCCCCTTGACCCCTTCGGTCGTCACTTTTCCGTCTCAAACGTCACATTCCGCCCGTCGGAGCGGCAGATGATTGTCCCCTGCTCGTCGGTTCGGAAAACGACAACATCCGCGTCGCGAAGGCGGCTGAGGGTGCTTTCCGCCGGATGGCCATAGGTGTTGCCCTTGCCGACGCTGATGACGGCGTACTGCGGCATGATTTCACGCAGGAAGGCATAGCACGTCGAGGTTTCACTGCCGTGATGACCGACTTTCAGCACCGTCGCCTGCAGCGGTTCGCCATTTGCCAAAAGCGCGTGTTCCGCGTTCCACTCCGCGTCGCCCGTGAAGAGGAACGACGTGCTGCCGCAGTCCACGCGCACGACCAGCGACATGTCGTTTGTGTCCGTGAAGCCCTGCCCGTCGGAGAGGAACGTCACCTGCGCGCTGGCGAGATAAAAGCTGTCGCCGATGCTCGGCACGGTCAGCGAAATCCCCTGCCTTTCGGTGTACTTCACAAGTGAGCTGAATACCTTCGTATCCCACTGCGTCACGGGAGAATATACCGCGCCGACCGTGCAGGCATTCAGCGCGCCGGGCAGGCCGCCAATGTGATCTTCATGCGGATGCGTCGCAATGATGGCGTCAAGGTGCTCAATCCTCAGTGTCTTGGTCAGGTAGGCGTAGACGAATTGGCTGGCGGAGGCTTTTCCGCCGTCAATCATCATGGCATGACCGTCGCTGACGAGAATTGCGCCGTCCGCCTGACCGACATCGAGGAAATACACCGTTAAATCAGCGGATGAAACAGGTGCGGCGGTCGCCGTTGGCAGCTGCGTCGGAATCGGCGCGAGGAAATCATCCCCGTTCGGCGCGTCGCTGCGGACAAACAGCAGCACCGCCATCAGGAGTGTCAGCAGCAGTTGGAAAATCGTCCGGCGTGTCGCCTTGCGCCGCGTCGTCCGGCTTTTTTTCTTCTTCATCGTGTACCCGTGCTGCCGAAGCCGCCGCGGGACGCATTGTCAAGGTGCTCCACCGTCACCAGCTCCGGCTTGTCCATCTTCCTCATCACGCGGAACTGGCAGATGCGGTCGCCGCGCGCGATCGTCGTGTCGCGCATGGCCAGCGCTGGAAAGCCCCACACGTCGTCATCGCCGCAGTAGCTTTCGTCGATGACCCCCATGCTGTTCGCCTGCAGAATCCCCCACTTGCGGAAGGTCGAGCTGCGCGGCACAATGTGCGCCTCGTACCCCTCCGGCAGCTGCATCGACACGCCCAGCGAAATAATGCGGAACTCCCCCGCGTGCATCGTCACGGTTTCCGCCGCGCACAGGTCAATCCAGTCCCCCTGCGGCAGGATGGTCAGCGGCACTGCGCCGTCGTGATATCGAACCAGAATCTTCATGCATGTTCCCCTTTCTGTTTGCCTTTTTATCATAGCACAAAAAGGCATTGCCGGGAAGACGAACACGCAGATTTTTCTTTTCCCCAAAAATCCGATTCTCGGGATGAAAATGCCCGCGCGCTCCGTTAGATGGGCAGATGCCACCCCAAAGACGATTTAATTAGGAAAGGATTGACCCGATGAACATCACGCTCAAGCCCATTGACGAAAGCAACTTTCTGGATGCATTCCATTTGCAGCTCCGCGACGACCAGACGCAGTACGTCTCCCACCCGATTCGCAGCCTTGCGCAGGCGTATGTCTACCGTGATCAGTGCCAGCCGTTCGGCATTTACGCTGACGCGCGGATGGTGGGGTACGTCATGGTGATTTACGACTACGACGTGCCGGAATACGACATTTGGCACATGATGATTGACGCCGCCGAGCAAGGCAAAGGCTACGGAACAGCGGCGATGAAGGCGGTGCTGGACTATATCGCGACGAAGCCGTTCGGGGATTCCGGGCGCGTTGTGCTGACGTGCCATCAGGCGAATATTCCGGCGATGCGGCTGTACGAATCGCTGGGATTCCAGCACACGGGGAATGTGGATGAGGACGGCGAGGAGGAAATGGTGAAGGTGGTGTAAGTCAATGAAAAACCGCGGCGAGGATTGGCTCGTCGCGGCTTTTCATTTTAAGCACTCATTGGCTATTTTTATCTGATTTTCCATACGCTCACCATGCTCTATTAAATCAATCCATTTCAGCAAAGTGCTTTTTCGCAATATCATTCTGGCTGACACTTTTACTTTGTTATCATTTTTATTTGCTTTAACATCTTCTATAATAAAAACACATTCCCCGTCAGAATCAACCATATTCAATCGACAATGCGCAAATGCATTTCTTAAATGGTAAAACACACTCATGAACTGATTGTTTTGGCTGTCGAAGATGCAAATTCTCTCATGATTTAAATCAGATGGAAAATCATCCTTTAAATTAGCTTTCTCTAAAGTGCTATCCATCTCATCATATTTTTCCGCTGAAAAAATCAGTTCGTGGTTTGACGCCATCTGTTTCAATTGTCGATTTAGGTGATATGGTTTTTTCCACGGTGTTTTCCAACCGTATTCTTCAAGTGTTTTGCACATAGATGACAGACCAGGACATGGTGAATGAAACACGAAAAAAATAACAATGCGAAATAAGTCATAATCGTTAAACCGCTCTGGCGCAATCCAATTAATCCACTCTGGGGTACGTTCTGTTATTACTTGCATAGTAGCCTCCCGAAAAGCACACCGCAATTGCATTTCAGTTTGTCTTTATTCCCTATCTCTCGTCAATTCCGCCGTGATTTCGTCACTGCGCTTCTTCAGTTTCGCAACTTCTTCACGCAATTCCTTTCCTTCTTCTTTTATCGCAGCAATTTGAGCATCGACTTTCTGATGATGTATTGTCTTTTCGTCATCAGCAATCTTCTTCAAAGATTCCAGCTTCGGTCTTTCCTCATTGTCCAGTCGCGCCTGAATCTCTTTTTTCTCCTTGCCCTTAAAAATGCCGCACTTTGCCCTTTGGGCTTCAAGTTTGCGAATGGCATCACGCTGTTGACTGACCTCAACCTCGCAGGGGAGCCGCCTATCGCGTTCCTCGCGCAGTTGGTTAAGTGCAGCAGCATTCTTTTGTTCAATCGCGGAAATTTGTGTCTTTAGCTCATCCATTTGCCTTGCAAGGTCATTTTGCTCTTGCTCAAGTTTTGTTTTTTCTTCAGCATGTTTCTCCCAATATTTTGTGATTCTTTCGTTGCGTTCTTGTTCTTCCTTTTTTCTCTTTTTCGCTATTATTTGTTGAGGTATTTCCACTCTCTTATTTCTATATTCGTTCAAAATACCGCGCCGATAGTCTTTTGCTTCTGCTGTCAAGGTATACTCCTCATGCCAGCCAACCGTTTTGTATTCTTCAAAGTATCCCGTGTATCCTTGTGTTATTTCCCAGCTTGCAGACGGAATAGCGCATTCCTCTATCTGGATGATATTGTCGCAAATCGCTTTTATTAGCTCCGGATCAGTATCTTCATTATGGAGATTCTCAGCAAAACGAAGAAGTTTAACAAGATTGTTCGATTCATTCAAAAACGTATTCCATATCTGCTTTCCCGGACGATAGAGAGATGTATCCGGAATAATCCAGCGTTGGTCTCCTCTGGCATTGAGTTCACTTTTGTGTCCCATGTATTCTCTATAATAATTGTAAGCAACAGTAGATTGCCATGCTTCACTACAAGTTTCATAGCAGCTCAGAATAAAAGAATTTATAAAAGAGAGCATTCCTTTTTGCGTTGAATCCTTCAATCCCACCTCTTCAAATGCGGAAAAAAGTTTGCCGAATGCACCCATATATGTGGTTATCGCTTGATTTATTGCTTCTTCGGTTGGTCTTCCTACTGCACACCGTTTAACCCAAAATCCTGTTTCAACAGTTAAGCAAGATTTTAATGATGAAATAATTATAACGTTTTTGATTTTCTTTTCTTCATCCGGGAGGACTCGATATGCTGTCATAATGCAGTTGTATATTTCCAAGTATCTGGAACCTGTTATGCTTACTTGTAAACTAATAGCTTCTCCTTTTAATTTCCATGCCTCATAATTTTTCCCGTCAATTGCAATTACCTGATTGCAAAAATTTTCCGCTTGTGTATAGTTCTTAGATTCAAACGAACTTTTCGCAAGGTTTAGAAGGTTTTCAAGCTGTGCAGCGTTCTTTACTTCTACTGTCTTGCCGCTAACCTCGCCCATCATTTTCCTTGCTTCTTCAACGGAATATTTGCAGCCGCAAGTCTGGCAGACAAACACACCGTCCTGCTTCAGCAAGTCCGTACCGCCGCACATTTCGCAAGTAAGCTGTTTCATTCTCTTCCTCCATATTGCTTTTATGCATATTCCATTATTTTCAGAAATGCTGCCCGCACAGATTTCCAAGAAAATGGAAGCTGTAATCTTTGCAGTGAGAAACTGCCAGTAATGCCACATTTCTAACCACCTTTCAGTAGCATCATATCCGTTTTTTCTCTATTTGTCAAGCATTTTCCGCAAATAAATCATTTTTCTGCACAAGGAAAAGCGCGGAGCAGCATTTCCCGCCATCCGCGCTTCTTCGGCACTTTTCATCCAAGGTCCAGGGCAATCCTTACCCTCTCCCGCACCAGCTGGTCATCTCCCTCAAGCTCGCCACAATCCCTGGCAGCTTCTTTACCACCTCGTCAATATCCGCCTGCGTGGTGTCCGTGCCGAGGGTCAGCCGCAGCGAACCTTTCGCTTCGTCGCGCGTCAAGCCAATCGCCGTCAGCACATGGCTGGGGTCAAGGCTGCCCGCGGTACACGCCGACCCGCTCGACGCCGCGATGCCCTCCAAATCCAGCCGGAGCAGCACCGCTTCGCCCTCAATGCCCGCGAAAGACACGTTCACGTTATTCGGCAGGCGCTTGTCCATCGTGCCGTTGATGCGCATGTTGGGAATCGCCGCCGTCAAGCCGCTGATGAGCCGATTGCGCTGCACGCTCATCCGCGCCGCGTTCTCCGCCAAGCCCTCTTCCGCCAGTTCAATCGCCTTGCCCAAGCCGACGATGCCGGGCAGATTCTCCGTGCCTGCGCGATGCCCGCGTTCCTGCGCGCCGCCGTGAATCAGCGGGTCGATTTTCACGCCCTTGCGGATGTACAGCGCGCCGATGCCCTTCGGCCCGTGGAACTTGTGCGCCGAGAGGGAGAGCATGTCCGCGTGGAGCGCCTCGACATCCAGCGGAATCGCGCCGACAGCCTGCACCGCGTCCGTGTGGAAGAGTACGCCGCGTTCGTGGCAGAGTGCGCCAATCTCCGCGACGGGTTCGAGCGTGCCGATTTCGTTGTTCGCCGCCATCACACTGACCAGCACGGTATCCGGGCGCAGGGCGTTCTCCACCTGCTGGGCAGTCACGAAGCCGTCCGCATCCACCGGGAGATACGTCACCTGCCACCCCTGCGCTTCCAGCCACTGGCAGGTATGCAGGATGGCGTGATGCTCAATCTGCGTGGTGATGATGTGCTTGCCCTTCTCCTGATGCGCAAACGCTGCGCCCTTGAGCGCCCAGTTATCGCTCTCCGACCCGCCCGCGGTGAAATAGATTTCCTGCGCGCTGCACCCCAATGCCGATGCGACCTGCCGCCGCGCGCGCTCGACCGCCTTCTTCGCATCCCGGCCCGTAGAATGAATGGAGGACGGGTTGCCGTACACCTGCATATAATAAGGAAGCATTGCCTCCATCACGGGCTGCGAAACGGCGGTCGTCGCCGCATTATCCAGATAAATACGATCCATGTGTGTTCCTTCCTTTTCGCTTTCTCCTTCTGGGAATTGTAGCACGCTTTCTATCGCTTTGTCAACCGCTGATTCGCCGCTTGCGCAACCGTTTGTTTTGTCCTCTTTGCATCACTTCAGCGCCATTTCCCACAAAAAAATTTGCGAAAGATTCACGAAAACGTTTGCGTAAACGCAAAAGCTGTGATACAATAAGATTGCAACAATCACTGCGGCTACGTCCGCTGCTCTGGAGGATTAGGTGCATGAAATACGGTCACTTTGACGACAAAGCCCGCGAGTACGTCATCGACACGCCGCGGACGCCCTACCCGTGGATTAACTATCTCGGCTGCGAACAGTTCTTCGGCATCATCAGCAATACCGCCGGCGGCTATTGCTTCTACCGCGATGCCCGACTGCGCCGCGTCACCCGCTACCGCTACAACAACATGCCTGTGGACAACGGCGGCCGCTACTTCTACATCAAGGACGGCGACACGGTCTGGAACCCCGGCTGGAAGCCCGTCAAAACGGAGCTGGACAGCTATTCCTGCCGCCACGGCATGGGCTACACCATCATCACCGGTCAGAAGAACGGTCTGACCGCCAGTCAGCTCTCTTTTGTGCCAATGGGCGTGAACGCCGAGGTGCATCAGGTGACGCTGCGCAATGATTCCGACGCGCCCAAGAATGTCATTCTGACGTCGTTCGTCGAGTTCTGCCTTTGGAACGCGCAGGACGACATGACGAACTTCCAGCGCAACTTCTCCACCGGCGAGGTTGAGGTGGAAGGCAGTGTCATCTACCACAAGACTGAATACCGCGAGCGCCGCAATCACTATGCGTTCTACGCCGTGAACACCCCCGTGGATGGCTTCGACACCGACATGGAGACGTTCCTTGGGCTGTACAATGGCTTTGAAAACCCGCAGGCGGTTTTCACCGGCAAAATGGGCAACTCCATCGCTTCCGGCTGGCAGCCGATGGCGGCACATCAGGTGAAGGTGTCCCTTGCCCCCGGCGAAGAGCGCCGCTTCAACTTCGTGCTGGGCTACGTCGAAGTGCCGCAGGCGGAGAAGTTCGTCGCGCCCAGCGTCATCAACAAAGCCCCTGCGAAGGCGCTGCTGGAGAAGCTGACGACCGACGAGCAGATTGCCGATGCGTTTAACGCGCTGAAGAAGCACTGGGACAACCTGCTGTCCGCCTATGTGCTGACCACGCCCGACGAGAAACTGGGACGCATGGTCAATATCTGGAACCCCTATCAGTGCATGGTCACGTTCAACATGAGCCGTTCGACCTCCATGTTCGAGAGCGGCATCGGGCGCGGCATGGGCTTCCGCGATTCTTCGCAGGACTTGCTCGGCTTCGTGCATCAAATCCCCGAACGCGCCCGCGAACGCATCCTCGACATCGCCGCGACGCAGTTCCGCGACGGCGGCTGCTATCACCAGTATCAGCCCCTGACCAAGAAGGGCAACAACGACATCGGCGGCGGCTTCAATGACGACCCGCTGTGGCTGATTGCCGGTACGGCGGCGTACATCAAGGAGACGGGCGATTTCGGTATTCTCGATGCCGCAACGCCCTACGACTGCAATCCCGATGACTGCGGAACGCTTCTGGAGCACCTCGAAGCGAGCTTCTACCACGTCGTCAACAACAAGGGACCGCACGGTCTGCCGCTGATCGGCCGCGCCGACTGGAACGACTGCCTGAACCTGAACTGCTTTTCCGACGAACCGAGCGAATCCTTCCAGACCTTCTCCAACCCGAACGCGCCGGATGAGCGCGTGGCGGAATCCGTGCTGATTGCGGGCATGTTCGTCGCCATTGGACCGGATCTGGTCGCGATTCTGCGCCGCCGCGGGCTCACTGACAAGGCGGATGCCTGCCAGAAGGAAATCGACGCGATGAACGAAGCCATCCTGCGCGACGGCTGGGACGGCGAATGGTTCGTCCGCGCTTACGACGCCTTCGGCCACAAAATCGGCTCGAAGGAATGCGAGGACGGCAAGATTTACATCGAAAGCCAAGGCTACTGCGTCATGGGCGGTGTCGGCGTGAAGGACGGCAAGGCGGAAAAGGCGCTCGAATCCGTCCACAAGTATCTGGAAACCAAGCACGGCATCGTGCTGCTCCAGCCCGCCTACAAGGAGTACCACCTCGAACTGGGCGAAGTTTCCTCTTATCCGCCGGGATACAAGGAAAACGCGGGCATCTTCTGCCACAACAACCCGTGGATTATCGCCGCGGAAACCGTTGTCGGCCACGGCGACCGCGCCTTCGACCTGTACAGCCGCATTGCCCCCGCCTACCGCGAGGAAATCAGCGACCTGCACAAGATGGAGCCGTATGTGTACAGCCAGATGATTGCCGGCAAGGACGCGCCGAACTTCGGTCAGGCGAAGAACAGCTGGCTGACAGGCACAGCGGCATGGAACTTCTACGTCATCAGCAACTACATTCTGGGCATCAAGCCGGACTGGGAAGGCTTGAAGGTTGACCCGTGCATTCCGCACACTTGGGACGGCTATCAGGTGAGCCGCCGTTTCCGCGGAGCAACGTATGCGATTGCGATTGAGAATCCGTCGCATGTGTGCCGCGGCGTGAAGCAGCTGACGGTGGATGGACAGGCGATTGAGGGCAATGTTCTGCCGGTATTTGCGGATGGCAAGACGCATCAGGTCACGGTAACATTGGGCTAAGGATAAAAACTTTCGGAAAAAGCTAATCGGGGGTAACGCGCTCAAGCCGGGCTGCCCAAAACGGGTCAAGGGGCAATGCCCCTTGCAGGGTCAAGGGACAGCGTCCCTTGTGGGGTTTGGGGCAACGCCCCAACTGCTGCTCCGTTAGTCCAGTAAGCTAAGCACGCTCAACTCCGCAAAACGAGCGCTGAACAGCGAAGCGCTTTCAGCGCAGCGGTTGTAACTTCGCGCTCCCGCAGGAGCGCCCCTCAAGCCGCTTTATCAACCACTTGCACATTGTCGCGCCAGATGGGCGCGACCGACCAGCATCGGGAGAAGTCGTTTCTCGGTGCTGGCCTTTTTTGTTGCAGGGAGATTTCGCCTCTGTGGAGGCGACCAGAGGGCTTTGCGGTCGCCCTCTGGACTCCTTCGCATTGCACTCCCATGTTTCTTGATTTTTCATGTTACAGGGGGTATCGCGCCTGCGGGCGCGATAAGAGCGCAACAAAACAGGACGTCCCCTTTCGAGAACGCCCTGCCTTGATGATAGGATTAGTCTTCCAGATGCGCCGCCGCGTAAGCGCCAGCGTCACGACCGGAGACGAAGCAGTAGGACTGCGCGCAGCCGCCATAGTTGGTATACGCCTTGTCCTCGTTGAACAGAACGCCCATGCTGTCCGTGCCGCAGGCGAACAGACCCGGAATCACGTTGCCATTCGTGTCCAGAACTTGCAGGTTCTCGTTCACGTCCAGACCGCCGCAGGTGCTGTAAATGTACGGCGCGCCGGTGAAGGCGACGTAGTATTCCGAATCCGCCGCGACCGTGCCCAGACGCTCGAACTTGCTCGCATCCTTGCCGAATGCGTCGTTCTCCGGGTTGTAGCCCGCGACAGACGCTTTCAGCGCATCAGCAGAGAAGTCTCCGCCAATCTGCGCCGCCAGCTCGTCCAAGGAAGACGCCTTGTAGATGAAGCCCGCTTCGATGCCTACGTCAATCACGGTGTCGATGTTTGTCAGCGGAACGTCCGCTTTGATGCCGCCCTGCGTCAGATAACGGCCAGACGCATTCGCGCTCAAGCCCTGCGCACGCAGGATGTCAATCTGCTCCTTGCTGTACACATAGTAGAAGTGATTTCCCTCATAGAAAGCGTTCATGGCGATGGACGATTCGTTGATGAAGCGCTCGCCCTTCATGTTGACCGCCATTCCCTCCGCCGTGCAGATCAACCCATAGGGAATGTCGTTGTCCTCGGCAGAGAACTGCGTGGTGATGACCGTCGGCGCAACGAAGTGAGACATCGGGTACATTCCGATGGCGCGGGTCGCCGCACCGTTTTCGATGGCAGACTCAATCATCTTGCCGTCGTTGGTGGACATGCCGAAGAGCTTGTACGCCTGACCGATGTACTTCTCCTGCATTTCGTCGCTGCCAGCGAAGCCGCCCGTGCAGAGGATGACCGCCTTGGCGTTGATGGTCACGCTCGTGCCGTCCGCCTTGATTGCGCGCACGCCGACTGCCTTGCCGTCCTGCATAATCAGCTCGGTTGCTTCCGTTTCCAGCAGGTACTGACCGCCCATCTCGGTGTAGCGGTCATACGCCTTGGCGAAGAAGCTCTCCGTCAGCTGCTTCTTACCGACATAAGAGGAGAAAATCGCCCACTTGCCGCCGACGAAGCCGACCGCCGGGGTGAACTCGAAGCCATAGCTTTGCAGCCAGTCGCAGGTCTCGCCGCTTTCATAGATGACCTTGGCAATCAGCTCCGGCTTCGCGCCCTGCGCGCCGTCCACCGTCGTGTAGTCCGTCCACGTCGCATAGAGAGCATCCGCATCCACCAGTTGCTCGCCAGCCGCCTTGGTGTGAACGCCATTAATCGGGTCTTTCCAATCCACAATTTCGCTCGCGACCTGACTGGGCGCGTTGACGTTCGCAGGGCCGGAAGTCGTTACACCCGTGCCGCCCCACTTGCCAGCCTTGTCGATGGCCAGCACGTTCGCGCCGGATTCCGCCGCTGCCAGCGCCGCCGTCGTGCCGGACGAACCCATGCCGACGACCACGATATCAACATTATATTCTTCTGCAGCGTTGACTTTCGGAATCGCCTTGTACATTCCAGACACATCCATGCCCGCGCTCTCCAGCGCATTGACGACCGCCGTGCGGACGCCATTGGAGCTCGCCGTCGCGCCGCAGATGGCGTCTACCGCAAGGCTCTGATTCTCCACCACGCGTGGAATCCACTTCTCCTCCACCGCGGCGATCATGCCCATCGTTTCGCCATTGTCGCCCACGGTCACGGACACGATTTTGCCGTCCTTGATTTCGACCGTCACCTGCACCTTCTGCGTCAGGTTGAAACCGCGTCCCTCGCCGGTATACACGCCATCCACCAGGGCAGTTTCCGTTTTCTCTTCGCCTGCCGCCTGACGGAGGCAGTCCGCAAGCGCCGTCTTGACCGCATTCGACGTCACCGTCGCGCTCGCCACCGCGTCCACCTCATCGGCAGAGGACACGCCAATCAGCTTTTCGGTCAGCGTCTTGATGGCGGCGCCGCCAATCGTCTCGGTCTCCTTGTCGCCGGTGATGGTAGCCGCTGTGACTTTGCCATCCGTGACCGTGACCTTCACTGTCACCGCGCCGCCGAAGCCCTGACTGGTCGCCTCATAGTTGCCGGACGCAAGTTTCCCTTCCGCCGAAGCCATCGGCAGCATCATCGCCGCGCCAACGAGGAATGCCAGAACCCGTTTCGTGTTCTTCATGGTTCTTTTCCTTCTTTCCTGCGGACATTTTTTGTCTGCATATCATGATAATTATATAACAATGCACTGTGCTCGTCAATAGCTTTTCGCTAAATTGGGCAATTCCCCTTGTTTTTTTCGCATCGAAACCACCAGCTGCGTCATTTTTCAACCATAATCGGTTGCCCTTCCGCCGCATTTATGCTATCATGAAGCCATCCTGAACAAGAGCATCCGTTGGAAGATGACCGTACCCAAAATGAAAATCGTATGCTTGAAACAGGCTTCTGTTCGTGGTACAATGGATTTGAATCTACGAACAGGAGTTTTTTGTATGGCCAAGCAGGAGAACCGCAATACCCTCAGTACCAGCGTCCTTGTCCGGCGCTTCCTCCCCTACTTCCGCAAGTACCGCAAGACCATGGCGTTCGACCTGTGCTGCGCGGCGCTGACGACCGTCTGCGAGCTGGTGCTGCCGCTGATTGTCCGCACAATTACGACCCGTGCGACCTACGACGTCGCGTCGCTGACGGTGCCGTTCGTGCTGATGATGGGCGGTGTCTACATGCTGCTGCGCGTCATCGACGCGGCGGCGAACTACTACATGCAGTCCATCGGGCATATCATGGGCAGCCAGCTGGAAACGGATATGCGCCACGACATCTTCCACCACCTGCAAGAACTGTCCTTCGGCTACTACTCGGACACGAAAGTCGGGCAGATCATGGCGCGCATCACGTCCGACCTGTTTGAAATCACCGAGTTTGCGCACCACTGCCCGGAGGAATTTCTGATTGCGGGCGTGAAGATTCTCGTGTCCTTCATCATCCTCTGCACGATGAATATCCCCATGACGCTGATGATGTTCGCCGTGCTGCCGTTCATGCTCTACTTCGCCAAGCACTTCAATACCAAGATGCGGCAGATTTTCAAGGAGCGCAACAAGCAGGTGGGCGAAATCAACGCGCAGGTGGAAGATTCGCTGCTGGGCATCCGCGTGGTGAAGTCGTTCGCGAACGAGGAAATTGAGGAAAAAAAGTTTGCTGACGGCAACGCGAAGTTCCTGGATCTCAAGGCGCAGTCGTACCGCGTGATGGCGCAGTTCGGCACGTCGAACCGCATTTTTGACGGGCTGATGTACATCGTGATCGTCGTCGGCGGGGCACTGTTCATCAAGGCGGGGCGGCTCAGCGCGGCGGACTTCATGGCGTATCTGCTGTATGCGAACGTGCTGCTGAACTCCATCCGCCGCATCGTTGAATTCACCGAGCAGTTCCAGCGCGGCATGACCGGCATCGACCGCTTCCTCGAAATCATGGACGCCCCGGCGGAGATTGTGGACGCGCCGAACGCGAAGGTGCTGACGGATGTCAAGGGCGAAGTCGCGTTCGAGCACGTTTCCTTCCACTATCAGGACGATGACGCCGAGGTCATCCACAACCTGAACATGACCGTCCGTCCAGGGCAGTCGATTGCCTTGGTCGGGCCGTCCGGCGCGGGCAAAACCACGCTGTGCAACCTGATTCCGCGCTTCTACGACGTGACGAGCGGCTGCATCCGCATCGACGGGCAGGACATCCGCACGCTGACGCAGAAGAGCCTGCGCGAAGCCATCGGCATGGTGCAGCAGGAGGTCTACCTGTTCGCCGGGTCGGTGCTGGAGAATATCGCATACGGCAAGCCCGGCGCATCCCGCGCGGAAGTCGAAGAAGCCGCAAAACTGGCGGGCGCGCACGAGTTCATCTCCGCCCTGCCCCACGGCTATGACACTTATGTCGGCGAGCGCGGCGTTCGGCTTTCCGGCGGACAGAAGCAGCGCATTTCCATCGCGCGCGTGTTCCTGAAAAATCCGCCGATTCTGATTCTGGACGAAGCGACCTCCGCGCTGGACAACGAGAGCGAGCACATCGTCCAGCAGTCGCTCGAAAAGCTGGCGAAGGGGCGCACCGTGTTCACCATTGCGCACCGCCTGACGACCATCAAGGGTGCCGACTGCATCTGGGTGCTGACGGAGAAAGGCGTAGAAGAGCAGGGCAGCCACACAGATCTGATTGCAAAAGGCGGGCTGTATGCGCATCTGTTCGCCATGTACACCAGCGACCGATAATTTCTTGGGCAATTCAAGCAAGGAAAAGCGATTTTCGGTTCTTCACGGAAAGTTGGGGAGCAAACAAGGGGCTGAGGCGAAGCGCCAAAAAGCTGCACGCGGAAGGAGCATGAAAGCGCGGCCAACTCAATCGCGCGGAGGGGTCAAGGGGCAATTGCCCCTTGCAGGGTCAAGGGACAGCGTCCCTTGTGGG
>OGDF01002110.1_pt1 | contig 27781 bp, 26 predicted proteins | sample 1570141 | NCBI WGS metagenome assembly OGDF01 (sample SAMEA4370581, study PRJEB24528) | human gut metagenome | reverse complement strand
TGACAATAGAAATACCCCCAATAATTCGGATGTCCAAATTATTGGGGGCATGTCAGTTTTACGAGCGTCAGTCTTTTTTTGTTATTAGCTATTTAGCACTCAATAGAGGCTATATTATTTTTTATGGTCGTTTTCGCGTGCAAGGCGAATGACAATACCAGAACCAGCTAGAAGTGCAATTAAGTTTGGCAGTACCATGAGACCGTTGAATATGTCGGCCATGGTCCAAACGAGATCCACCTTTAAGGTAGAGCCGATGACGACAAAACAGATAACGAGTACTGCGTAGATTTTGGTGGCTTTCTGGCCGAAGAGAGATTTGACATTGACTTCCCCGAAAAAATACCAGCCAATAATGGTTGTGAAAGCAAAAAATAACATACAGATGGCGATAAAAACGTCACCAAAAGAACCAAAGGCTGAATTGAAAGCGTATTGAGCGAGGCTAGAACCAGTAAGACCGCTTTTGAGTGCACCAGTAGAGAGAATGACGAGAGCTGTGAGCGTTAGAATGACAAATGTGTCAATGAAAACGCCCATCATTGCAACAATTCCCTGGTCGGTTGGATGTTTCACAATAGCAGTGGCGTGAGCGTGTGGTGTGGACCCCATACCGGCTTCATTAGAAAAGAGACCGCGGGCAATACCGTAACGCATGGCTTCTTTTACCGTAATCCCAAGAGCACCACCAGCCACCGATTGTGGAGCGAAAGCCATGATGAAAATATCATGAAAAGCGTTGATGACGCCAGAGAGATTCATACAGAGAATGACGAGACAGCCAACGATGTAAAACAACGCCATGATAGGGACAATTTTTTCTGTAAAGCGCGCAATACGTTTAATGCCGCCGATGAAAATGAAACCAGCAACGACAGCGACAAAAATGCCCATTGCAATTGGTGGGATGTGGAAAGCGTTGTAGAAAGCGTCTCCGATAGAATTGGATTGCACCATATTGCCCATGAATCCCAACGCTAAAATCAAAGCAATAGAGAAAAAGGTGGCAAGAAATTTTCCGAAAGCGCCTTTAAAAATGGCTCGAATATAATAAGCTGGGCCGCCGATGTAAGTCCCGTTTTGTTTGACGCGAGTATGTTGTGCCAATACCGCTTCAGCATAAATGGTGGACATGCCAAAGAAGGCGCTTAGCCACATCCAGAAGATAGCACCAGGGCCGCCGGATGCAATTGCCGTCGCAGCACCAGCGATGTTACCGGTTCCTACTTGAGCAGCAATTGCGGTTGTCAAAGCTTGAAAGGAGCTGAGGCCGCCCTCTTTTGATTTCCCGTGAAGTGAGAAATTGCCGAACATAGCTTTGAAACCTGCACCAAATTTGCGGATTTGTACAAATCCGAGGCGAAGTGTAAAGTAGATCCCTGTTGCGACAAGGAGATACATCAGCGCGTAGTCCCATAAAAAATCTCGTAGCGTGTTCACGATCGTTGTGAGTTCCATCATAAATGCATCCATTACAAAAATTCCTCCAAACATTATACAGAAAATGATATGAATCATATCTCTGAGAAAGGTAGGACTTTGGGAATAAAAAAGAGTTGAAACCGCAGCGGTTTCAACTCTGGAAATTCCCGAACATAATCATAATAACATGATTTCATTACCCTGTCCTTTTGCCTGAGAGATTCACAGCTTACGCTGTTTTCACCTTCGGCACCCAAAAAAGGGATTCTCCAGAGAGCCATCCAATCCCAGTCTCGCTTTCGTGAGAAAGCACCTGAAAGTATTACTTCTTCGGTACAACAAATAGTTGTTTTCCTGAGATTTTCATCTGGCATATTCAAGCATTTACTAATATAGCGGATTCGTCAGAAGTTGTAAACAATTTTTTTAGAAATTGTCAAAAATTGATGGAAATTGAATGCGAACTCTGATAATATCTTGAAACAAAAAAGGATGTATATGAGAACCTGAACCAGAATACAATGATGAAAGTTTTAGACACGGATAAGAGAAGGGGAAACTGATTATTCCGTGGATGATAATAAATCGGAAAAGTAGGGGAGAATAACAAAAAAAAGCCGATTTCTTACGAAATCGGCTTGCTGCGCCATGAAGGACTCGAACCTTCGACACCCTGATTAAAAGTCAGGTGCTCTACCACCTGAGCTAATGGCGCATACTGGGGTAGCAGGATTCGAACCTACGAATGACGGAGTCAAAGTCCGTTGCCTTACCGCTTGGCTATACCCCAAAACTCAATTTGGAAGGGTGGGTGATGGGAATCGAACCCACGAAATGCCGGAGCCACAATCCGGTGCGTTAACCACTTCGCCACACCCACCATATTTAATTAAACCGTGCCTGGAGGGATTCGAACCCCCGACCCTCGGATTAGAAGTCCGATGCTCTATCCAACTGAGCTACAGGCACACAGCGGGTGATGGGAATCGAACCCACGTAGCTGGCTTGGAAGGCCAGAACTCTACCATTGAGTTACACCCGCAAAAAGTGAAACAAAAATTATCGGGGCGGAGGGATTCGAACCCCCGACCCCATGGTCCCAAACCACGTGCGCTACCAAACTGCGCTACGCCCCGACAACACAACGAATTCTACTACATGATTGTTAGTGTTGTCAACACTTATTTTTAACTTTTTTAAAAAAGTTTTAACAACGCTTAATCAATCGTGCGACGACGCAGGCTTTGCATGCGGTGATCAATTTCGTTAATTAAATCCGCACAAGACTTGAGCTCTGCAGAAACACTTTCAGGATCTGCAATTTTTTTCTTGTATTTGATTTTATGTTCCAACGTTGCCCAGAATTCCATGGCAATGGTGCGAAATTGAATTTCAACAGGAATATCTTTGCGCCCTTGAGAAAGATAGATCGGAATAGAAACGATGAGGTGAAGACTGCGATAGCCATTTTCTTTTGGATGGGCAATATAGTCTTTTTTCACGCGAACGGTGATGTCTTCCTGATTTTCAATCATATCCGCTAAGCTGTAAATGTCATCTAAAAATGAGCAGATAACACGAGCACCTGCGATATCTGTCAGTGTTTTTTGAATGCTTTCAATGGAAATTGGCTGGCCGCGACGGTGCATTTTTTCAACAATGCTGTCGGGCGTTTTTAGACGCGTAGAGATGGATTCAATCGGATTGCGTGCATGACGAAGATTGAATTCACTGTCGAGTGCATCAAGTTTTGTTTCGACGATCTTTAAAGCAGCGCCATATTCCAACATCATGTATTGGAATGCTTCGGCTTGTTTTAATGTTTTTATTGGGTTGTCTTCGATATCAATGATTTCTGCAATAGAGAGGGTAGTGTTAAGGATTTGTTCTTCATCATTTGGTAAATTCATAAAAAACACGCTCCTTTATGCTTTTTCTGTGAGAAAATCAGCCGCCCACTTTTCGTCAATGACTTGGAATTGGTTGACTTCAGCTTCTTTTGCGAGGCGTTCGCCATATTCGGTGGCAAAGTATGCGTAAAAATCTTTCGAAAAGTCGACAGTCGCCATATCTTGTGTTTTTTCAAACATGAATATAATTTGGGCATCATTGCCGTCCTGTGATGGCATGAATAGAGTAGCCTGAATGGAGCCTTTAGCCTGAAGTTCACTGCCATAATGTTTGAGATATGCCAATTTTACAAGTTCAACGATGCGATCATCTAATTTAGCATCTTGAATGTAAATTTTTTCAAGTAATTTATCCACAGTGGAGACCAAACGAGCTTGATAGAGACTGGCTTTGTCACCTTCCATTCCTTGAATGAGGCTTAGCATTTCATCAAGTTTATCCGTTGATGCATCAAAACCAGTTGGAACAAAATAAATCATTGTTGGGACATCTGGATCGTGATACAGTAAAGGACCCGCTGTTGAAATGACCTTTCCACATTCTGGACAAGTGTATTTAAAAAATTTGCCAGACAAAATAGCTTCTTTGGCTTCTGGTTGTTTTGCAATATTGACTTCTTTAACGTAAGGTATTTCAATCTCAGCATTGCAATGAGGGCATTGAGCAGAGATCATGGTTGTATTTAACATAGAATTCCTCCTAATCATTTCATTGAACATCGATAGTATATCAAATTATTGCAAGATTGTGTTGAAGAAAGGCGCAGATTATTGTATTTATAGTTAGAAAGATGGGGTGGCATTTTTCTTAAAAATAAACAAATGGTTGAGGTTTTTTAAGAGAATAGATAGGGTGAAAATCAAGAAGGATATTTTTGATAAAACAGAAAAAGTTTGTTGACAAAGTGCGTCGAATCATGTAATATATTCCATGTTGTTACGACATACATTGGATGTCGCGAAAAAATTCAAATATGCGCGGATGTGGCGGAATTGGCAGACGCACCAGACTTAGGATCTGGCGTCTCACGACGTGGGGGTTCAAGTCCCTTCATCCGCATATGCGGAAATGGCTCAGTGGTAGAGCATCGCCTTGCCAAGGCGAGGGTCGCGAGTTCGAATCTCGTTTTCCGCTTTTAAAAATTGCGACTGAACCAGTCGCTTTTTTTATATGATTTTATAGTAGTTTTTGCTTGTAGTATGTTACTATAAGATTAAAAATACAAAAGGCTCATTTAGGAGGATAATTATGAAGGTAGAAAAGAAACAGCTTGATAAGGTTCAGGTGGAATTAACCATCGAGATTCCAGAAGACGAATTTAAAGAATTTGTTGAAAAGGCATATCGTGATCGTAAGGGTAAAATCAATATCCCAGGTTTCCGTAAGGGCCACGCTCCTCGCCAATTGATTGAACAATATTATGGGAAAGATTTCTTCTACTATGATGCAGCAGAACTTTGCGTTTTCCCTAAATATGTTGATGCCATCAAAGAAAATGAAGACATTCAGCCAATCGCAGAACCTAAATTTGATGTAGTGACTCTTGAAGCTGGCAAGCCTTTTGTTTTCACTGCAACCGTTGACACCAAGCAGGAAATCACACTTGGTGAATATACTGGTATTGAATTAGAAGCTGTTGATACCACAGTATCTGATGAAGATATTCAAAAGGAAATGGATCATGCGCGTGAAAACACCGCTTTGATCGAAGATGTAGAAGATGAAGACGCTGCAGTTGAAAATGGGGATATCGTTCTGCTCGACTTCTGCGGCAAAAAGGACGGCGTTGCATTCGAAGGCGGCACTGCTGAAAACTATGAATTGACCATCGGTTCTAACAGCTTCATCCCAGGCTTTGAAGAAGGCATGATTGGCATGAAAGTTGGCGAAGAAAAAGATCTCGATCTGACTTTCCCTGAAGAATATCATGCAGCTGACCTTGCTGGTGCAGCAGTTGTATTCACTGTTAAAGTCAATGCCATTAAGCGTAAACATCTTGCACCATTGGATGATGACTTTGCAAAAGATGTCAGCGAATATGATACCTTGGATGAATACAAAGCACATCTTCGTGAAGACATGGAAAAACAACGTAAGGAAGCTGCTGAAAATCAGTATAAGAGCAAAATTGCTGAAAAAGTTACCAGTGATTCTGATGTTGTGGCACCACAATCCATGGTTGAAAAGGAAGCTGAAGGCTATCTGAATGAGATGACCTACAACCTTCGTGCACAAGGTATTGAAATGGATCAGTACCTCCAGTGGACCAATTCCAACGAAGAAGATATGAAGAAAGAGTTCGCTGAACGAGCAGAAGCTTCCGTAAAGCAACAGCTCGTTCTCAGTGAAATTGCTGATCGCGAAGAAATTACCGTTTCTGAAGAAGAACTTGACGAAGAAATGGAAAAACTTGCCAAGTACTATCAGATGGAAAAAGATCAGTTGAAACAGATCTTTATGGTACAGGGACAGACTGAATCTTTGCGTAACAGCATTAAATTTGAAAAAGTTATGAAGTTCCTGTTGGAAAAAGCCGTTATTAAGTAATTGTTGCGACTTTCAGTAGACAGGAATAGCGAAAGGAGTTTACAAATGAGCTATCTAGTACCTTATGTTATTGAACAAACTGGTCATGGAGAACGCTCCTACGACATCTATTCGAGATTGCTGAAGGATAGAATCATTTTTCTTGGTGGTGAAGTCACCGATGATTCTGCCAATGCAATCATTGCGCAACTTCTTTTCCTGGAAGCTGATGATCCTAAAAAAGACATCTACATGTACATCAATAGTCCTGGCGGTTCTGTGACTGCTGGTATGGCTATTTTTGATACAATGCAGTATGTGAAGCCAGATGTTTGCACATTTTGTGTAGGTATGGCAGCCAGCATGGGGGCATTTTTGCTTGCTGCTGGTGAAAAAGGAAAACGTTTCGCGCTGCCTAATAGTGAAATCATGATTCACCAGCCTCTTGGAGGTGCTCAGGGACAAGCAACTGATATTGAGATTCATGCAAAACGCATTCTTGAAATCAAAGATAAAATGATTCGTATTTTGGCAGAAAGAACGGGACAAGATCCTGAAAAAGTACGTCAAGATACCGAACGTGACTATTTCATGGAAGCAGCTGCTGCCAAGGAATATGGTTTGATCGATAAGGTCATCGAACGTCACTAAAGAATGGAGAACATTGATGAGTAAAAACGAAGATCAGAATGAAGAAATTCGTTGTTCCTTTTGTGGCAAAACAAGAGACGAAGTAAATAAATTGATTGCAGGGCAAGGCGTTTACATTTGTGATGAATGTGTAAAAATTTGCGATGAAATATTAGCTGAAAATGCAATTTCTGCTCAAAAAGATTATTCGCAAACAAACGCACTAAAGCCAGCTGATATAAAAGCTGTTCTTGATGAGTACGTCATTGGTCAAGATGAAGCAAAAAAAGCCTTATCTGTGGCAGTTTACAATCATTATAAGCGCATCAACTATATTGATGATGCAAGCAGCGACAATGATGTCGAGCTGCAAAAGACCAATATTTGTTTGATTGGTCCTACCGGCAGCGGGAAAACGTTATTGGCACAAACATTGGCACGTGTGCTGAATGTTCCATTTGCGATTGCAGATGCAACGTCATTAACGGAAGCTGGCTATGTCGGTGAGGATGTTGAAAATATCCTTTTGAAGCTGATACAGGCTGCCGATTTCGATATGGATGCAGCCAGCCGAGGCATTATCTATATCGATGAAATTGACAAAATTGCTCGCAAGAGTGACAATCCATCTATTACGCGTGATGTTTCAGGTGAGGGCGTGCAGCAGGCACTTTTGAAAATTATAGAAGGTACTGTTGCCAACATTCCGCCACAAGGTGGGCGTAAACATCCGCATCAAGAATTTATTCAATTAGACACTACCAATATTTTGTTCATATTGGGTGGTGCGTTTGATGGTATTGAAAATATCATTGATCGTAGAATTGGCAAAGGCAGCCTTGGGTTTGCGACCGACATTGAAGAAAATGCTCGACAAACACAACAAGATTTGCCAACCATTAAAAAAATTGAGCCAGAAGATTTGTTGAAATTTGGCTTGATTCCAGAATTCATTGGACGTGTTCCTTATTTGGTGACCTTAGAACAGCTTGATAAAGAAGCTTTAATTCGCGTTCTTGTTGAGCCAAAGAATGCACTGGTGAAACAATATCAAAAACTTTTCGAAATGGATCATGTTGAACTTGTTTTTGAAGAAGATGCACTGGATGCCATTGCTGAGGAAGCGTTAAAGCGCAACACAGGTGCTCGTGGCTTGCGAGCAATTCTTGAAAATGTAATGATGGATATAATGTTTGATATTCCAAGCCGAGATGATATAGTGCGTGTTCGCATTACAAAAGATGCGATTCTTGGAACAGGTACATCGATTTTGGAATATAAATAAGATGATGAAAGGCTTTGCAAGGGGTTCTTTGCAAAGCCTTTTTAAATAAGGAAGTGATAAGATGAGTGCGGTTAAAAGTCAGAGTGGCGTAATGGTGCCGCTTCGTCAATTGGTTCCACTGCCATCCACGACCATTACTGTAGATATTGGACGAGAAATTTCAAAAAAAGCAGTGGACGATGCCAAAGCACAAGGTACGCAAATGTATCTGTTTACACAGATTGATCCCAATTCTGAAGTTCCTTCTTTAGAGGAACTGTACCCTATTGGTGTATCCGCTGTTGTGACAAAGGTTGAAAAAAATTCAGCCATCAATGGCTATAAGATCACCGTTGATGTTGGTCAACGCGTACAGATTCTGCAGTTAGAAAATAATAACGACTTATTAACGGTGCGTGTGTTTCCGCTATCGGATGATTATAGCAGCGAGGCGGCGCGCTTGTTGGCAGAAAAAACAGAGAGCCGATTAAATACTGAGCTTTTGCGGTTTAATCGTTTAACACGAAAGTTAAGTGCTGCACAGTTAACGTTAATTCAGAACCAAACGGAATTGGCTAAGAAAATCGATATTATGACACATTTGGTGGTTGGTCGCTTAGAAGATCGATATGCCGTACTGTCAAATATATATGTGGACCAGCGTTTGGAAAAATTGTTAACCTATTTGGTGCGTGAAAATGAAATCATTCATTTGGAAATGGAACTAAATCAGCGTGTAAAAGCTTCCATTGATAAATCACAGAAAGAATACTTTTTGCGTGAAAAAATAAAAGCCATCCGCAAAGAATTGGGAGAAGACGTTGATAAGGATTCTGAACTTGATGAATTAGAAGAAAAAATTGAACAGTCACTTATGCCTGATGAAGTGAAGGAACGTGCCCGAAAAGAATTAAAACGCATGCGTAATTCAACACCGATGCATCCAGAGTATGGAAACATCCAAAATTATCTTGATTTTTTGGTTGGATTGCCTTGGGGAATTTACAAAGAGAATAATAATGATCTGCTTTATGCGAGCAAAGTTCTTGAAAAAGATCATTATGGATTAGAAAAAATTAAATCGCGCATTTTAGAATTTCTTGCTGTTCAATTTATGCGTGGAGACAATGCAGGTTCTATTCTATGCTTGGTCGGACCTCCAGGAATTGGGAAAACGTCCCTTGCTCAATCAATTGCGCGTGCAATGAATCGAGATTTTATTCGTGCGGCACTCGGTGGTGTTCAAGATGTAGCAGAAATTCGTGGCCACCGTCGGACTTATGTGGGTGCCATTCCAGGACGTATTATTCAAGGCATCTCTGATGTGGGATCAAGTAATCCTGTGTTTTTGTTGGATGAAATTGATAAGCTTACGCGTGATTTTAAAGGTGATCCATCAGCAGCACTTTTAGAAGCGCTGGATCCAGAACAAAACAATACTTTCAGTGACCATTATCTTGAAGTGCCATTTGATCTCTCTAAAGTATTTTTCATAACGACTGCAAATGATATCAATGCTATACCAGGTCCTTTGCGTGATCGAATGGAAATTATTGAAATGTCAAGTTATACGGAGTATGAAAAATTACAGATCGCGAAGCGTTACTTAGTAAAAAAAGCAATGGATGCTAGTGGCCTTTCAAAAGGAACCCTTTCGTTTACAGATGGTGCATTAAAAGAAATTATTACAAAGTATACCAGAGAAGCAGGCGTTCGTGAACTTCAGCGAAAAATCGAAGCCATTTGTCGTAAATTCGCTAAAGGAACATTTATGCCGGGTGAGGAGATGCCAACACGAGTAACGAAGAACAATGTGAAGGATTATCTAGGTAAACCACTTGTTGATCATTTAGCAACGAGTGAGGGTGATGAAATTGGTGTTGCTGTTGGCATGGCCTGGACACCAGTTGGCGGAGAAATCTTACAAATTGAAAGCCTTAGTATGCCTGGAAAAGGCAACATACATCTCACCGGGCAGCTTGGAGAAGTGATGCAAGAGTCTGCACAGATTTCTTTGAGTTACCTGCGTAGTGTCGCAGATCGAGTTGGAATCCCGGAAAAGTTTCTTGAAGAACATGATATTCACGTTCATGTTCCGTCGGGAGCAGTTCCAAAAGAGGGACCATCCGCAGGTGTAACAATGACCACATCTTTGTTATCAATGATGATTCACGAACCATTACGTCAGGATGTTGCAATGACCGGTGAAATGACATTGCGAGGGAAAGTGCTGCCTGTCGGCGGCATTCGAGAAAAAGTGACGGCTGCGCATCGTGCAGGCTGTAAACTTGTTTTAATTCCTGAAGATTGTCAGCGCGATTTGGAAGAAATTCCAGAAGAAGTGCGTGATGATTTGGATATTAGATTGGTGAAACGTGTCGAGGACGTATGGAAGGTTGCTTTTCGGAATGAGGTGATGGGATGATTGTTAAAAATAGTAAATTTTTAATTGGTGCGGTATCGCCAAAGCAATATCCTGAAACTGGATACCCTGAATTTGCGCTTTGTGGCCGTTCAAATGTTGGAAAATCATCATTTATCAATCGTATCATAAAACGGAAAAATCTTGCGCGAACCAGCTCTCAACCTGGAAAAACACGAGAACTCAATTATTATCTGATTGAAACAGATCAATCCCCTTTCTACTTCGTTGATTTGCCAGGTTATGGATTTGCAAAGGCGAGTCAGAAAGATCGTGAAAAATGGGGACAGTTTATCGAAAATTATCTGCTCAAGCGAGATGAATGCCAACTAATTATTCAGGTGATTGACTTGCGTCATCCTCCAACCAAAGATGATGTTGCAATGTATCAATGGCTGAAATATTTCAATAAGCCGGTGCAAATTGTTGCAACAAAAGCGGATAAGATATCAAAAGGACAGTTTCAGAAACAGAAAGATCAGATTCGAAAAGCACTGGATCTTTCTGCTGAAGATGAGATTATTTTGTTCTCTGCTGAGACAGGATTGGGCGTCGAACAGATTGATGCGTTGCTGACACCGTTTTTATCATAAAATGGGTAGTTTTACAAAAAAGGATGTCAATGTTAGGCATCCTTTTTTGTGTGAAAAGAACGACGTCCATTGCATCTTTCCAAGCATAGTATTGTCTGTTATACTAAAATAAGACCATTCTAAAGAAGGGGATATCATGCGAATTGTAATTATTGGCGCAGGAAAAGTTGGTTACAGCCTGGCACGTATGCTTTCGGCCGAAGAACACGATGTCATTGTGGTTGAGCCTGAAATTGAACGTGGTAATATTATTAATGAAAAGCTGGACGTGCAGGTTGTTAACGGTAATGGTGCCAGCCCACGTTTGCAACGTGCTATTGATATTGGTAATGCAGACCTGGTTATTGCGGTAACAGATCGTGATGAGATCAACATGTTATCATGCATGTTTGCCAAACTTGCTGGTGCAAAACGCACTGTTGCGCGTTTGCGTGATATTGATTATGCGAATGATATTGCTGCTTTACAAGAGAACATGCCGCAAGTGGACGTTTTTATCAATCCAGAACAGGTTACTGCAGAAGCAATTTCAAATTATATTCGCATCCCTGAAGCAAAGAACATTTATTATTTTGACAAGCGTAAGTTAATGATGGTAGAATTGCTAGTTTCTGAGCAGAGCACCATCAATGGAAAAGCCTTGAAGGACTTGCCTAAAATGAAACCGTTTTTGATTACGGCGGTCTTGCGCGATGGAAAATTCATTATTCCAAACGGGAATGAAATCATTCGTGCCAATGATTTCATCTTTCTGATGACAAAAACATCTGATATGAAAGAAATCGAACGTTCGCTGGGGTTTAAGCGCAAGGTGATTCAGAAAGTAATGATCTTAGGCGGTGGACGCTTAGGGTATTATTTAGCAAAGATATTGGAGCCAATGGATGTTCAAGTGAAAATTATTGAACAGAACTTGAAACGTTGCGAGTTCCTTTCTGGCATGTTGGACACAACCATTGTTCTTAATGGTGATGTTGGGGATGCAGACATTCTTGCTGAGGAAGGCATAAGTAACGTGGATATTTTGGTGGCGTCTACAGATAATGACAAACTAAATATTTTGGCTTGTTTATTGGGTGCGCAATTGGGTGCAAAGCAGACCGTTACGCAAATTCGAAGAACAGATTATATGCCTTTGATTCAATCGGTTGGTATTGATGTGGCTGTTGATCCGCAAGCATTGACGCGTGAAGCCATTTTAAAATTGATCCGTAAGGGGAAGCTTGAGTCGTTAACGCTGATTGATTCTGGCAGCGCAGAAGTGATCGATTTAATTGTAAAGAAAGAGCATCGCAAGATCTGTGGGTGTAAGGTAAAAAATATTCCATTTCCATCAGGCGTGATTATTTCATCAATTGATCGTGATAATGATGTCATTATTCCAAATGGTGAAGATGTGATTATGGCAGGTGACCGCATTACAATTTTTGTTGGGAAAAAAGCCGTAAGAAAGGTTGAAAAATTGATCAATATTTGAGGCGATTAAGAGTGAGTCGTACAATTATAGGTTTTTTGGGAGAACTTATCATTTTAGTGGGATTATCAATGTGTGTTCCTTTGATGATGAGTATCTATGACAACGAGCACATTCAGAATATCTATATTTTAGCTATTATAGTGACCTTAATCTGTGGATGTATTTTTTTAGGAATTGGTCATGGGGCAAGACGGCTTATGCGAATTCGAGATGGATTCATGCTGGTTACATTGGCCTGGCTGTGTGCTTCTTTTTTTGGTTCGCTGCCAATGACCATGAGTGGCTACTTCCCAAGCTATTTGGATGCGTTTTTTGAGACGTTGTCGGGATTTACAGCAACAGGCATCACCGTTTTGGCTGATGTAGAGAGCTTGCCGCGAAGTATTCTGTTGTGGCGCAGCATGACGCAATGGCTTGGCGGGATGGGGATTGTCGTCCTTTTTGTTGCAATGCTTTCTGGTGTTAGTGGCAGTACACAATTGTTAAATGCTGAAGTAACAGGCCCAGTGAAGGAAAAGTTAAGCCCTCGAAGCAGCGATTCAGCAAAAATACTTTGGATTGTCTATTTGATCTTAACGCTGCTTAATTTTGTTGCATTGCTTTGCTGCGGGATGGGCGTATTTGATGCTGTTAATCATGCAATGAGTACGATTTCTACGGGTGGTTATTCAACACGTAATGCAGGAATACTGGCATTTTCACAGCAAAGTGTTCAATGGGTTACTATGCTGTTCATGTTTTTGTCAGCATGCAGTTTTGCGCTTTATTATCGTGTCTTCCGGCGTCATGATTTAAGCATTTTTTGGAAAAACGGAGAGTGGCGTTTTTATGTAGGCATGATCTTTTTCTTTTCCTTTTTGATTGTAGCAGTGCTGTACCCGGAAGGGGAATATGGATTGCTAGAAACCATTCGCATGGCATTATTTAATGTTATTGCTTTATTCTCATCAACCTGTTTCGTCACTGTTGACTATGATCTTTGGCCTCCGGTCTTGCAGCTAATGGTTCTGATGATTATTTTTATGGGAGGTTGCGCAGGTTCGACAGCGGGCGGTGTGAAACTTGAACGTATCATGATATTGATGCGCCAAACACGAAATGAATTGCGAAATATGCTGCATCCTCGAATGGTTACAAGTTTAAAAATCAATGGAAATGTGATTCCTAATCGTGTCATAATCAATGTTGCGGTATATGTATTTCTTTTTGTGCTGATCATTGTTCTCTCAACATTTATCGCATCAGCAGTTGGTTTGCCGCTATTGGAAGCATTTACAACTTCGCTGACCTGTATTTGCAATAGTGGCCCATCTTTCGGTGCATATGGACCAACAGAGCCTTTTGCAACGCTTCCGGCTGTTTTAAAAGCCTATTATTGTGTTTTGATGCTTTTTGGACGTTTGGAATTATATACTGTATTGGTGCTGTTTATTCCGAAAAATATCAAGCACTGATAGAAAATGAGGTGGACGAATGATCATTCTTGGGTTAGACCCCGGTACGGCAACAACGGGATATGGAGTGATTCGCATGACGAATTTTAAGATTAGCTGTGTTGCCTATGGAACGATTATCACAAAACCTGATATGGATATGCCTCAGCGACTGGAGGTAATTTATGATGATTTGAGTCAAATCATTCGTCAATATCATCCAGATGAAGTGGCCGTTGAGAAATTGTATTTTGGGCGTAATGCAACGACGGGCATTACTGTAGGTCAGGCGCGTGGTGTTCTTTTGTTGCGTTTGGCACAAGAAAAACTGCCGATCGGAGAATATACGCCAATGCAGGTTAAACAAGCGTTGGTTGGTTTTGGTCATGCAGAGAAAAAGCAAATACAGTATATGGTGCAAAACTTTTTGAAACTACCTGAATTGCCAAAACCTGATGATGCTGCAGATGCATTGGCGATTGCAATTTGTCATGCGCATAGTCGTTCGGGTTTGTTATAATGGAGGAATTGCATGATTGGCTTTTTGAAAGGAACAATTGTCGCTGCAGAGGGGCAAATGGTCACCGTTCTTGTTGGTGGCGTCGGCTTTGAAGTGATGATGCCAAATGATGGCGAAACTTTGTTTAATATTGGTGATGAAGTTGAAATTCACACATATATGCATGTTCGTGAAAACGAAATTGGTCTTTATGGTTTTAGCAGCAGTTTAGAAAAAAAGCTGTTTAATGTTTTAATTGGTGTATCGGGCATTGGCCCCAAAAGTGCCATGCAGATGTTAGGGGTTGCAACACCTCAAGGAATCATAACGGCTATCTCTGCTGAAGATGAAAAACTACTTTCATCTTTGCCGGGAATCGGGAAAAAAACAGCAGCTCGGCTTATTTTAGAGTTGAAGGAAAAAATTGTAAAAGAATTTCCTTTGGTTGCACAGGAAGCCCCAGTACAGCAAACACCAAAGAAAGTAACACAGGAAAGCGCCATTGAAAAAGATCTGTCAGATGCATTGATCGCTCTGGGATATCGTTCTCATGAGATTAAAGAAATGTACGAAGCGACAGATGTGTTAGAAGAAAACGATGTGAACGTTGCTCTTAGAAAAGCGTTGCAGTATTTATCGAGAGGGTAAACGATGCTTGAAGAAAGAATTATTTCCTCGAATGAAATTCTCGAGGATGTAAAGATACAAAAAAACTTGCGCCCAAAGCGGTTTAGTGACTATATCGGACAGAATCGAGTAAAAACCAAGCTGAAAGTGTATGTTGAAGCTGCCAGGGTGCGTGGTGAAGCCTTGGATCACTGCTTATTTTATGGACCGCCTGGATTGGGAAAAACAACATTGGCACAGATTATTGCCAATGAGATGGAAGTGAATATTCATATTACCTCTGGACCGAGCATTGAACGTCCAGGGGATCTTGTTGCGCTCTTGACCAATTTGCAGCCCTATGATTTACTATTCATTGATGAAATTCATCGTTTGAATCGTGCGGTTGAAGAAGTGCTTTATTCAGCTATGGAAGACTATGTATTGGATATCATTATCGGCAAAGGACCAAGCGCGCGCAGTTTGCGCATGGACTTGCCACCATTCACATTGATTGGTGCGACAACTCGAGCAGGTAGTCTGTCTTCTCCTTTGAGGGATCGCTTTGGCATTATTGAACGCTTGCAGTTTTATTCTGTAGAAGAATTGGCGCAGATCATCAATATCAATGCGAGATACCTGGAGATTCCTGTAAAAGACGATGGTGCACGGCTTATAGCCAGCCGTTCAAGGGGAACGCCTCGTATTGCCAACCGCCTTCTCAATCGAGTGAGAGATTTTGCACAGGTTGAAGGTCAGGGCATCATTGATGTTGATATTGCGAGTTACGCGTTGGATCGCTTAGAAGTAGATGCCGCAGGATTGGACAAGTTGGACAGAGATCTGCTGTTAACCATTATGGAACAATATAAAGGTGGACCAGTAGGTTTAGACACTTTGGCAGCAAGCATTGGAGAAGAACGTGTAACCTTAGAGGATGTCTGTGAGCCGTATCTTCTGCAGGAAGGCTTTCTTGCGCGCACGCCACGAGGACGCGTTGCGACAGAAAAAGCGTATCAGCATTTTGGTAAACCGATGCCAAAGAAAATGCTTGAGGACAGACAGCAAATGGAAATCTTTGCTGCTGAAGATGGAGGGGATATTAAAACAAATGAAGACAAGTGATTTTGATTATGAATTACCAACAGAATTGATAGCGCAACATCCGGCAGAAAAACGTGATCATTCGCGTTTGCTCGTAATGGATAAGAAAACGGGGGCTATTGAACATCGTGTGTTCAAAGATATCGTTGACTACCTTCATGCTGGAGATGTATTGGTAATAAACAATACCAAAGTTATTCCAGCGCGTATTTTTGGTACAAAAGAAGGTGGCACGGCAAAAATAGAAGTTTTGTTATTGAAACGAGACGAGACGTTACCAAATACATGGGAAGTGTTGGTACATCCTGGCAAGCGTGCTAAAGTTGGTACAGTGATTGATTTTGGAGAAGGAAAATTGAAAGGTGAAGTGGTCGCCAATACCAGTGCGGGTCGAAAAATCACTTTCCATTTTGAGGGAATTTTCGAGGAGATTCTTGAAGAATTAGGAACTATGCCGCTGCCACCTTACATTCATGAACAACTGGAAGATCAAAATCGTTACCAAACGGTATATGCTAAAGTTGATGGCTCGGCGGCTGCGCCTACGGCAGGCTTGCATTTTACGAAAGAACTTTTAGAAACACTGAGAAAAAAAGGCGTTGAAATTGAAGAAGTATTGCTTCATGTTGGTCTGGGCACCTTTAAACCAGTCAATGAAGAAAACATTGAAGATCATGAAATGCATTCAGAGTACTATGAGATCAGCAAAGATACAGCCGAGCATATCAATAAAGCAAAAAATGAAGGACGTCGTATCATATCAGTCGGCACGACTTCAACACGAGCCTTGGAAAGTGCCGCTCAAGATGGAAAATTGGTTGCAGGCAGTGGCTGGACAAATATTTTTATTTATCCGGGTTACAAATGGCAGATTGTTGATGGTTTAATTACGAACTTTCATCTTCCAAAATCTACTTTAATGATGCTTGTTAGTGCCCTTTCTGATCGGAAACTGATTTTGAATGCGTATAAAGAAGCGGTCGCTCAACGTTATCGTTTCTTTTCCTTTGGGGATGCCATGTTCATAAATCCAGGAGAAAAACAATGAGTTTTGAATTTGAAATTGAAAAAAAATGCAGCCATTCTGCTGCTCGTGTTGGTAAATTATCCACGCCGCATGGCGACATTGAAACACCAACCTTTATGCCGGTTGGTACCCAAGCGGCAGTAAAAACCCTTACGCCAGATGAGTTAAAAGATGCCGAATCACAGATTATTTTATCGAATACCTATCATCTTTATTTGCGACCAGGCCATGAGCTGATCAAAGAGCTGGGTGGACTGCATACTTTTATGAATTGGGATCGGCCAATTTTAACGGATAGCGGCGGTTTTCAAGTTTTTAGCCTTGGTGATCTGCGTAAAATTACTGAAGAAGGTGTTATGTTTCGTTCGCATTTGGATGGTTCAAAACATTTATTTACCCCAGAGTCCGTCATGGAAATTGAAAATGCATTAGGTGCAGACATTATTATGGCATTTGATGAATGCATCCCTCACACGGCCGACCGAACATACACAAAGAATTCTTTGGAGCGCACGACTCGGTGGTTGGAGCGCTGTGTAAAGGCGCAGGTGGATCCACAACGCCAAGCGTTGTTTGGCATCGTACAAGGGGGTATGTATTCAGACCTACGTAAGTTGAGCATTGAACAAATTACGGCGTTTGATTTGCCTGGTTTTGGCATTGGTGGTTTAAGCGTTGGAGAACCAAATGAAACCATGTACCATCTTTTAGAAGAAACAGTGCCGTATATTCCTGAAAAGAAGCCACATTATTTAATGGGCGTTGGCAATCCTGACAATCTTGTTGAAGCGGTTGGTTATGGCATTGATATGTTCGACTGTGTTCAGGCAACACGTATCGCACGTCATGGTGCTTTTTGGACAAGACATGGCCGATTAAGCATAAAAAATCAGCAATATTTTAAGGATACAACACCGTTGGAAGAAGGCTGCAATTGTTACGCGTGCCGGAATTTTACGAAGGCATATATTCGTCATTTATTCAAGGCAAATGAAATGTTGGCGTATCGATTGATTTCTATTCACAATATATATTTCCTTAATCATCTCATGGCAGAGTTGCGTGAAGCAATTCGTCAAGATCGATATGTTGAGTTTCGGCAACATTTTTTTGATAACTATAAAATGTAGTTCAATTATTAGACAAAATGTTGTAAGATAGTATTATTCTTGTGACGAGGAGGGAAAACAAAGTGAACCAAATTATTATCGGTTCTGGCAATGGTGGTTTTATGTTGATCTATATTATCGCATTGGCAGCATTACTGTACTTCTTAATGATCAGACCACAAAAGAAACATCAAGATAAGCATAAGCAGATGCTGAATGCGCTTAAGATTGATGACCGTATTTTAACCGTTGGCGGGATTACGGGTTATGTGAGAGATCTCAACGATACCTATATTTATGTTGAGATTGCAGATGGTCTCGTGATCGAATTAAATCGTCAGTATGTGGCAACTGTTCTTCAAGAAGATGATGTAGAAGATGAAACGGATGAATTGCCAGAGGAAGATGCTGAAGAAATCGAAAGCGTAGAACAGAACGAAGCTGCTGAAGAAGCGGAAGAAGCGACTGAAGCGGTTGAAGATGCTGAAGAGAAAAAGGTCGAAGAAAAAAATTGAGAGCAACAGTGTTTCAGGAAAACTGAACAAGGATGCGACTTTTCAAATGAGCTGCGTCAACGCAGCTCATTTTTTGCTTTTATTTAAGGTTCAATTATCATATAATAAGTCGTGATTAAAAAAACAATATTTAGGAGGGATTGACTCATGCAACGAGGTAGAGTTGCAGTGGTGGTTGCGGTCATTTTAGCGATCGTAGTTGCCGCGGTTGCCTTGGTTCCTGTTTATCGTGATCATGCAAATCTTGGTCTCGATTTGCAGGGGGGCGTGTTGGTCCGATTAGAAGCACCAGAAGGCACTTCTAAAGAGGACATGATGGGAGCCATTTCCATTATTAACAATCGTATCAATGGGCTGGGGGTTTCGGAACCTGATGTTCGATTAGAAGGTGATAATCGTATCGCTGTTGAACTGCCAGGGGTCGCTGATCCAGAAGAAGCAGTACGAACCATTGGTTCGACCGCGAAAATGCAATTTATTCGCGTTGATACCGGTGAAGTGGTTGTTGATGGGTCGCATTTAAAAGATGCGCAGGCAAAAACTGACGATCAGGCTACAGATGCCAACAAACGTTTTGTTGTAAATATTGCGTTTGACGATGAAGGCGCAGAAGCATTCAAAAATGCAACAGAAGACCTTTGCAATAAGTACAGTGAAGGTGATCAGAATCGTGCCATCGCCATTGTTTTGGATGATCAGGTGATTTCAGCGCCTAGTATTGTCGAACCAATTACCAATGGACAGGCTGCTATTTCCGGTGGCTTTTCAACGTATGAAGATGCATCGAATCTTGCGATTCAGTTAAATTCCGGTGCATTGCCAGTTGATTTGGAAATTGTTGAGCAGAATACTGTTGGTGCTCAGCTTGGTCCAGATGCGATTGCACAAAGTTTGCAGGCGGCAATCATTGGCTGTATTTTATTGGCCCTGTTTCTCTTGGCAATTTATCGTGGACCAGGTTTCATTGCAGTAGTATCTTTGGTGCTCTATGCTATTTTATTAGCAGGTGCCTTGATTCTTATTCGCTCAACGATTACGTTACAAGTCATTGCAGCATTCTTGCTGTCTATTGGTATGGCAGTGGACGCAAATGTTTTGATTTACGAACGTATTCGTGAAGAATTAAAGGCAGGAAAAACAGTACGTGTTGCAACTGACTCAGGATTCAAAAAAGCATTTATAACCATTCTTGATTCTAACGTGACAACGTTGATTGCTACTTTTGTGTTGATGCTTCTTGGCACGGGGTCCATTAGAGGCTTTGCTGTAACTTTGGCTATTGGTATTATTTTAAGCTTGTTTACAGCAATTAGTTTTACACGTTTTATTTTACGGAATCTTGTAAAAGGCGGCGTGATAAAAACTCCAAGATTTTATGGTATTAAGCGGAAGGAGGGGCAACAATGAATTTTGACTTTATAGGAAAACGAAAATTTGCCTATGCTCTTTCCTGCATCATTATTATTGCTGGGATTGTATCGCTATTCGTGCAGGGATTGAATTTTGGGATTGATTTTACAGGAGGTACGGTCTTCCAAGTTCAATTCGAAGATAATAAAGAGATCTCTGATCTTCGTGATGAATTGGGTACCATGGGTTACGATGGTGCTCAGATTCAGCAGATGGACAATGGCGCTTTCCAAATTAAAACGGAGTTCATGGATCAAACTGCTCAGGATGAATTTGAACAGCAATTAAAAGATGCATCTGGTTCTTTTGAGGTATTGTCGACTAATGCAGAAGGTCCTTCCATTGGTCAGGAAATACTGTTATCTGGTATCTTGGCATTAATTGTTGCCGTGGTATTAATGGTTGTTTATATTACCATTCGCTTTCAATGGCGTTTCGCTCTGGCGGGCAATATTGCGTTGTTCCATGATATATTAGTGACGGTTAGTATTTTTTCCATCTTTCAGCTTGAAGTGAATTCTAACTTCGTTGCAGCCATTTTGACCATCTTTGGGTATTCTATCAATGATACCATTGTCGTTTTTGACCGTATCCGTGAACGCTTGGGAAGTGTAAAGCGTGATAATTTGGCAATGACTGTTAATAATGCTATTCAGTCAACATTACGGCGTTCATTGTTCACTTCTCTTACAACATTGATTCCAATTCTTTGCGTGTTCTTTTTTGGTGGAGAGACGACAAAAGTTTTTGTGCTTGCGCTGATTATTGGTATCGTCAGTGGTACTTATTCATCAATCTTTGTGGCATCTCCTCTATGGTATGATATGTCCATGAAGAGCAAAAAGAAACGTTTCTAAAATGGAGTGTAAAGCAACAAATCTGGGTATTGCGCAGATTTGTTGCTTTTTTTGAACAGTTTTCCAGCGGTGAGATATTGACTGTGCGCCAGATGCTTTGGTATCATGTACAAATAGAGCCGATGATAAAGAGGAGTAAGGCTTTGGCGCTATACAGAGAGTGATACCGTGGCTGAAAGTATCATTAGTTAAAAAGTCTGAAGGTTGCTTTTGAGGTGGGGAAACCCCGGTTGATAACCGTTAGAAAATCATGAGGGCCTTCGGGCTAAAAAAAGGTGGTACCGCGATCCATGTCGTCCTTTTATTGGGGCGGCTTTTTATTTTTTGGAGGAGAAGTACATGTCTATTGAAAATCTGGAAAAAAATTATGATTCATCCAAGGTAGAAAACCGTTGGTATGAATTCTGGGAAAAGAATCATTTATTTGCACCAACTGACGATGATACGAAGCCATCGTTTTCTATTGTTATCCCACCACCAAATGTTACTGGCAAACTGCATATGGGCCATGCAATGGATGAAACCATGCAGGATATTTTGGTGCGTTATAAACGCTTAAAAGGCTATAATACTCTTTGGGTTCCTGGCACTGACCATGCTGGGATTGCTACTCAAGCCAAGGTTGAAAATATGCTTCGTGACAAAGGCATTGAACGCGAAGCGATTGGGCGTGAAGCTTTTATTGAACATTGCTGGGATTGGAAAAAACAGTATGGCAACACCATCACTCAGCAGATTAGAAAACTGGGCGCATCCTGTGATTGGGAGCGCGAGCGCTTTACGATGGACGAAGGCTGCAGTAAAGCTGTTCGTGAAGCATTTGTTTCTTTGTATGAACAGGGACTGATTTATCAGGGCAACTATATTGTAAACTGGTGCCCACATTGCCAGACTACCATTTCAGATATTGAAGTTGAGCACGAAGAAAATCAGGGCAAGCTTTATTATTTGAATTATCCGCTCGAAGATGGTACTGGCAAGTTGACGATAGCAACCACACGTCCTGAAACTATGTTTGGTGATACAGCGGTTGCAGTTCATCCTGAAGACGAGCGTTTTAAAGATTTTATAGGGAAGAATGTTATCCTTCCTATCGTTAATAAGGCAATTCCTGTCATTGCGGATGAATATGTTGAACGTGAATTTGGTACAGGTTGTGTAAAAATTACGCCTTCACATGATGTTAACGACTTTGAAATGGGGCAGCGTCACAATCTACCACATGTTGTTGTTATCGATCAATATGGCAAAATGAATGAAAATGCCGGTAAGTATAACGGCATGGATCGTTTCGAATGTCGTAAACAGGTTATCGAAGATCTTAAAGGTACCGAGTACTTTGATCATGAGGAAGACTATACGAATGCAGTGGGTCACTGCTATCGTTGTCATACGGCTATCGAACCACGCGTCAGCAAGCAATGGTTTGTACGTATGGAACCATTGGCAAAACCAGCTCTGGAAGCTGTTAAAAATGGCGACATTCGTTTTGTTCCTGAACGTTTTGAAAAAATTTATATTAGTTGGCTGGAAAATATCAGAGATTGGTGCATTTCTCGCCAGCTTTGGTGGGGACATCGCATTCCAGTCTGGTATTGCCAGGATTGTGGTGAAGTGATTTGCACACGTGAAGATCCAACAGTATGTCCAAAATGTGGTTCCAAGCATTTAGAACAGGATCCAGATGTTTTGGATACGTGGTTTAGTTCTGGACTTTGGCCATTTGAAGTTATGGGCTGGCCTGACTTGGATGCAAAGGATCTTGCAAGATTTTATCCAACCGATGTGCTGGTTACTGGGCGTGATATCATCTTTTTCTGGGTTGCTCGCATGATCTTTGATGCTTTCAAAATGACAAATCAGCGTCCATTTAAGGACGTTTTGATTCATGGATTGGTGCTTGATCAGCACGGACAGAAAATGAGTAAGTCCAAGGGAAATGGTATTGATCCGTTGGAAGAAATTGAAAAGTTTGGTGCAGACGCTTTGCGTATGACATTGATTACTGGCGTAACACCTGGTAATGATGTACGTTATCGCGCGGAAAAAATTGAAGCCTCTCGAAACTTTACAAATAAACTTTGGAATGCAGCACGCTTTGTTTTGATGAACCTGGAAGGCTTTGACGGAAAACTGGGTGCACAGCCTCCTGTTACCAATGATGTTATCGACCAATGGATTCTCACTCGTTTTTATGAGATTGCTGATAAAATGAGCGTTGAATTGGATCGTTATGATTATGGTGAAGCTGCCAAAACCATCAAAGATTTTATTTGGAACGAATTCTGCGACTGGTATATTGAATTAATCAAGCCTCGTCTTTATGGCCGAATCACCGAAGAAAGCAAGAAAGAGGCACAAGAAACTGCAGCGTGGGTACTGCGTGAAACGTGTGTGTTGCTGCATCCAATTATGCCGTTTATTACTGAAGAAATTTGGCAGCATCTGCCACATGAGGGTGAATCCATCATTATTGCAAATTGGCCTGAAAACACAGCGAACATTCACTATCAAGATTCTTATGATAAAATGGTATTCTTGATGGATCTTGTAAAAGGCATTCGTTCGATGCGTCATGATATGGGTATCCCAACTGGGAAAAAATCAGCTTTGCAGATTCATTGCCATGATGATGCTCAAAAAATGGTTATTGAAAATTATGATGTTCAGTTAAAGACATTGGCTTATGCTGATAATATTGCAATCTTAAATGATGTATCAGAAGCTGAAAAACAATCGGTTAGTACGGTTGTTCATGGCGCTGAAGTGATTCTTCCTCTGAAAGGCGTTCTTGATATTGCAGATGAATTGGCACGTCTTGATAAAGAGATCGCACGACTTAATAGTGAAGTGGCGCGCGCTGAGAAAAAACTGGCTAATCCTGGGTTTGTTGGTAAAGCTCCAGCAGCTGTAGTTGAAGCCGAAAAAGAAAAAGTTGTCAACTATAAGCTTGATCTTGAAACTGTTCAAAAACGTCATGAATTTCTGACGAGTTTGGATAAGTAACAATTATCTTTAAAAGTGAGGTGTTCCTATGTTTGGACTTAGTATGGGAGAAATCCTTATAATATTGGTAGTGGTTGTAGTCTTGTTTGGCTCATCACGCTTGGCAGGACTGGGTAAGTCTGCAGGTAAATCAGTGCGTGAATTTAAAGAAGAACTACATAAAGATGATGAAATGGATGCAGAAACGAGTAGTAAGAAAGTGGACTCCGTAGATCACACTGATGAAAAATAAGAGAAGGGTTGAATCATGGGATTAAGTTTTGGTGAGATTGTTGTCATCATTTTGGTTGCCTTTCTTGTGCTGGGACCGGATAAGTTGCCGGATGCAGGACGAACACTTGGGAAAACTTTGAACAGTTTCAAAAAAGCACTATCAGATTCAAATCTTAATATCAAAGACGAAATGGATGCTATAAAAAAGGAAACAGGATTCTCAGAGGTTTCCGAAAAAGCCAAAGAAAAGGAAATGCAGTTTAAAAGTGAATTAAAAGATCTTCAAAAAGACTTAGATCTTGGTAAAAAGAAAAATGATCCGAAAGCATAGGAGGAAAGGAAAACATGTCAGAACAACAGAAAGAATTGCCATTGTCAGAGCATCTTAAAGCGTTGCGACGTGTTTTCTTCGTGTCTCTCATCGCGATAGTGGTGGCTTCCATATTGTGTTACGCACTTTTACGAGAGCCAATCATGGATCTCGTAATTGCACCAGTAAAGGAATATGGCATTGAATTAAAATTTACAAGTGTTGCCGAGGCATTCATGGCATATATGAAAATCTCGATTTTGGCAGGTGTCATATGTGCCAGCCCGGTTGTGCTTTGGCAAATTTTAAAATTTGTTTTGCCAGGATTGTATAAAAATGAGAAGAAAATGTTTTTGGGCGTTTTGTTTTGGCTCATTGTTCTTTTTCTTGCTGGCGTCGCCTTCGCATATTTTGTCGTTTTAAAATTTTCACTGAAAGTCCTGTTGTTTGATTTTAGTGGTGATTTTGATCCGTTTATTACAGTGGCTAATTATCTAGGCTTTGTTTGGAAATTTTTGATTCCTTTTGGAATTGTATTCGAAATTCCACTGCTTGTGTATTTTTTAACACGTTTTGGTTTAGTGACGCCTGATACAATGACAAAGTACAGACGCTGGGTTATTCTTTTGATTGTTATTGCAGCAGGGGTATTCAGTCCTCCTGATGTTGTCAGTCAGGCTTTACTAGCATTGCCAATGTATGTATTGTTTGAAATTAGTATCGTTATATCACGTAGCGTTTATCGTACGAGAATGAAAAAACTGACACAAGAACAAAATTCAGAGAGGTGATCGATATGATGAGAGAGGTGCTTTATGCATCCGACTTTGAGGGAAAAGATGTATTAGATCTGGAATCAGGGGATCTGATTGGATCAATTTCCGGAATTTTAATTGAAGAAAACCCATTGAGAGTCAGTGCATTTGCTTATCGCGTAGAGGATGAAGCAGGGCAACATATGTCATTTTGCAGTTTCTCTCAGGTAACAGATATTGATCAACAGGTGGTCGTTATTTCATCTGCTCAGAGCTATCTTTCAAGTGATACAAAAAGTTTGCTTGGCTTACCCTGTTTGGATGCAAATGGCAAATTGTTTGGCCGTGTTCAGGATTGTGCATGGACGCAGAGCAATGGGGTGTTGAAGGAAATCGTTCTTAGTGCTAATGATGAATGGTTCGGTGTTGCAATTTCTGATATTGAAAAGATTGGGTCTGGGGCATTGATTTTTTCAGCTCCAGAAAATGGGCTGCATAAGAATGCTTATCAACGGTCAGAGGTTGACGATAAAAATGGTGAAAATGCTGAAGAAATGATGCGTTCGCTTATTCGTCGTGTTGGGACCACACTTTCTGAAGCTGGGCAAAAAGTCGGTGAACGTGTCAAACAAATTGATACGGAAGAACTCAATCGTGATATCAATCGTTTTACGGAAAAAGTTGGTAAGGAAATCCGTAATGTGATTGATACCATTTCAGAGCAATCGAAAGCGTCAAAATATGCAAGCATGGAATCAGAAGTGATCAGTGTATTGCGTGATTTGGAAGGCTTCACTGTTACCAGCCCAATTTATGATAATCATGGAGAAGTCATCATCGTGCCTGGGCACGCCATTGATGCAAATACTGTTAGTCGTGCTATTGAAAGTGATAAGCTCGCTGAGCTTTATCGCGTTGCAGTATCAATAAAACATGGAGAAAGCAATGAGTAAATTTTTTAGACTAAATGAGGCCGCTGAAGGCGAGATCTACGAAATTGTTTCTGTGGATGATAAAGCATTTTCCGATGAAATTGGCGCATATAAAGGTATGAGTGTTGTCATACTAAAAAAAGCATTACAAAGCATTGTTCAGTTTGGATATTCCCAAATTGAATTGGAATTGGAACAATTAAATAAGATCGTTGTTCAGGCGCTTTAAGGACAATGGTTGATTTTAGCCGATACATTGTTTGATGTATCGGCTTTTTATATTAGATGTTGATAAAATGAGAAAAGGATGGAGGGATTTTTATAAAGTAGTCATAAAATGGCTACTCCATAAACGTCGTTATTGTTACAATAAATTTGTCTTTTAGAAAAGAATTGTTTTTTGGAGGCTAAAAAAATGAGTGAAATGAATTACGACTTAATTATTCTGGGCGGTGGCCCAGCTGGGCTCGCAGCTGGTATTTATGGTGGCCGCGCACGTTTAAACACACTGATTATTGAAAAAGGAACCATTGGCGGTCGCGCTGAAACCACAAGAGAAATCGTAAACTATCCAGGTTTTCTTTCTACGACTGGTCCAGAATTGACCGATACTATGCGTCAGCACGCTGAAAAATTTGGCTGCACCATCGTAAAAGAAACCCCAAAAGAAGTTGTTCTTGAAGGTGAAACCAAGGTCGTTAAGACTCGTAAAAATACTTATACTGCACCAGCTATTATTTTAGCAACAGGTACTAGTGCTCGTATTTTGGGCATTCCAGGTGAAAAGGAACTCGCTGGTATGGGTGTCGCATATTGCGCAACTTGTGATGCAGAATTCTTCCAGGATCAGCGTGTATGTGTTATTGGCAGTGGTGACCAAGGCATTGAAGAAAGTATGTTCATTGCTAAGTATGCCAGTGAAGTAACCATCGTTGTTTTGCATGATGAAGGTATTCTGGATTGCAACAAGGTTGCTGCTGAAAAAGCATTCGCACATCCAAAACTTAAATTCGTTTGGAATTCTTCCCCAAATGCTATTCTTGGTGATGAAGAAGTAACTGGTCTTCAAGTTAAAAATTCTAAGACTGGTGAATTGACGGATATTCCTTGCGAAGGGGTATTTTTCTTTGTTGGTCAGGTTCCAGAAACAAAGGGCCTCACCGAAACAGGTCTTGCATTTGATGAACGTGGCTATATTCCAACCAATGATCGTATGGAAACCAACCTTGAAGGGGTTTATGCGGTTGGTGATGTTCGTGAAAAATATCTGCGTCAGGTTGTTACTTCTTGCGCAGATGGTGCTATTGCGGCAACTGCAGCAGAACGTTACATTGAAGAATTGAAGGACTTCAATACTCGCGTTCTTGGCTCTGACAAGCCAGTATTGCTTGCTTTCTGGAGTCAGGAATATGATGGCAGTTTGGAAGCTATTCAGGCTGTTGAAGCAAAGAATGCTGAAACAAATTCTCATATGTTTGTTGAAGTTGACTTCATGCGTAAGAAAACCTTGGCTAAGAAGTTCAATGTTACTCTTAGCGAAGAACAACCAGCTAAAATTCTTGAATTGGTAAACGGTGAAGTTGCTCGCGAAGTAACCGCAGATACCTTATAATTTCATTTCCTAAAGTTAGGATTAAAAACGTTTTTATCACGTAGATGAGTGAATAAAAGGAATACCGGAATGGATTGTACCATTCCGGTATTCCTTTCAGACTGTAGATAAACCCTATTTTGGCATTTTTGCCAAAATAGGGTTTTCT
>OGDF01002083.1_pt1 | contig 27973 bp, 20 predicted proteins | sample 1570141 | NCBI WGS metagenome assembly OGDF01 (sample SAMEA4370581, study PRJEB24528) | human gut metagenome | reverse complement strand
CCGGCTGACTTCACTCAGCCGGAGCCTGCAAACAATTTTGCGCATAAATCTTGACAGTACCGGCGAATTGCCGGAAGCCCTGTGCTTAAACGTTCCATTACAAACGAAATACTCGCAGCAGCTGGATACTTTAGCATCCTGGGCTGCTACGAGTCCTTGCACTTATACGGTTGAACCGCCGTGTACCGGTCGGTACGCACGGTGGTGTGAGAGGTCGGCTCCCTATTTATGGGAGCCTCCTACTCGATGAGTATGATGATTTGGAATTGGACGGACCTGTAGAGAAAAAGCGGGAGAAAGATTATACTATCCACATCAGAAAAAAAGAAAGGATGATCAAAATGAAGATCATGAAGAACATCACCGTTGTGCTCCTGGGAGTGCTGCTCCTCACCATGCTGTCTGGGTGTGGTGGTAGTGAGACAGAGCCAATCAATAATGTAGCCTTTGTGCTTGGCATCGCTGATGATGAGACGAAGGTCAACGATGGCATCAGTGAACTGGAGGCGCTTCCCACTCTGGCTGGTAGTACGTACGCATTCATCTCTGCAGAGGGTCAGCCTACTACGATTGGTCAGCCTGGAGAGATCCCCGACTTTTCTCAGAAAGGCTATACGAAGGACATGATGAACCGGGTGTACGCAGGCATTAAAGCAGACCTAACGGAGCGGTTAGAGACCTATCAACCGTCTACTGCAGAGATTGACATGGCAGCTGCCACAGAGTTGGCAGTGCGCAACCTCAATGCCCATGCTATCGAAGGTCGTCGTAATGTGTTAGTTTACTATTGCAGTGGAAGAAGCACGACTGGTCTGATCAACATGACAGAGACGGGACTGGATGACTTGGACATCGAGGCGTCTGTGGCGGCCATTGCTAAGCAGATGGACGCCGACATGTCTAAGATCGACGAAGTTATTTGGTATTGCCTTGGGGACTACTGTGGGCCGAAGCAAGGCTCTCTCAGCGCAGAAGAAAAGGTTACGATGAAGACCTTCTACGAAGAACTTTTCCATGCGCTGGGGGCTTCGACAGTTACATTCCGGGATGACTTGCCTAGTACAGAGGCATACAGCTTCTCTGACACACCGGTATCTGCCATTCCAGTCAAGGACACGGTGTCGGGCTTGAGTGCAGAGCCCATTGTGTTGTCGGAGAGTAAGCTTGAGTTTCTGGCAGATAGCGCCGAGTTTAAAGACACCGATGCCGCTGAAGCGGCTCTTCAGCCTGTTGCTGACATGCTTCTGAAGGAACATGACCTGCGTGTTCTGTTATACAGTACCTGCGCTGGGGATATAGACTACCCTGAGCTGTCCAGTAAGCGCTCCGAGACAGTCAAGAACTGCTTAATAGCAAAAGGTGTAGAGGGGAGGAGAATCGTTGTCGTGAATGTCAAAATCGCGAATGATCCCTACTACAAACTGGGGCTAGGGACAGGCCCTGAAGCAAGTGTGAATCGGAAGACTGTGATTGCCGATGTATCCAGCGAGTTTGGACGACAGCTGCTTCTTGCACAGCAGTGATTTGCTTCATCGAAAGGGTGGCCTATAGCCACCCTTTCGGTTTTCCGCTCCTAAAAATTGAAATTGGCTTACCATTTTGACAGGACGCTCTCTATACCGCATACTGGTATCATCAGAAAAAAGGAGGACGACACGATGCAGATTTTGATGGAAGAGCGGGAGACGGTGCTGAGAACGATGGAGAGCAGTTTCTATCGGCAGGCAGACAAAGAAGAGGACAAGGAGGCGGAGGAGTACCGCGAGAGCTATGAGCTGTTCTGTTCGGAGACGTGTGGGCACTATCACTCGATCCGCTGTACACAGGACGAGATTCAGCCGCTCCTCATCCCCTATCTCAAGGCTTATGCCCAGGGCAAAGATTTGGCGCTTGCGTTGCTGATCGGTTCTGAGATTGAACTTACTGCTGCGGAACGCCTGAGTAAGGCTGCTCATACCTGTAGCTGTGTCACCCCTATGATTATGCAGACGAGTACGGCATATCGAGACGCTAACAAGCAGATCATCATCTATCTGGCCAAGGTGGACTCCGCCAAAAATAACAGCTATAGCTGGGATACTGTGCTGGATATCATTACAGCCCAGATGCGTGTGAACCGCTGTTAAGCAGAGGCACCGAGAAGGGAAGACTTTCTCGGTGCCGTTGTGTTTGCTCAGTCTATAATAGCCCCATAGCGCCGGAGCAATTCTCTGTGTTCTTCGTCGAGGGAAGAGTCAGGATGGATGTGTCGGAAGTCTACGCCTTGAATCATAAGACCAGTAATATTAGGTAGAGTGTCAATATACTCATTTTCCTTAACACTCCATATCTTTGATGTTCCATCGTCTGAAGCAGTTACAATATAACAGCCACAAGGACTATATATAGCAGAATTTATTTTGCTTGTATGACCTTGTAATGTTTGAATACAAGAGCCTATCTGACTATTCCATATATTAGCGATTCCGCTCCAAGACGTCGTTATAATATAACACCCGTCAGGACTGTAGTTAGCAGATACTATAGAGTTAGTGGGTTCTTTCAGTGTTTGCAAACATGTTCCAGTGGTAATGTCCCATATTTTAGCAGCGCCTTCGAGCGGAGCTGTTACAATATGATGACCATTAGGACTATATGAAACATCATTTATTTCTTCAAAAATTTGTAAGGTTTGTGTACAAAGTCCATTTTTTAAATCCCATATTTTTACCGTTCCATCCCAAGACGCTGTTGCTACATAATGGTCATCTGGACTGTAGGATGCTGACAAGACAAACCAATTATGACCGTGTAAAACTTTAAGACAGTTAACTAGATTAGAGTCCCAAATTTTAGCGGTATGATCCTCTGATGCCGTTACAATATATTTCCCATTAAGGCTGTATTTTGCTGATAATACGCCGCCAGGGGATATACAACCAAATAATGTGTCCCTACAATGTATATCTGCAGAATGATCTATAAAGAAATCATGAGCTTGACGTGTTTGTATACAAATTCCAGTAATAGCATCCCATATTTTTACCGTTCCATCTCTACAGGCAGTCAAAACATATTTTCCGTTCGGGCTACATGCAACGGAATATATATCAGAACGATGACCTTGGAGAATTAGCGAACATTTTCTTGTACACATATCCCAAATCTTAGCAGTTCTATCTTTAGATCCTGTTACAATACACTGACTATTCGGATAAAATGCGACGGATGTTACCTCACTATACAACGCTTTTGTTAGGCCATCAAGAGATATAGTATTATTATCCCAATTTGAAAAAAATGTGGAACTTATCACTTTTGATTTTGAGATATTTGCCGATAGTTTTGGACGACTTATACGCACACCATTGAGGCGACAAAGGCTTAAATCCAAATTAGAGAGATCCTCTCCTGATAAATCCATCCTAGATATTCCTAAAATAGATATCAAGTTATTTATACTATAATCGACTTCTCTATTAAATTGTCCACGATATAGGAACATGGCTCTTTGAAGTAAAGTGCGGTCACAAGCTTCTGTTGGAACCATCCCCGTCCAAGTGCCGTTGATACACTGGGGAGCGTTGTGATGTTCTCCCAGCATTTCACCGATGAAACGCCGTATGTTCAAATGGATTGGCTCGGGTTTCAGATCATCCAGGCATGTAAGGGCTTGATCACTGCCTTTTTCCTGAAGATAAACAGCCAAGCGGAGATGCACAACGTGACGGGCTGCGGCAAAGTAGTCCCGGATATGATGGTGTATGAAGCCATAAGTCCCATTACGCTCTTGTAAAATCCCAAGAGAACGAGTGGCAATGTCAATAAGAGATTCTGTGACCTCAAGCGTATCATCACCTAAGGCTAGAAGCTTCTTTGCGGTTGCAGCGGTATGTTCTTTGGCACTGCTGGTGCGATACTTGGTAAACAGACCTTTGCCATATTTTCCACAGATGGCTGTATCGGACTTATCTGTAAGGATTGGAGCGATGATTTCTTCTATGGTTTCAGTGTCTAAGTAGAATGTGTCGTTGCGCTCCATTGCCCAAGCAATCTCGGGCAGTAGAAAGTCTAACAGGAAGCTCTGCATTTGGGCAGTAATACGGACGCTGGATTGCTTTGGAGATGCTGTTGCAACATCCTGCTCCACTTGCTTTGCACGTGTTTGGATAGTGTAGTCTTCCAGGTTTTGTTCTCGTTCGTGAAAGAAGATGCGCAAAATTTCTCCCTGGGAGCTGACATCTTTTGTCTGCCCTAGACCAGCGTACATCATTAGAAATAGAGGGATTCGAAGTGTTTCCAACAAAGGTTCGTTTTGGAAGATGGCATCCATCTCTTCCTCATGCTTAGACTTTTGCAGGTAGTTGCGGATAGCCTCGTTTTGAATCCCAGTCAGATAGAGACGAGAGATGTTTTCATGAACGACAGCCTCTTCATTCGTCCGGCTAGTGAGGATGACGCGTACATTTGGACAATCCATAAGCCATTGAATTTCCTGAATAATACGAGAGATAACAGGAAGCTCATTGACTTCTGTGTGGGAGACTTCGTTCAGCCCATCCAGGAGTAATAGATACTCCGGCTCCTGGACGTCCTGTTTTGCGAGAAAGAGTTTTTCCACTGGTTCCACAGCAACACTTGGGTCTACGTCAAAGACTTCCTCTGCTTCTCTGCCAGCGCTGTGAGAAACCTGTTTAACGCGCAAATCTTTACGGATCTGCTGATAGACCGAGCGGCGGATATATGTAGAGGTGATCCCATCATACAAGCGGCCTTCTGTGTCCGGGGCACGGGAAAGTTCGATGAAGATGGGGATCTGGGTGGTTTTAGTGTATTGCTTTTCGTGATAGGCAGCTTCCATGATGTGCATGAGCGCAGTGGTCTTTCCGATCCCGCCTTGGCCGATCAAGTAGAGATGACCGGAGGTTTCTCGAAGGGCATCCAGCAAGGGAATTTCCTGCTTCTGCATATCATTGGCTTCCTTGGAGACATGAATGGGAAAAGTAGTTTGATCCTGGCGGTCCTCTTTATGGTGCTTTGCCTGTGGCATGATGCTTTCGTTGACGTGGAGAGAGGCAAAACGATGCCCGGGTTGTTTGCTCTCCTCCAGCCAACGGTGCGCTGCGTGCCAGATGTTCCGACGATTTACATGGCACACAGCTTTCAAAATCCTTTGTAATTCTGATGACTGAAGTGACCAAGAAATATTGATTCGATTTGGAAAGTCCAAATTTTTTAGACTTTCCGGCAAACTGCTTTTTGCTGGGAGTTCTGTTTCCGGGAGCATGAGAATGTTCAACGAGCGATTTTGTTGGTCTTGCTCATACTGCTCAAAGGCCAACTCGATTTCTTTTTTGACCCAGTCTGATTCCTGTGCTTCGTCTCGAAAGGGAAAGACCTCTGGCGTTGCGACTAGGAGATAGTTTGGCGCCTGCTTCAAGGCTGCGGAGATCTGAGTGTTAAAGTAATGGCCATCGACCATCTCACTTTGATCAAAGAATACGCGCAGACCAACACGTTGCAACTTTTGATACAGGTCTTTTGCCAGATCAGAGCCATCGCTACGGCGGTAGGATAGGAAAACGTCATAAACTGCCATGGGACTCACCCCTTTCTATTATCTGCTGGGTTGTTGAGTATACTTAGTTTTTCTTTGTTAGATCGTAGCCCAACTTTTGGATTACTTTTAGGGTTTCCAAACTGGTACGACGGTCGTACTCCTTTTCACTCTCTGACAGTTGCTCATAGGGGATGAGAGTAGGATTGGTTTTTGCGATATCATCTCGCGGCCCTAAAGTCCAGCCCTCTGCCAAGCGTCCCTGCACATAGACGTCGTGCGTGTTTTCGGCCAATCGTTCTGCCAGAGCTAAAATCTCTGGCTCAAGAATGACATCTGAGGTGTCGATGGGATGAGGAATATATGAAGACTCTGATCTCATGCTCATTTTAACAGCTCCTCTACGATATTGATGATCTGCAGGTCAAACGCTTTATAGTCTTTTTGAGCTGTAAACTCAACAGCAGCTCGTGTGGTTTGCCAGATGCCTTCCAGCGGCAAATCGCAGGGGATATTCTGTTTGTGAAAAGCTTCTTTGTAATAAGAAAAGTCCAGATCGGCTATGCTACCGGAAAAGAGTGCGGTAAGAGCGTCTTCAAGTTGATTGCATAACTGTTGTACAGGAGCGTCATCAGACAAAGTGCGGATGACATTCAGATAGGCTCTGGCAGAGGGTTCCTGCTGTTTTTTAATTTTAGAAGCTAGGCGGTGAAGCTGTAAACTGAGCTGATCCAAAGCGTCCAAGTCACGGTTGTCTTGTGCTGGATCAAAGAGACCGTGTGTGAGTGGCATTGAAGAGGGAACGAGACAGGGATGGATTTTCCGTTCTTCGCTGTGGAATTTTTTGCTGCCGCCAAGGAAAGCATACGATTGAATTTCTTCTTCCGAAATAGGGGCCCTGTAGCCGTTGACCAGCATATAGCAATTCCACCTGCGGTGCTCTAAGATCAAAAGTGCTGTGCGAGCAGATTCGGAAGCCAGAGCGTTTGTCCATTCTTCTGGAGTGGTGGATTCTGGCAACCCGAGAGAGGCTAGTTTAGCCGAAACGTGTAACGCTGCAGCGGCGCTACTATCCTGGTTATAGGAACTTCCGCTGCAGAAGACGGCCATTTCTTTGGCACGGGCATCTCCTTCCGGTTTACCGCAGTATGACCAGTGAACGGTGAATGCGCCATTTTCTAAGCGCAGGTCACTGATTGGGTTGCTGCCAGCAAAACAGGGGCGGATGATTGAGTCGTTTCGCACAGTTTCCAAACGGAGGAGGGAGTCTTGCTCCACTGAATCGCAAAGATACTGGATTACAGCAGGTTCTTTCCCAATGCTACGATAAGCAGAAAGAAGGAGAGTTGCAGCGTCTTTGCTTTCCTGAGAGGAGCCGAGAGAAATAATAATATAACGGTCATCGGGATAACTTTTGGCAACTTCTTCAGCGGAGTATGGCTGGCTGTAAAAGTGGAATCGTCCGTAAAGTTCTGCAGGGGTATCCGAGCATAGATCGGTGAAGCGGAGCAGGTCAGGACAAGTGCGCAGTAACGTATCCCGATAGGTATCAGCATCCTTTCCAATGACAGTGATTTCCAATGTTTTGCCGAGGACCTGCTGAGAGTGAAATGCAGTGCGCAGAATTTTGTCCATAGAAGGACTGATACCCCAAAAGAGTAGCTTAATATAATCACTGTCCTGATAGTACTTATGAGGAGGATACTCGTACAGCATAGAAAGCGCAGCCTTTGTCTCCGGCTCCAGTTGGCCTAAGAGTCCCTTGTGGTGCTGTAGTTCGAGCTGTAAGGATTTGAATGCCTCATACAGGCTATCCGCAGAGAGGAAGCGACGGTCTGGCCAAGGACTTAAGCCTTTGGTGAAGAAGGCGATCAACTGAGAAGAAAGAGAACCATAAACTGCTTCTGGGAAAAACCGTTGCAGTGATAGGTCCCAATCTTCAGAGCTATAAGCCTGATCCGGATAATATCCAGTAGCCGACCAGAATAGAATTGCACAGAGACTATAGGTGTCGGTTGCAGGAGATACATCAAAGCCACAATCTGGATCCCCATACTCGGCTAAAGGAAATAGCTCGGGGGCAGACCAATGCTGGTTGATCGTATATTGATGCGTTTGTTTGGAAGCGTCATCTCGGATATCCATAGCGCTACCGAAATCCAAAAGAAATGGCTGGATCGACCTGCCGCTGTTGGAAGGAGCCAGGAAGATGTTGCTGGGGCTAATATCCAGATGCAGAATGCCATTGGTATGCAGGACGTGCATCTTGGCAGCCAGATCAGTCAGGATTGACAGGATCAAGTTCAAGTAGCCGTTTCGCTGGATCTTCCGTGCTTTAGCGGAGTTCCAACCAGATTTGATCAGCGCTGACAGTGATTGCCCCTGATAAGTGCTGTATAGAACGTAGTGGTTGCCGTGCTCATCGGTAAAGGGACCATCTGCCAAAAGATGATCTGTTGATTGATAATAGGCGCTGGAGCCTGGGAGGAAGATCTGCCCTGCTTTGCGAGCGAGCGTGACTTCCTGAGATAAAGAATGCACCAATTCCTCCCACTGTGCCTCATTTTCGTCTGGAGAGGACGTAAAATGGTTTTGGCAAACGATACGGCCATTCATACGCCGTGGATATCCTCCACTCATCTGTAGAGGAAAGAGTTCCTTTAGTACCAGTATAGGCCCAGAAGAATCTCTTCCATCGGTACGCTGTACGAGATATGTCAGACTGAAGCCACCTGCTTCAGAAAGAAGTTCAACGATTCGATAGGAACCGGAATCGGGGAGATATATCACTTTACCGTTGGGCAGAGGCTCTCGTTTTAAGTTTCTCATACCAGAAAGTTTCATGTGTTTTTCACCTCGGCTACAGAGTACCAGGAATCCAAAAAAGAAACAACGAGGATACCCAATTTTGAATCATGGGCATTTCTTTGGAGGAAAAAGTGAGATGGTCTCCAGGTGTTTTAAGATGTTCACGGATTGTTTCACACCAGACACTTTCTGCGTTTCTGTTTTTTCTTGGTACACTTTGACCTGAGAGTTTTCCGGAGAGAAATGCAACGTCAAGCTCGGCTCAGCGGGAGATAATTTGACTTGGTGAGAGAACTGCCAAGATTGGCCATTCAGGGTACAGGAAAATTTGACGGTATACTCCCCATAGTGAAGATTATAAAACTTGTTCACCCAAGGTTTGTTGGTAGGCTTTTTCGGTTTTTTCGGTTTTTTCGGTTTTTTCTGCTTTTCCCATTTACGTGGCTCATATTTGTTTTGACTTTCGATCGAAAGAGTGGCGCTTTCTAGAGAAGATTTACAAGGGAGTAGCTGAATCTCCAAATAGGAGAACATTGTTTGAACAGAAACTTGGCAGTCTAGCAGTTTGGTGTGGACTTTTGAATTGCAAGACAATTTTTCCATATAAGAAAACAAGTTGCTGACAACAGTGGTCCATTTTGATTTAGACAAGAAGGTTGAATCTGCCTCCTTAATGATAGCGGCCCTTTCTGCATTAGACAAGGTAGGCATATGATCTGCCTTATTGATACGATTGACTTGTTGATAGAAGTCAGAGAAGGCTTGATTGCAGTAACTGTGAGGCGCATTACTAAGTTGCTTGAAAGACATAATAAAATGGAAGAATGGGCGCAGACGAAGTAGAATGTCCTCTAGTTTGGGTAGAGAGATTAATGCTTGGATCCATTGATCAAAATCATAGCTTGCTGGGCTTGCTGGCTCACTTAATAGAGGATGGAAGGCTATCCGTGAGAGAAAACGATTTAGTTCCTTAACGGATGGGGCCTTATTTTGCGTAATAAGATCTTCTAATAGCTTTAATAGGATGACAAGTTCTCGACAGGGAATAAAGTAGGGGGCATCTACTTTGTAATCTGGATTTTGATAGACGGAACGTCCCAATAGTTGGCATGAAGTTAGGAAATTGAAATGATTCGTATCATATTCGATATGGAGCAATTTATCAAATGCGCCTACAACTTCGTCAAGAACGCTGTCTGGAAGCTGATACTCACCCTGCAACGATTTGCAGTCAAACGCAAACTGATACAGGGGAAGAAGCCTGCCAACCATGGTTAGTTGGTCATCTTTACCATTTGGCAGGTACTCTAGCATTTCCATTATGACATGGTCAAACGGAAATTTCGCATTCAGCTGCGGATAGCCGCAGCATCGAAGCATCTCATTTAAGATACCAGGAGCGACAAAAGAATAGACCTTTGATCTAAGAGATTTGCACTCCATTTGGTAATACATCTCTATCAGGATCATAATTTCACGAGAAGGATGTTTTAGATGAATTTCTTGGGTGTCAAATAGACGAAATTGCTCAAGAAAGGATGGCCGCGTAACTTTTAAACAGGGACTAAAGAAACTATACATAGAGCGACGATTAATACTACGCATCAAAGTAGTATATTTTTTTAAAACACTCTCCCTGTGATATCTAAAGTAAGACCCCATTGTAGAGATAAACATTAAAAAAGAATCTTTATTCAACGTTTCACTAGATGTGAGTTGATTAGTTCTAGCGGATATAAAGAGAGATGTGTTAAGACGCGAGCGAGAGGTTGCGCCCTGTTCGTATATGCTATTGGGATTTACCCTAGAGTCGCTTGCCACAGTTAGGGCTTCGTCATACAGGGTATATAGCCGATACAAGGTCCCTTTGGTTTCCAAGATATACCAGATACAGTTTTCAAAGAGGGAAGCAGCGTACAGCCCCTGGAATCCAATGTCTTCTAGAATTTTCTCTGTTTGGTCGGCACCGAGCTGCAGGACGATACACATTTGCAAAAGCTTTTCCCTACTTTTGTTGGATGTTAGGGCTGTTTCGGTATAGGGGGAGAAGAAAGATTCGTAGCGGTCGAGAGGGGTGATGGTGGCGTTTCCGCGTTTCCGGGGTGTTTGAAAGCAGCTTGGCGGATTCTCAGGGAGCGTATTCTGGAAAAGCGTTTGATAGATTTTCAGGAGAGTTTTTTGATTCTTTGGATCGACAGAGCGTCTGAGGGCGGGATCAATAGCGTCTAAAAGTAGCTTGTCGGTATCCTGTGCTTTGAAAAAGGAAAAGTTGATGGCGTTCTGGATGCGATCGCTGTAGTTTAGAGACATAGTGATGACCTCCCTATACGTATTATGTTAGCGTTTCTTCCTGCGACACAGTAGTTCCAGTGGCCCGGCGATTTCTTGAGCTAGGCAACATTCTTCTTCCAGAAAATCTGGGCTCATTAAGTACTCAACGGGATAAGTGCGCAGGCTACTTGTTTGAAAATCGGACTTGAAATGAAGTTTATTCCGGTTGAAGTAGTTGTCATCATTAATTGTAAGCAGGAATACTAGATCGGATTTCAATGTGGTTAACGGTGAAGAAGCTCCTAGGAATTCCAATGTAGCACGTCCGTCCGCTAGCATATCGTATAGCTCGTCTGCATGGGGATCCATTGCAGTTTTATTGTACATTGCAGTATGTTCGGGTTTATCGAAGGTAGAATCACCAAATTTATTACCTGTACCTTCTGGGGCATCGTTGAACAATTCACGGACATAATGATGTAGGATGGCTTGGAAAAAGTTGAAGTGTTGTTCTTGTACGTTTCTATCTTTACCAGCAGCCTCAGGTTCATCAAAGATGATAAAATTTCCACACGGGGCAAACTGATAAAAGCCAGGCTGTTCCCAAGCGTTTTCCGAGCGGCGTAGCATCGTGGTCCAATAGGGATTTTTTCCGACATAGTTCTCGAAGTCAGGATTAATCCTGCAGGCGTTTTTGGGATCAACAGGGAAGAGAACTAGAAGTTGTAGCCCAATACCAGAATACCTGCCTTGGCCTTTGAGGAGTGGAGCTAGCTGATTGCCAGTCTTCTGGTGAATCTTCTGGTGAATAGCGAAGCGAATCGGACAAGCTTTAAGTGTTGCCTGTGGGGTGGTTTGTCGAACCGTTTTCATTTCTTCGTAGAGAATTTCGAGTTCACTGCGAAGTGCGGTTGTCGAGATCATGTTTCTGCTGGAAAGAGCAACATAGGCACTTAAACCCGTTATTTTCCCAGATTCATTTAGCTGGATCTCATCGTTCATATAATGATAAAATTGATAGGGGAGGATGAAACCACTTCTGCGCTGATTGTAAAGCGTCTTTAATGTATCCATTTCTGCACCACTGACTGGAGTAGAGGGCGAAGAAAGTAACGAGCAGCACCGCTCAAAATCAAAACGCATCGATTTTATATCAAATTTGCGCACAGAAGGGTCAGCTTCCAAAACAATGTTGGGAAACTCTTGGTTGAGATATTTGACAAATGAAGTTCCTTTATAAATAGGCTTTAATAAATCAACAGTAAAGTCGATATATTCTTTTTGACGAAGAAGATATGCTTTGCTGACCTCGTCAGAGGAAAGGCCAAAATCAGTTTGGAGACCATTTACAGTTACAGTTCCGTTTCTACGAGGTGAGATAGGAAGAGATAAGATATTGCCAAGTCGTTCTAATAAATTAATTTCAATTGCCTCGATCGAAGTGAAAGTTTCTGGATAGGTATTATTTTTTGTCAGCTCTATCAGTTCGGAGTGTTCCTCTTTTTGTTTTATCAGCGTAGAGGAGATGTACGGATAAATATGAGGAGTGCCAGTATTTAGAAAACTTTTCCGAGCGACGTCAAACTCGTGGAATGTATGTTCTCCTATCCTGTTTTTGAAAATAACAATGAACACATCAGCATGACAAATTTCGTTGTCGATTGCAGCTTGATTTCGGTTGGGCCATGGTTTTGACATATATTCGCAGCGGATCAGTTCCAGTTTGACCCCAAAGGTGTTGAAAATAGGATCCCAGACCTGGGTGATTTTATTCTGCAATCTATCCCTTTCAGACGCCGTGTCCGTAATAGAGGAAGCTAAAAATATTTTGATGATCCTCTTTTTTTCTACAGTCATAATAATATCCCTTTAGCTAGTATAGCGTTCAGTATCTTAATAATTAAATTATATACTATTTGTGAAGCGGATGCAACTTTTTTATATATAAAAAACCATCTCTCAGACATAAATTAGAAGGAGAGATGGTTTAGGCATGTGAAATCACGTGGCGTCGTTTTGCATTATATAGATAACCTTTGTACTTTGGATTTGAGATCATACCCCCAAATCCCTAACTCGCGCTGGAAGTATGAGGATTCTTAGAGGAGAGAGGTTTTCAAGGAGGGGGGAAGGATTGCTGACTTGTCAGCGGTCCAGCACATCCCCCCTCCTTGAGGATTTGAGAAGGATGTTCCGCGTTCTGCGTTCCGATAGGTTTTTGGGAGAAAATTCTCAAATCCTATACGCACGCGAGATATTTTTGGCTTCAAATTACTTTTTGCTTTATCAATTTAAAATGTAAAAGCAAAATTGCGTATTTTTAGCGGAACACGGAACAACTTTATCAAATAGCTTTGCTGTGAAGGCTATAGGTGGAGTTGTCCTGTTCCGCTGTTTTAATCCCCGGTTTCCAGGAGAGCCATGGTAGCATATGTAGAAAACGGCAACCGATATCCTTGGAGTACTCCGCTACCCACGGGATGAGCTGTGGGACAGCGATGCTTCATTTCTTCCAGGTTTAAGTTAGAACCATATGCGGCGGTGAATTTCATAGTGTGTAGCTTCTCCTTATTCTCCGTCAGTATTTTCAATGTAATAATGGGTGGTATCGGAACCTTCGTATTGGAAGGTTCCGATAGATATGCCCTCTTTAAGAAACAGATACATCGCGGATTACCTCATTACGATGTTTTAATTGTTGCCTTTCCACCGGCGTTAGTAACATCCTTGGCAAATTTCACGGCTTCGCTTTTGGTACTAAAAGCGATATCGACCGGGAACTGACGGGAACTGAGCCAGCCTTTTCGCAGCCTTTTCGAGGCTTTCTCCTGTTGCGGCAGCGATTACTCGTGCAATTCTTGCTCGATTGCTCTGGCCATCTGTGATAATCACATAATGCCTCTTCCGCTCTGCCTCTTCCTTAGCTTCGAGTTCAGCTATTTTCGCGTCAATCCTTGAAACCAAGCTGTCGATATCAATGGAACCATTAGGCTGCGCTTCTTCAAAGAAAAGGGAAACCTGTGGGAACCGCAGGAGTTTTCCGTTCAGCGGAAAAACCCGAAAGAGTGGACTCCATTTGCTTCTTCTTGATTTCCTTGACCATAGCTTCGAAATCAAGCGATTTGAACGGTCTCCCGCTTGCGGTGGGCTTATACTGAGGGGCTTTCCACTTGGAGTTATCGTACATCTCATCGTAGAAAGGAAGATACGCAATAAACTTGTACTGGCTGTCCACCATGACCAGCGCGGTGCCGGTGGGCATTGCGGCCAACTGCGACGCCGTAATCAACTGTTCCTTGATAATATGACCGCTGCTCACAATCTGTTTCTCACCACAACGCTGAGCCCACTCGGTGAGGGTTTCCCAGCTGTTAGTGGAAAAGCCGATTGTAATACCGATGCAGGAGTTGATCGTTTCAGCCTTGCTCTTACCGTAGACATCAACGAGCTGAGCGTTACTCTGAAGAACCAGCATCAGCCTCATATTCCGGCTACGGCTAGCCACCATCAGATTGGGCAGAGAGGGGATGCTCTTACCAACCGAGCCAAGTTCCTCCAGGATGATGTTCACCCTGATCGGAAGCCGACCGCCTTTCTCCTGTGCAACACGGATAAGGTGTTGTGAAACTTGGGAGACGAGCAGACCTGAAAGAGCATCATACACATCGGTTTCATCGGGGGTAATGACCGTCAGAATGAAAGGACGGTTTACATCGATGTCCATAATGTTCAGCGTATCGTCGCTGAGCATTTCCATGAGACCTTTGCTGCGGCTGAAGACTTCGAGACCGGAGGCGGCCACACTGTGAATGGAAGCCCTCGTCTCATTAGGAGCGGTAACATAGGTTGCGAGGTTGCGTTTGGCCAGAGAATCAAGGGGGAGCTGCTCGTAAAACTCCTTCAAGATGGTGTTACTGGGACCTCCAAAGCGAATCTCAGATTGTTCCATCATAACCGCAACGCTGTCAAGATTGATGGTTTCCTTCCCGGCGGTCTCAAACAACCCATAAGTCAATCCTTTTGCGTAATTCACGGAGGAGTCCGTCCAGAACTTGTCGGAATGACCGTCATAGGGATAAACACCATTCCAAAGCTCACTGAGCATAGAGCTTGCGATGTCGTTATCATCGGGATCTTTGGAGCAAAAGAGACGATACGGAGTGCTCAGCGGGTTCCACTTGGTAGGGCTCTTGCGAGGGTTGCGGAAGTCAACGCAAAAGACCTGATAGTGTTCAGGAATGTAGCAGGCGTTCTTTTTATAGCCCTCGCCTTTGGGGTCGAGCATGATGAGGCTTTCCCCCCTTTTGAGAATCTCTCGCATATACGGAAGGCTGCAGCACTGGCTTTTGCCCTTTCCGGTACGCCCAATCACTGCAATGTGCGACTGACTGTCATCAGAATACTTTCTGCCGTTTTCGACATACACCACCGGGCCGGCGCCGTTCCCTAGGTCCGTGGTTTCGTGAAACCTGCGTTTGATTTCGTTTACGGTATTCCAACGCTCACTTCTGCTCATTTCACTTCGCTCCTCTCTGCATCATTGTGCCAACTGGTAATCATAGATTTCAGGCTGCCTTCGTCAACAGTAGGGATGAAACCCGAGAAGTCGGCGAAATGGACAAGCGCATCGGCAGTGGTAATTGCGTCCTTAACGCTTGCAATACAGAACTCCGAAACCATATCTGCAAGCACGGCGCGGAATACATTTTCATGCTTGATTTCAATGCCATGCTCCTCAACCGTCTTGATAATCAAAGCGTAGATATCTTCCTTGGTATAAGGTTCGACTTCGAGACGCTTGATGTTATCAACGGTTTCGCACAGCTTTTCCAGGAGCTTTTCTTCGTTCCTGTTGGGAGTCGTATGGACAAAGAAGATAACGCATGCGTGCTCGCACACCCTCTTGCAGTTCTTCATGAACTCGGAAAGCTGAGTTTCACCGAGGTGAGCGGAGATACCGCTGATATCCATGCCGATAATATTGCAGTATTCGTTGGTATACACAGCGGCGGAGTCGATTGCGGCGAATGCCTGCTTGAGCTGCTGAAGTGAGCCATCAAAGGCGATTTCAATATAGTCATCGAGACCGCTGGTGAAGCTCAGGACGCCTGCTTCCTTGTACTTGTCGGTCATGTATTCGACAAGAGTCGTCCTACCGGAACCGGAGTCGAGAGGAATGATATAGTGCTTCGGGCGAAGACCACATCTCTTATACATATGTGCATTGCTGCACGTACTCTCGATCTCTTTACAGGGGGTGGCAAGCCCAATGGGCTTAGTGATGTCATAGTGTTTCATATCATGCCTCCATTCACCATTCGGAAATAGGATCGCCAACCTTGTCCACAAGGCCATATTTGAGAGCTTCTTCTGCGCTCATGATGTTGTCGCGCTCAGTATCATTCTCAATCTTCTCGGAAGACTGTCCGGTACAATCAGAGAAAATCTTGTTGAGTTTCGCTCTCGTTTTGAGGATATGTTCGGCATGAATGCGAATGTCTGTGGCTTGACCGCTTGTTCCGCCAAGCGGCTGATGGATAAGGACTTCAGCATTCGGCTGGCACCAGCGCTTACCCTTTGTTCCGGCAGCAGCCAGAAGAAAGGCTCCCATACTCGCCGCCATGCCGCAAGCGACAGTAACAACATCGCATTTCAATGCCTTCACGGTATCGTAGATGCTGAAGCCGGCGGAGACCGACCCTCCCGGACTCTGAATGTAGATTGTGATATCATCCTCCGAGTCTCTGGCAAGACACCTGAGGGCGGAGTTCATTACTGTGGCTACATCTTCATCGATTTCACCGGTAAGAGAAATCGTGCGATGGGCGAAGTCGATATCCAAAGGCGCCAGCACCATGTCCTGGCCGTTGAGATTAACGCCCTTCTTCATCAGATAGTTCATACAATCAAACCTCCCTTATTCTTGCTTGCATTATTACACACATCTTGATAGAAAGCGAGAAAGAAGGACAATTTTGAATCCGTGATCTTAGAAGGAAATCCCTGCTATGTATATTACTTCTATCGTGTGACCAATTGCAGTGCGGTCAATGCGGGTATAGTTCGCAGTTCGTATGGTACTCATCTTCTTGACCATCTGGCCGCCGATGGAGCCGGCCTCGCGGGTGGTCATGGAGCCGTTGTAGCCCTTCTTGAGATCGACGCCGACTTCGTTGGCGGCCTCCATCTTGAACTTGTTCATCGCGGCGCGAGCCTGGGGGACCATGATCTTGCTGCTGGAAGACTGTTTGGTAGCCATAACCATACACTCCTTGTTTTTGGATTTTGGTCGGTCAAACGCAGCTGCGGGTTGACCGAAACAAGAACGGGCGGCGGTGTCACCGGCATCGTGCCTGGCACCGGCCCGGAACGAGCTTGTGTCGTTCTGGGCTTAGAATGGCTGGTTATGGGCTGGTTATGCAAGAGAGTACGGGTGTAAAATTTGGTCAGAAAGGAAAGTTTACTTTCCTGCTAATTTCATATATAATATTAGCAGGAAAGGAGTGAAAGCATGACGACCTTTCAGCAGTTAGACGCTCTGTTTGAGCGAAACAGTGGCATCCTGAAAACAAGTCAGGCGTTGCAGCTTGGCGTGACCAAGCCCATGTTCTATTCCTATGCCAGACAGCGCGGCCTGAAACAAGCTGCCCACGGGGTTTATCTCTCCCCCGATGCCTGGACGGATGCCATGTACCTGCTCCACCTCCGTTGTGCCCAGGCGGTTTTTTCCCATGAGAGCGCCTTGCTTTTCCATGACCTGACGGATCGGGAGCCGGAGCAATATTCCATCACGGTAAAAACCGGCTACAATCCCACCAACTTGAAAGCCGACGGGATCAGAGTCTATACCATCAAGAAAGAACTGCATGACGTGGGCCTGATCACCATGAAGACGCCTTTCGGCAACCCCGTCCCTGTCTACGATGCTGAACGGACCATTTGTGACATTGTCCGCAGCCGAAGCGGTATTGAGATGCAGACCTTTCAAGGTGCCCTCAAGCAGTACGTGGCCCGCCGAGAAAAGGACTTGCGGAAGCTGATGCACTACGCGCAGCTCTTCCGAGTGGAAAAACTGCTTCGGCAGTATTTGGAACTACTTTTATGATTAAAAACGCAAAGTTTCCTTATTATTGCTTGCTATTGAGAGAAAACGGGCCGGAGAAGTTCTCCAGCCCGTTTTGTTCAGCCGTATACGCTGTTTTTATGTTGTTCCATATTTTTCGATGATACTTTGTTCCATTTTTCTGTAAATCTCAGTTGTAATCAGCTCATGTTCTAGCGCATATTGGTTGAGTTTGAGTAACTGGGTCATGAGCAGCCGCTGTTCCAGGCGCTCCTGTCCCTCCCATGCGGTGAGAGCCAACGGAAAGACACCTCCTGGTATTTGGTGGTATAGTAAGATTTCCCAGGTCGGGGCGAGCTTATTCATACTTTGCTGTCGTCAAACCAATAGGCTTGAAACAGGGTGCCGTCGGACGTGAGAAAGCGGCCTGGAATATCCTCAGGGACGCGGTCGGCAGCATCGGCACAGTCCAGGATGATCTGCGACAGGACATTGTCGGCGCGGCCACAGACCCGGCAGTCGATGTTGTTCTTGATCTGTCCGGCCAAGATGTTAGCGTCCGGGCGCTGGGTGGCTAAGATCAGGTGGATGCCAAAGGCCCGGCCCTGACGGGCGATGGTGGAGAGCTTACTTTCGATTTGACTGAGCAGCTCTTTTTGCTCCTTGTTCAAACCGGTCTTGTCCAGCACTTCGGCAATTTCGTCACATGCGAAAATAAAGCGGCCCAGGCGAAGCATCGGATCGACGCGCGAGTTATAGGTGTCCAGGTTGGGGCACTCCATGTTATGGAATAACTCTTTACGCCCTTCCAGTTCATCGACGAGCCTGGATAGAATTTCTAGGAGATCGTGCTCCTCAAAGCACATCCGGCATCTCTCATGCCAGACATGGGGAAAGTCTACGCCGCCCTTGAAGTCAGAAATAAAGACAGAGGCTCCTTTGCGTAAAGCCTGCATCAGCAGGAGCTTGAGCAGGACGCTCTTGCCTGACCCCGTGGAGCCGCCGAGCAGAACGTGGGGGATTTTAGTCAGGTCTACGGTGGCTTGTCCAGCTAGACCTTGCCCCAGGACCAGAACGAAGCTGGTAGGGGAGAGGTAGTCGTTGCTCCATTGCGGCTTGCTGGGCAAGTCACTCATAGCAGGGACCGCATAGACCTGGATCAATTCCCGGCCAGAGGCCCAGGCCATTTTTGCAATGGTGACGTTTAGACCAGCTTCGAGATTCTCCTGATGGTCTTCCCATTCGCTGAGCGGGATGCCGCACGGGTCGAAGGTCCAGATTGTCAGGCGGGGGTTGAGTTTGTCCTGTTCTTTGGCAACAAGAAGAGGAACTTCCCCGGCGTGGTTGACCAGGCCGATCTTCCGCATGGCTTCGCGAGAAGCGAGGCTGCCGCTTGGAGTGCCCAGGTAGAGAATGATGCCCAGGATACCTAAGACGGTCAAGGCGAAGAAAGTTAGGCGGAGCAGGCCGTCTACCGGCCCCGCGAAGTCTCCCATGCTATCGAAGCCAAAAAGAAGCTTGCGAAAGGCAAAGAGGAGCAAGTCAATGAGAAGGAATCCGACCAGAATCCGCCGCGCCCTGGGGTCCTGTTGCAGGACCCCAAGACCTGCGCGAAAGCGCAGCAATAGATGACGGCGGGTGGTGTGGTTGCTGATCCCTTCGTGTTCAGGTTTCTGAGCCATAGGGATTTTTCACCGCCTTGTGAATTACTGTGGAGCCGTCCGGTAGGTATTCCACTACATTGTGGATTCGTCGGAGAAAGGCACGCCAGGTCTCTGGCTTGTACTCCTGAGCCGAACGATACTGCTCCTCCAACGGCAAATTGGAGGTGATGTAGACGGTCGTATAGCAGGCCATTCGGTCGCTGTACCGTGCGGGCAGGTGCAGGGGGTAGACGTCCAGGTAGTTCAACATCTCTTCAATTTGAATTTTGGAATCAAATTCCTCGAAGACAAGAACTTTTTGCCCATGGTAGGAATCAAAAGAGATCCCTTTGGTGGCCCGGTAGTTTGTGATCCGGCAAATATCCTCAGCGGGGTGTTTGTCGAAGATACCGCGCGTTTTGCCGGTACCGCTGGCACCGTATAAGTAGGACACTTCTACCTGCCGGAATTTAGGCGTGTACTTTTCAGTCAACAAGACCTGACGAAGCTCGTCAATTTCGTTGACTTTAAAAGCCATGCTAGGGTTGTCTAAGACAATCTCTGCGGTGGTCATTCCGGCCTGGATATTGTCAATTAAGTGGGACATTTCGGGATTTTTTTCGGATCGTTCCGTGGGAATTTCACCCCATTCTTCAAAGGTGCCAGGGACGGAAGTCTCTGCCTTTTCAGAATCAGTCCAACGGCCTTCCTTACGTAAATAGTCACGGTTTACCTGAACCGAACCATACGCTTTTTCAATATGAGCAGTAGAAAATCTACCCTTAATAGTTCCAAAACGTACCGGAGACGGAGCATAAAAGAAGACATGCGTGTGATAGGTCCCCGTCGTTGCGATCTCGTCGCATAGGCAGTAATAGGCAGGGGAGAAGAGCTTCAGAAGATCAATGATAGCTTTGTGATCTAATCCTGCCTCCTGGGGATTGTTGATGACTAAAGCCCATTTGCGGCCTTGTGTGTTGTAGCCCATAATTGGCCTCCTGAGTGTTATATCAGTGTGGGTGCTACATGCTACATGCTACACCTAGGGGGTAATACTACCCCCCTAGGTGCAAGGACTGGCCTAGCTCCACCGCCAGGGGGCCAGGCCCTTGAGGGGCCTAGCCGACCCTGTCGTCATCGCCAGCCCAGCCCTAACAGATTAGGGCTTAGTGTTTGCCGCCACGGGGTGGATGTTGGTGGCGCGGGCACCCAGCTGATACTCGCCGCGGGACCAGTAGAGATACAGCTCCAGACCCTCGAAGCGAACATCGACGTAGCCGTTGGGGGAATCCATGCGCTTGGCGCCATCGATGCGCACGCTGATCTTGTCCAGGTTGCGCTCCGGGAGCGCTACCGTGTAGCGGTAGCCGATGACGGTATCCGTGCGGCGGTTATCCTGATAAGCATACGCAGGGACGACTTCCACCAGCCACTGCTTGCCACCGAGGGAGGCAGGGTCGATTTTCAGATCGGTAATTTTCATATTTACCAGCCTTTCTCTTGATGTAGTTGTTATGATACATAATGTCGGGCTGGCCAGCCCAGTTATAATGCCAGGGGATCAATCGCGATTGCAGGATTATCATAACAAGCGGGGGAGAAAAATAACAGGGCTTAAGTGTCCCCCAGGGGGACACTTAAGCCCTTGACAATAGATTACGCACAATCCGACGATACAAGATAACCTATACAAAGTAACGTGAAGAAGTCTTGTAATTTATTGATTTGCTGAATATGATTAGGCCGATTTTTATATATTGATGATATTTTTAATAAGGAACTTGCCTTTAACATGCGACAATTTAAATACTGTTTTACGGTATCAAGAGATATATTAGCCAACTCCGCAAATTTTTCTTGCGAAACAGCAATGAAAGGCCGTTTCAGGACAGCGTTAGTTTCTTGCTGTTTATTCGATACGTATATTGATAAACACCTTTCGATTGAATCACCGAAAAAAAGGTGAAACATTGTTTTAGATCGAGAAAATAACGAAGGGTTTATTTCTTTGATAGAAGCAAAATTAGTTCTATTTTGAAAATTTATATCATCTAATAAAACTGAAAATTCTCGATTTATGTGAAAATAGAACGCAATGGTTTGATTTCGCTCTGCGCAGAAATCGTAATTAGATAATTCTGTAGCTACAATTTCTTCCAATAAAATTAGTATTTCCGATATATTTGATGTATTATATACATTAAAAAACAACAAATCAAATGACAGCCCTAAAATAGAACAAATGCGGAGAAGGGTATCAATCACCAGATCATCGCCCTTTTCTGCCCGCTTAATTGTTTTTACTGATAACCCAGATTCTTTAGCTATGTAGTCTTGAGATAGATTTTGTTTTTCTCTGGCAAACTTAATTAGTTTTGCGATGCGGTTTTGTATATTATCCGATAGATTATGAGTATCTTGTATTAACTGTGACAAAATTGCCTCAGCATACAAGATAGATCATAATCACTTATTTTATCCCGCCACCGGAGGTGATACGACATATGGAGATGTACAGATATGCAGCAAATGCAAATCGCATACGCATCACCTTCTTTCTTGGGAATAGTGGGTGGAGGTAGTGGATGGGCTACCTCCGGTGGCAAATAGAACGATACATCATTTAATTATATATCACAATAAAAGCATTGTAATACAATCTTATACAAGATCATCCTCTTATATGCATGAGTTCATAGCCTCAATAACTGTTAAAAAATAAAAAGATTGCGCGTCTCTCGTTACCTTGACTCCACCAGCGGGGTCCAAGCTAAGCGATTAACTCGCAATCTGCACCTTAATAATGACAGGAGTGTTGATAGCAACACTCCTTAAATCTAGTCCATATTCTATTTATAGAATAGCATTTTTCATACTTTGAGTCAATAAAAATTTCAAAAATCAGCGATTTATATAATTGCGGAATAAATATAAGTGAAAATTTAAAGAATATAATGTATGTATGTTTGTATGTACGTATGTAAACATACATACATTTTAAGGTAAAAAACGCTCTGAGCCATCAAATTGACTCAGAGCGGGGGAGAGTAGTTTTTTATGGTTTAAATTTTGATTTTCTCTAGAAGAGTTTGATAGCTATCTACAACATCATACATGACGCTTTCATCACTGATTGCCCTGAAGTGTTCGCGGGCACAATGAATTTTGGATTCTTCGATCAAACGCAGCTGCATAGAACGCATGGATCCCTTTGTTTCCGCGATGAAGTAGATATGTTTTACAGTGCCTTCATAAAATGCAATGGCCCAGTCTGGGTTATAGCGGCCAACAGGGGTGGAGATGTAGAAGCTATTTGGTAATTTTACGTAGACAGCAACGTCGGCATTGGTATCCAAGTCCGCAGCGAAATTTCGCTCGTTGGTAGAATCATAGATAATATGATCGTACAGATGACGCTGGGCCTTCATTGCGTTGCTATCGAGTTTGCCTTTCATAGTTGGTTCTGTGAAAATATCTGTATGATAGGTTTCATCTAACATATTGTATGTGATGTGCTGAATGATAGCAGTCGCTTTTTCATCATTGATCAAGGCAGCTGCTTTCAAGATGAACTCCTCTGGATTTTCCTTGAACTGATGAAAAACAGTTTTCTCAATGCCGGTCAGGATGCCTACGACTGCCTTCCTGGTCAACCCAGTTTCTTCAACGAGCTTACCGATCAAATCATACTTCACGCTTTGACTGGTTTTTGCTCGTTTGCTGACATCGTAAGTGTTTGAGTGAGATTTTGAGAAGGAAGTAGCGTTTAAGAGAGATTCTTTGGATTTGATTTCTTCCAGAGAACCTGTTTCTACCTTGAAGAAGAGTTTTGACACGCGAAGCTTGCGGTTTAGCGCATCAATAGATTTTTGAATCAATTCCTCTGTATCAAAGTTGACTACATAGACAGACTTGGGGCTGATCCGCTTCCAAAGAGCCTGAAACTCTGGCATGGCGAGTTTATCTGGGTCAACGTGCAGCTCAACATTTTTGTCACGGGCGTTATCCGGCTGCATAACACGGTCATCGTAAACCGAATCGAGGATACTCAAAATCGAAGCAGCACAGTCGGCCACTTCTTCTGCTAGCTTCACTGCACCGTTGGCTTTGTCTTCATAGTATTTGTCTGTCAGGGCACCCTCTTTATTGACATAGCCATTGACGACCAGATCAAAATAAATAGCATTTGCGGTAGCGCTATCCAAGACCTGTCCGTTTCCAGAGGTATCTGTAATGACTCTCTCTTTGAAGAGATCGGCAGTGACAGCCCGCGGACGATTAGAGACAGCTTCAGCCAACTCAATTTGCAGACTTTTGGCAAAACTATCATAGCTCTCGCTGGCGATCACAGTCAGGACGTTGATGTTGTGAACGTCGCTGCCCAGAACCGTTGTATCCATCCGTTCTCCATCCTGGTTGACGCAGAGTCGCAGGCCACGGCCGACTTCCTGCCGCTTTCGGATATCACTTCCGCTTTGCTTCAACGTGCAGATTTGGAACACATTGGGGTTGTCCCAGCCTTCACGCAGCGCAGAGTGAGAGAAAATGAAACGCACGGGGGAGCGCTTCGGGTTACGGTCCAGAAGCAGCTCTTTATTTTTCATGATCAAGTCATAGGCGTCCACGTCATTGGTGGTTCCTTCTTTTCGATTGTTCAGCTTGCTGTCTGTAAGTTTTCCCTTTTTGTCCACAGAAAAATAACCAGCGTGGGTATCGTGGGCGGAGATAGCATTTAGATAGGCCAGGTAATCTTCGTCACCGATTTCGCGCTGCATAGAGCTGACAATATCTTGATATTCTTCTTCAAATAAGTCGGCATAGATACCATTATAGGGATGGCCTGACGGATCATACTGCTTATACTTTGCAACTTCATCGATGAAGAAAAGGGACAAGACCTTGATGCCTTTATAGAAGAGCTGCCTCTCCCGCTCTAGGTGGGAGAGGATCGTTTCTCGGATTTGAATTCGTCGAATCTGATCCTCACTGACAGCTCCAATCACATCTCCAGCATAAAGCTTGGTTCCGTTCAAAAATTCAATAGAATTATCTCTGCCGTCAATGGCCTTTACCACGAAGCCGACTTTATACTCGTCCAGATTTCCGGAGTGGTCATAAAGATTATATCCCTCGTTGACGGTAGCTGTCTTTTTTCGGATCGATGTTGCCCCTTTATAATCAAACTGGATGGTTGCTGTGGGATTTGCTTTGGAAAGATTGATGCTCTCCAAGTAGACAAAGCCTTCTGTGGCTGTGTTGCGGGACTGGGTGATGCCCTTCACAGAGATCTTTTTGACCAGCCGTTTGTTATAGGCCTCCATTGCATCCAGCCGGTAGATCATATTATAGATGCTGTCGGCTTTATGGGTGGCAGAATAGCGCAGGGTTAAGAGGGGTTGAAACTTTTTTAGTTGTTCTTTGGTCTGTTTTCCCTCGACAGACTGTGGTTCATCAATGATCAGGATCGGGTTGGTTTTAGCAATGATATCAATAGGCTTACGAGAACGGAACTCATCGAGCTTCATATAAATTCGGCGAGCATCCTTGCCCTTGGCATTAAACGCTTGCGAGTTGATGATCATGACGTTCATCGCACTATCTGAAGCAAAGCGATCGACTTCTGTCAGCTGTGATGAGTTGTAGATAAAGAACCGGATCTTCTTGCCGTATTCCTCTGCGAAATGCTCCTGCGTTACCTGGAAGGTCTTATAGACGCCTTCTCGAATGGCAATGCTGGGCACGACCACGATAAACTTGCTCCAACCATAGTGCTTGTTCAGCTCATACATGGTCTTGATGTAAGTGTAGGTTTTACCGACACCGGTCTCCATCTCAATGGTCAAGTTATAACGCCCCTCCAGCCGCTCTGAAGGTTTGATCTGGTTGGCCCGCTGTACTTTTTGCAGATGCTCTAAAATGATCCCATCGTTCAGCTCTGGGACGATCGGCTCGTTGCGCCAACCGGTGAAATCGTCCAGAAGTGTCTGCTGATCATCATCACCACGGTCCACTCTATACGTGGAGGTGCGATACGGCTGGCCCGAAAAAACATCGACGACTGCTTTGGCGGCATCTGCCTGAAATTTTTGGTGTTTGAATTGGAGCTTCAATCGTCTTCACCTCTGGTATCTGTTACAATCTGTTCTTCCAGTAGCTTTCTCAGATCCTCCTTTTTGGGCAGGACTGTTTCATACTTGCTGGCAAATATTTGAGAATTATCTTCCGGTAATGTCATTTCTACAACTGCATTATTTTTATCGCGGCAGAGAATGATTCCAATCGTTTTATTTTCGTCTGCTAGCTTTACTTTACGGTCATAGTAATTGACATACATCTGCATCTGCCCGATATCCTGATGCTTAAGTTCACCAATTTTCAAATCAAACAGGACAAAGCAGCGTAACAACCGATTGTAGAAAACCAGATCAACGATAAAGTGTTCTTCATCAAACGTGAAGCGTACCTGGCGCCCAATAAATGCAAAGCCGGTGCCAAGCTCCAAAAGGAACTGCTGCAAGTGGTCAATGATTCTGCTTTCCAGCTCGCTTTCCGAGTATTCCGGAAGCTCTTTTAGTCCCAAAAACTCAAGTACATATGGGTCTTTCACTGCATCTTTCGGTGTCTCGACCTTCTGCCCTTCCAGTGCCAGCCGGTAAACCCTGTCTTTATCTGTACTGAGGGCAAGGCGTTCATAAAGGGAACTGTTATATTGACGTTTTAGCTCGCTGAGGCTCCAGTCATTTTTGACAGACTCAATTTCATAAAAGTGCCGTTCGTCAATGTTTTCGATCCGCATGAGCTTCAGATAGTGCGACCAGCTCAGGAAGAATTTTCTTCCCGTACTGACGGACGGAAGATGATCGAATTGGGTAAATGCTGTTTCCCCAATTTGATCATGTGAATAGATACGATAGAACCGCCGCATGAGTTTCAGGTTTTCCGCGGAATAGCCCTTTCCAAACTGGCCTGTCAGATATGCTGAAAGTTCCTTCAAAAGCTGCTTGCCATAAATTGCCCGATTTTCACCATGCTGCTCTTCCTCAACAATCATTCTGCCAATCTCATAATAAGCGTACACCATAGAGAGGTTGACAGCAGTTTTGGCATTTTTCCGTGCCTGCACAAGAACATCAGAAACACTTTTTAAGAAAGCACTTTTGATAGCTGTATTTTCTTGATTATTTTTCATCAATGCACATCCTTCCCGAGCTGGGATGAAGTACGCTCTTGGAAGAAGAAAAATCGTAACCACCGGTTGCGTTTTTCCTTCTCCTCCCTCAAATCACCTTCACGCGCTTCCCGATATCGTCGGCGTCCTCCGGCATATAGAACTTAAAGATCTCAAACACATTGATCTTCTCCGGGCTGGACGCAAAGCCGGAATCGCGGAAAACAGCACGCAGCGGCTTCCGCTTGGCGATCTCCTTCACCACGCGCTCAGGGATATTCTCATCAAAGCAGGCGATCAAGTCTCCCTCGTTATAAGTATGCACCGTGCAGCCCTCAATTTGCTCCGAAGTATACGGCAAAGACAGCGGAAGCCCCCAGTCCAGCAGACAGCCAAACAGAAGATCCAGGTCCGAGCGGTCCTCCTTGATATTGGACTCCAACCCGGCCAGCATCTCCTGATCGTAATCATCCGGCGCATAGTAGACGTCCTTCATGTTGGTATCGTCCAGCTTGAGAACACGGAAACCGATATCGAGGTCTTGTGTGGTCAGGGGGCTTTCGGACTTGATCTTCTCCCCAGCGCGGCGGATACGCTCTTTGCCAATCTCGCAAATATTCCTGTACCCAGCCTTATATGCTTCGCTCTTTTCATCGCACGCTTCAGGCAGCTGCACCATAATGAATTTCCGCCGTCCACCATCCTCAGCGTTGAGCTGCATCACAGCATGGGCAGTGGTAGCAGAGCCGGAGAAGAAGTCGAGGATGAGACCTTTCTTAGATGATCCCTGTTTTATAATAAGTTTCAAGTAATCAATCGGTTTTGGGAAGTCAAACAAGTCTTCCCCATCAAATAGAGCTTTTAGTTCACGAGTTGCCTGTGTATTATATACAGTATCAAGCATTGTACTTAAACCTGTGTATTCGCTTTGCAAATCTCTCGCAAATTTCTTGCGGCGAGGCCGTCCACTTGGGGCGGTTGGCCAGATTATCTCATCCTGCTGGATAAGCTCCTCCATATGTTTTCTATCATATCTCCAGCCAAGCGGTGGACAAGCATACAAAATGCCAGTCTTAGGATTTGAAAATTCGTAATGAAGGTTAGGGCGTTGGGAAGCCGTTGCTAAGCCCGTCATATCAGCACTCATCCAATCACCACGAGGGTCGTTATCTGGGTTTGAATACTTCCTCATGTCCGCCTTCGCGCCGAGTATTCTCTGTGATGCCGATTTTGCATAGCAAAGAAGATACTCGTGGTCTTCGCTGACACCAGTTTTAGAACGACTATCAACCATCTGACGTCTTCTCCATATAAATGTGCCTAGATGACGGGATTTTCCGTAGACTTCATCACAAATGGTGTATATATTATTTATTTCTTCCTCACCGATACTAATGAAAATAAACCCGTCCTCCGCTAGCAGATTCCTTGCCAGCATCAGTCGGGAATAAATCATGCTGCACCAGTCGGAATGAAACCGTCCG
>OGDF01002080.1_pt1 | contig 28008 bp, 30 predicted proteins | sample 1570141 | NCBI WGS metagenome assembly OGDF01 (sample SAMEA4370581, study PRJEB24528) | human gut metagenome | reverse complement strand
TACTTAGTCTCTGCCTTTTTTAGGATTTTTTACCCCAACTATTGACAAAGAACCGATTTTTTATTAATTTATTCAAACTAAATTATCTAAATGTTCTATTATCTAAGGTATGCAATAAGGACAAGGATAAAATCCTTCGTAATCAACATATTCTCCACCTTTTTTTAATTTTACTTTAGCAGAAGCAGCTTTTTGCTTTGAAAGTACATATTTTGGTGAAACATTTGCTATTCCACTTGAAAAAGCTTTGTATATTTCACAATTTTTAGACTTATGATATAAATTAAGTTTCGCTATACTACCATATTTATCAATAAATTCACTTTCAGTTCTTGGAATTGTAAAATAATATCTTGTAGCAAGCTGTAAATTTGTTATTCCATATGTCTTAGCATTCAAATACTTATTTCCAACAGATAATCCCTGCACAAAAGCCATAAATCCAACATTTTCAACAGAAGCATATAGATCAGATTGTGTAGAAGTTGGAAAAGAGAAACTATACGAAATTCCAGCAGATCTTGCATAAGAGTTATTAGTATTAACAGCATATGCTAAGTCTTTTACTACAATATCAACAATAACATCTTTCCTTATTTCTTGTAGTTTATTTGCTATACTATCTACAAAAAGAGTATCACTTTCTTGATTTCCTGCAAGCACTCCATTGTTATTGGCATCTGATATATAAAAAGTTGTCACATCCTCTTCTATAGATTTTCCACCAGATCTTGAAGACCATCTGTGCGTTATATAATCATCCATTGTAAAATCAATTTGGTGATATGAATCAACAGTGTATCCATTTGCTCCATCTGCAATATATCCTTCAACCATCTCATTTTTTCCACTTTTTTTAGCGACAGTATACATATACGAATAATATCTTTTTGGCTTTAAAGCGTGTTTTATTACTTCTTCACCATTATCTACAAATGATTCAACAGATGAAACTTGTACTCCATCGTAATCTATAATTGCAATTGCAGGTATAAAAAGTTGCATATATGATTCTGCTGCTTCATTTCCTTTTATTCCAAAATTGTTATAAATAGAATCTAAAAATGTATCAACAGCTACTTGTGCATTTACACTTATCTTATTAGATTCACTACCAGAATATCCATAGTCAATACTTGAGTCTTCATTTTCAACTTCTTTCATCTGCTTTGTTGCATCTTCAGATGCTATATCAATTACTTGTTTGTAATATATTTCCTGCTCTTGAGCCTTAATAGTAAAAGACACATTAACATATACAACTATAATCATAGGAAGTAATATACCTATAAATATAAGTGATAAGTCTGTAATTTTCATACGTGCTCCTTTCTAAAGTTTAATCATTATTATTATCATTTGTTATAGTTATAACTCTAGATTTTGTTTCCAAATTCTTGCCAATCTTTCCCTGAATAAGATTAGCAGGTAAAATTACTTCATACTGACCAGATTTTTGTGAACTATCTATTTCAAACTCAACATTAAACACAGATGTTTCATTTGTATCATCAAGTTTAGGAGTTGTTACTTCTTTTGCCTGAATAAAAGTCGTAGAAGTATTATTCATTAACTTCATTTTTATATTATTTTTTAACACTTCTTTAATTTTTAAAGCATTATTTGAATTTTTATCATAATTTGTTACTGTAACATTAAATGTTATACTACTACCAATGTTTACAGATGTATTATCTTTTGCAGCATCAATTCTAACAAACACATCTCCTTGAGTAATCTGACTTTGTGGTGTTTCTTTCCATGCATTATTTTTAACTATTCCACCATAATTAATTTTTACCCTTTCGGTAGAAGATGTTGGAACTATAATACTAAATATGGCACCTGCCATTGTCGTAGATGAATTTTTTATTTTTACATAAATCTTATCACCTTCATTTAAATAACAGCATCCATTTTTTAATTTTTTATCACTTGAATTAACCTTAGTGTCCTTAACAGTACCAGTATCTTCATTAAAAATATCATTGTTATATTCTGAATAGTACTGTTCAATAAAAGGAATTTTGTCATATTCATCAGCAGTTTTAGCAGCTGCTACTTCATAAGGATCTTTCGTATAAACTTTTCTTTGAACCTCAAGTTCTATATCAAAATACATTCCTGTATTTGCAAGTTCACTAACAAATTTGTCATATAACTCTTGATCTAAATATCCCGAACTTATAACTGAGTCAACAAAATTTGTAGTTGATTTTAATGCTAAATTGTACGACATATCATCTTGTCTTTCAAAATAGTTATATAATGGAAATATAACCATTAAAGCAACAAAGACAATCATTGTAACAACTATACTTAAATTATCTTTCATTATATCACCTTTTACCCATTAAAAAAATGATTCTATTTCTGCATTTGTAGCTTTTTGAATAGTTATATTTGCCACTCCATTACTAGCTACTGATTCATATCTTAATATATATTTTCCATCTGTTCCTATAGCATTTAATACTTCAGCAATACTTAGATCTTTAGATAGCATTGAATTTGTATAATTTAACTGATCTTTTGCTTTAGTATATATAGTAACATTATATTTTGTAGCAACTACACCAGATTTTGAATTTACAAACTCAGTACTATACAAATCCTTTTGAATATAATTAAAATAGTACGACAAGACTTCAGATGGAGAAAGTAACAAGTTTTGTTCTACTGGTACATTAACTAAAGTTTCGCTACCAGAAATTTTATTTGAAAATTCATAGGACAAGTCTGCTACTTCGTTTATTCCATTAAAAAGCAAAAGTGATACTGTTAACGCTATTATAAATATAAAAACATATACACCTGTATAAATCGCCTCATATGCTGAATCTTCCATCTAATCTCCCCTTCCATACTTAATTATTTAGAAATTAATTTCATTAATTTTTTTTAATTAAAATCTATTGTAACAAAATCATCTACTTTAGTAACAGTTGATTTAGCTAAACCTTCACCTATATCTCTAGTAGAATCTTGTGAACCAAAAATCAGACCTTTAATTCTTCTTTTTAGTTCATCATCACTCATTTTACTTGAATTAAATTCTCCCTTTTCTAGAATCAAATTGCCTTTAAATGTAATCGTTACAAATTGATTTCCAACATACTTTTTTACAGCATTATACACTTCAATACCAGTTTTTGTAGTCGAATCAAAAGCATCATATTCATCAAACTGATTTTGGATAGATATATCAGTTTCATAAACCCTCGAATATACTTCTTGCATTCTGCCAAGTATAAAAAGTATAGCAGAAGTTATCATAATTGTTATAAATACTGCAACACCAATTGTGAGCGCTTTATTTGCTGAATTATCCAAAATAACACCTCCAAACTTAAAAGTAGTAATTTAATGCTATAAAAAACTATTTTTAATTATTATCTATTTATCATTATTTTTAAATCTATTATAATCTACTTTGTAATTATTTTCAATTTGTGCATTTGATAATGCTTTACTATATATTCTTACTGAGTTAATAACACCAACAAATGGTTCGTTAGATATTGTACCTCCAACATCTGATCTATTACCAATTCTAAGTACCGTGTTATCTTGCGGAGAAGATAATTTTGAAGTAGTAAGTTCTCCTTGAGAATTTTTATTAATATATACATTTACAGTTCCGGCATTATATACCAGTGATACTGTATTAAGTTTCGAGCTAGTAGTTGAATATATCTTTTCAACTGTTTGCCCATCATCAGTTACATAAACAATTTTAATATTATTATTTTTAGCATATATACAAAATCCACCATTTTTTAAGTTTCCAATCAATACACCATAATTAGACGAAGTCGACATATACGTACACTCAATAGTAAATTTTTCAGACTTTATATCATTATATCCTAAAATATCTTCAAGTCTTCCACAGTTTATTGACACAACATCATTTGCTGATGCCTTATTTTTATTAGATTTAAAATTTGCATACCCATTTGTTAAGTTCCAAAAATCTTCTGCTTTTGCATTTGAAGAAATGACACCATTATTGTTATTTTGAGTAAGATCAGACCAAGCTGTAGTATACATATCTTGTCCTTGATTAGAATTATATATGGCATCATACCATAAATTCATAGAACCCTTTTCATATTTTACTTCTGAAAGTTCACTTCCAACATAATCTTCTAACTCAGTTGTATTATACGCTTCATTTTGTATAGTTCCACCATAATTTATGTATATTTTAGTAGTATTTGAATTATTAGCACCAAAAGTTAAGGTGTTAAATAGCATAGTAGCAACAGTAACATTAGAATTTTTTACTATAACAGTAAACTCATCACCAATACTCATAGGATATATTGCACTATTTCCATCGATTTCATATACACTTTTAATTTTTGAACTAGAAGCACTATTTTGCTCTTCTATTCTTTTTTCAAGATAGTCTAAAATTTGCTTTTCTGTCTTTCTTTCAGAAGACAAGCTATAAGCTAAAACTAAATTAGTTTTTTCAGCACCATTTACTTTAATAGATTTTCCTTTATTTTCTTCATATGAAGATTTATACAAACTATAATCGAAAGTCCCTGTAATATTTTTATATTCATTACTATCGTAAGAATATATAACAGGATAATACTTTTTTGAAAGATGCTCCATTTTTATATCATAATCATTACCAGTAGCAGCAAGATTAGATATAAAATCATTATACATATCCTTAGATAAATATCCCTTATTTTTTACATTATCAACAAAATTAGAAGTTATCTTTAGTGCAAGTGAGTATGATATGTCATCTTTTTTTTCAAAAGCAATGTATAGTGGTAATAGAAAAAATATTACAATTGCAACTAAAACCGAAAATACTCTTTGTAATGTATCCTCCATACTCTACTCCTCTCTAACTATTAATTTGCTCTAAATCTATGATTAATTTATAATCTTGATTTTTCCTTGTTAATCTAAAATGTGCATTTGGATTAATTATCTTTCTAAATTTTTCAAATTCAGATTCATTTAAGTTTATCTTTGATGCCTGCTTTTTGGCAATGCTGTTTCCACTACCTTCGCTATCATAAGAAAAGCCAATTTCTACTATATTTTTCAAATTAACTTCAACTGTTGCATCATCATAGAAATAATTCATTATATTTATGACATCTGTACCGGTAATTTTAGAATTTTTATCTGTTCTTAAAAGTATATCTTTTACATATTCACTATAATTTGCATCAAAATCATACCCAGATCCAATTGATTGTACCATTTCTCTTGCAGTATTGTAATAAGTTAAAACAGCAGAAATAGTTGCAATAGCAATAAGCGTTGCAGCACCTATCATAATTGCACGTGTTGCATTACTCTCATCCATATATACCACCTCATATTTGTAATTTACATATACTTTAAAAAATATTTTTACAATAACTACTTTTTAAAATACACATAAGAACATAACATATATATAAAAGGTATATAACTATTAAGTATAATTATATACCTTTTATATATTTAAAACATATTAGAACATAACTAAATAAACTACTTCTAATTCTTTTTTTCAAAATATATTCCAACAACTGTATCAGATATTTTAATTAGATGTGCCTTGAACTTTCCTGTTGAAGGAACATAAGTACTTGAAGAATTAGCATCAGTCAACTTTCCAATTGCTGTTTGACTAGGATTTTCTTTTATCTTTGGTGCTATTTTGTAACCTGCATCTGCACTTGAAAAATTTCCATCCACAATAGATCTTCCATAATTAGTAGTAGTACCAGAACCATTATCTACAACAATAACCATACCTTCAGTTGTATTGTTAGCCTTTACAGCAGAGATTACTTGTGAACCTGTTAATACAGTTTCATCATATTGTGAAGTAAGTTGTGCTTGTAAAGATGATGAAATATTAGATACTTGTGAAGTTGAACTATTTATCATATCTTGTCCCATACCAGTTATTAACATAACAGCTGCTATTATGATGATGGTAATAAAAAGACCAACACCAATCATTATTGCCTTTTGTGCGTTATCCATATATTTTTACCTCCTCCTTATATTATATGAATATAAAATAAAATATAAATTGTATATAAAACACCTGTTGGTGCCTATACCTTAAATTAGAAAGTCATTTGGCTAAAGTAACTCATCATTTGCATTATTGATACTATCATAAGTGGTGCAACTAAATACCCACCTATTAAAAGTACCATTGGTGTAAATCCAAGTGCTTTACCAATTCTAACTTTTTTAGTAATAAGCCTTTCATTGCTATCTTTTCTTTTTTCATGGAAGTAATCCCTTTCTGTTTCAAGTTCATCAAATGCATCTTTTACAGGAATTCTTTCAACAGCTGACATTAACTGTTCAACTATTCTTTGGAAATCCTTGTATGGTACAGCTTCTTTTAACTCTTCAAGAGCTTGTTCTGCACCAGATTCATAGTTATTTAAGCAAGTTGCAATTGGTTCTTTAAAAGCATATGAGAATCTTCCAAGCCATTCAAGTATTGTTTGAACATCAATTCTATCAATGTACATCAACATGAATATAATTGATTGGAATTGCATTATTTCGTTTTCTTTTTCCATTTCTCTTATTTTATTTTTTATAACTAACATAAGAGTTGGGAAAGAATATGCAATAAGTCCCACAATCATGGCAGTTAAAACTTGCCAGAATTTAAGATAAGAATTTTTTACAGTATCTATTTTGTTGTATATTCTATCAACAGAATCTTGATCAACAGTTCCTGTTACTGGATCTGTCAAATCAGCTGCTAGTTCTTCCTTAGTTACCTTTTTATTCTTATACTTATCCATATATTGGCGATCTCTTTCATTTAATGCCTGTGCTGCTTTTTCTTGTGCATCACTTAATTTACCAAATGATAAGAATTCATCACTAATTTTTGTATATGCAGCAGAAACATCTATATGTTGCATATTTAAAAGTAAAGCTAGAGCTAATATAAAAGCTACGATACAAGATGTAAGTTTATTTACATATAACCACTCAACTGTAAGATATGCGTTCGTGTTTTTTATAAGCGTTACAGTTTTTCTGTATTTTCTTGTATTCTCCCTAGGTTTAAAGGCATCAACTACAACTTGTACAAGTCTGTATCTATATACTTTTTCCTGCCATTTTTTATTAGAAACCCTATCAAATTTTATTTCTTCTGAATCTTCACGAACAATTCTAAGCATCAAATAACATACAAATATTGATATTATTATCAAAGATTGCATGAAAAATCCAATACTACTATCATAGAAGTTCATAAGTGCTGGAAAGCTTGATTCTGCCCATCCTTGTAATGGTTTTATTGCTACAAGTGGTGCAACGGCTATAGCCGTTAAACTTCTAAACATATAATTAATTTTATCTCTTTTTAATATTTCTAGATTAATATCACTAAGAATATTATTTAAGTTTTTAAGATATACAGAAGTTCCTCCAACTTTTCTATCACCCAAATCCAAAGTTAGATATGAAACACCAGCAAATAATTTTAAAAATCTATTTGGAGCTGTATCATAGTACCTTTCAAGTTCAATTTCTGGATTTTCTGATATCATTGCCTCGACTATACGTCTTAGTTGTGGTACAATTTCTATATCGCCTAAATCATCAATTGCAGTAAGGAAAGCTTCCTCAATCATTCCATGTTCATGGAACGCATGTCTTATACTAGTAAATGCTTCTGGCATTTGTCTTAATATTTTTTCTGATACAGATGTAATACCCATATCAATTACTTTTTCAGTTACTATAAGTACACCAATAATAACTATTAAAGACATATATAAATCATCAACTAAGTTAAGAAATACAAAAAGCGCTGTAAACATAAATATCAAAGCTCTAAGCATTGATTTACCAGTTCTTTTTCTTACTTCATACTCTGTATAGTCATTTGTCATTTCAAGTTTTAATCTAGTCTTTTTTGTATAGTACTTAATTATTGGCATCTTAACAAATGTAAGATAAACTACTTGATATATTCTATCAAAACTATCTTTAACATTTGTTTTTTCTTTTACAATTAATTTATCTTTTGTATAAAGTGCAGAATTTTTTGAATATCTGCTTCTTAATATTTTTAAATATACAAGTAATGATACAATACCAATTACTGAAATGGAAGCAAGTATAATAGCTATCATTGTTATAGTATCCATTATATCACCTCCATGCAGTATCTAGGAAGTTGTCAAATCCTTTAACATCTTCTGGTGACATGTTATCTCTCATTGCTTTTATATTTTCCTCAGTTATTGGATGCTTAAATACATATTCACCATCAACCCATTCTACTATATTATGATAAGTATAGTTACTAGTTTGAGTCATATGTGAAAAATATTCAACGGCATTATCCATAAAATTATCAAGTTTACCATTTATATCACGTATATTTCTATAATCATTATTATAATTAAATTTCTTCTCAAGTGGTACACATTCAGTTATTCTTTCAATATATCTAGTACCATCAGTACCTCTTTTTAAGTGTATATCAAAGTTTATAACTTGTACAACCTGAACTTCAGCAACATTTTCAGAATTAAACATACCAATCTTTAAAAGTGAGTTTCTAAGTGCTGTTATTAAGTTTGGAAATGTTTTAGCATGGTGAGTAAAAAGTGTAAATTTAGATGCAACCTGTGCCATCTGAATCATCCAAGCAGCAACCGGATCAGTTGCAACCTCTCCTAGGATGTTAACACCACCATCTGTTTTTTTCTGAACATCAAGACCCATCTGACCAGTTATTGTATCAGTTTCTCTTAATGATAAGATGTTGTGATAAGGATATATTTTTCTTAAGTGTAATTCGAATGCAGTTTCCTGTACACGAATTGTAATTGTAGGATACAAGTATTTCATTATAGCCATCAAAAGTGTAGTTTTACCACAACCCTGCTCACCAGTTATAGCTGTAACTCTTGCACCTCTTATTAAATATTTAAGTAATTCAATAACATTTTCTTTATTTTTATGTACTAATAATTGTTCAGCAGAAATAAGTGTTGGTGGAGCAAATTTTCTTACGAAAAATGCCCAAGATTCTGAAAAGTTAGGACGTAATACAACAACACGGGAACCATCCTTCATTTCATTGATTTTAAAACCAACAGATTCAGAAAGTTGTCCTGGATTGTTATACTTATATATGTTTTGACAAACTCTTTTTAGTTCTGCCTCACTGCCAAATGACAAGAATGATAAATATGTAGCTTTACCTTTATAGAATATCCAAACACTATCATATGACATTGGTAGTCTTTTACCCTTCATTTGCTCTATATAATCATCCATATCAGACAATTGATCTAGGAATGATGGTGGAATACCAGATACACCACCAGATACACCATCTATATTCATATCACGTATATCGTCAACAACACTGTAGCCTTTATATTCTTGATATATTCTTTGAACAACGATTTCCAACTTATCATCAAATGTAAGCGTGTCTTCAGATACTTCATTTGCAAATATATTAGATATCTCATCTGCAGTTATAACATATGAAGGAACCTCAGGATCAAATTCATATTTTGGAAAATCCAAATTATATTTAGTAATTATCTGAGTTAAGGCATCCATCTTGTATGTTTTCTTATATATGTGCATCAATATTTCAAATTTATCTTGTGGAGTCATAGCGTCAAAATCATCAAAAGGAATTGCATTGTTTATGTTAAAAGAATTAACTTTATAATTATTCCTTAGTAGGTCAAACATTAAAGTTTTTACATACTTTTTATCACTTTTATCAGCATAACCAGCACCACGAAGTGCCTTTTTTAATTCATACTTAACATTTTTTCTTCTTTCAAATTCCTCTTCTGATAATGCTAAATCATAAAGGTTCATTCTTGTTATCTCATCAAATTGCTTTTTAATGAACTCTTTCATCTTGTCAATACTATACTTTTCTTTTTCTCTTGACAAATTATCCGCTGCTTCTTTAGTATCCACTTTCTTTACTTTATATACTACAAATCCTACTACAAAAACTATAAGTAAGATAATTAGCAATATGTTAAATACAAGTGCCATTATATCACCTCTTAATTACTTTCTTCTTTTAATTTTGAAAGTTCAAAAATTCTTGAAACAACCTCATTTGTTTGAGATAAGAAATATCCATTATAGTCTCTTGAATCTGCATTAATATTTTTATATACAAAGTCTATTACAGTACCAGTATTACATGCATCAGCAAAAAGATAATTATGTGGAACCGCATATATTGGCTCTTTAATCCTATACTTTATTTTAATATTTTGAATATTAAATCTTGATTTAGACTCATAATCTGCTATAACGTAAATCTTTTGTTTATCTTTTAGCTCTTCAACAGCACTTACTTTGTTAAAGAACTCATCAAGCTTTATCACATCTTGATTGCAAATACAAACTACAATTTCAGCATCTGCTAAAGTATCCCTTACAAACTTTTGTGACATTCCCTTTGGTAAATCAAGAAATACTAAATCATATATTTCTGCAGCTTTTCTTGTAATGTACGGCAAATTATTTACCAAATCATTATATCCATCTTTATCTTTTGCAGTCATACCATAAAGTATATCAAGTCTTCCCTTTAAAACTGGTTTTGCATAGTTTTGAATTGCATCAGATGTTAGCTTATTACTAGTAACCAGTCTTATAAGTGCACTAACACCAAGATTAGCATTATCCAGTGCACCACTAGCCTTTAATTGATCATATAAAGTATATGATGTTTCAATTTTTTTTGAATCAAAATTTCCTTGCATTAAAAGGCAAGACGCTTTATGCACAACAGACATAACAGTACTTATTGCTACAGCTGCATGTGTATTTCCAGTCATACTCGTATCTGGTCCCCAAAAAACAACTCTTGGCATAATTAATCTCTCCTCCTTTTAATTTCTTTTATTACATTTTTATATGATGGCTCACCTATAATTTGTGCAGTAATTTGTGCCAAATTTTCTAAGTATTGCTTTGTATGTTTTTTCAAATCGATAATCCCACTGTATTGTGAATCTATATCAACCACCTTGTCCATATCATCTTGCATTATTTCATACTCAGGTTCTTGCCAATCAACGCTATAATCAATAATTGCATTTTTAAAATAATCTTCAGCTGCTCTTGACATTATACCTTTATATAACACTTTCGTTAATTTGACATTTTCTTCAGATTGATTATATACTCTTATAGCTTTTATTATGTCCTTGTTCTTAGCTATTGACAAAACACTTGTATCTATAAAGAAATACTTTTTGTCAATTCCTCTAGATCTGAAAAACTCATAAGACTTAGGACTATCTATATCAATTAGCATACAATCATATAGGCTGATGTTGATTCCTTGTTCTGACATATAGTTTTCAACATCATGCATACTGTCAAAGCCAACTGCAAAATCAATATTATTGTACTGTGTTATGTATGATCTTCCAACATTACTAAGTGCTGGAACAACAAATTTAAGCTTTCTATCCAAAGTAGCATCTACTACTATTACAGACTTTCCCATAGAATATAACGCTTTTGCAAGATTAATTGCAAAATCATACTTATCCATATAACCTATCAAACCTACAACTTGCATTTCTTATCCTCCTAGTTTTCTATATATCTAATACTTATTAAAATTTACTCAACATTTCCAGATACTAATTGATCTCTTTGAGTTTTTTGTGTTGTTATTGATTGTTGAGATCCTGATACAACATTTCCAAATTTTTCTTCATTGTTATCTTCATATTCTTTTAAAGCATTTTCCATATTTGCTCTTGTTTCAGCATTTAATTTTGCTTTTGCTTGATCTAATATATTTGAGTTTGATTTTATTAAATCCATTACTTTTGTATTTGGTTGATAATTTTCTTTTGTTCTTGTTACTGTTGTTGCAAAGTTTTTATATTCTTTTACAAGATCAAGTACTATAGTAGTAAGTTCTGTTTCATCAGCATCCTTTATATCAGCAATTTTATCTTTAATATTTTCTTGAACATAGCCTTCTGCTTTTTTTGCTTCTTCATCTGATACTTTTATTTGAGCATCTTGATCAACATATTTAGTTGCATATAACTTTGTACCTTGCTCTAAGAAAGAATCAACAACTGCACTGTTTAAAAGTAATCTTTCATCTTCTGCAAGTTGTAACCACATTGTCTCTCCTTCAATGTTTGTAACATTTTTTTGTGCTAATACAATATAATCTGTACCATTTGGAAACATTATTCTTACATCTACTATATCACCAGTATTTAAATCACTTGGCATTAAAACAGTATTTACTTCCTGACTTCTTACGTCAGATGAAATAACTTCATCTGTAACCATGTTACTAGTAATAGGAACACGAGCAGCAATACTATATTTTGCTACTTTTCCTGAAATATCGCCTAAGTCAAGTACACCTGATGGTACCGTATTATTGTGAATTGTAACAGTTGTTAGCATATCATCACTAATAGTTTCTCCTTGAACTACATCTTTAGTCAAAACGGCAACATTTTTTGTATACTTTGCAAGATACTTCTTGTTTGTTCCATTTTCATATGATTTTATAGTACTAAGAGCCCACCAAACAGTAAGTCCAATGCCTACTACACCTATTGCACAACCAATAGCTACACCTTGTAATGTTTTCTTTTTTATTTGACTCATACCTATCATAACGTATTCAACCTCCATTAATTTACTTAGGTTAGTATATCTCATTTTTACTTAAAACTCAATATTTCAAATTTAATTTTTTCCTCTAGAAAACAAATGTTAGAAAGTTGTAATTTTTGTGAAATATTTATGTAACATTTACTTTTTATGTTTATGTTTAGATATAATCATAATATTTTAAAGCAATTAATTATTCTACGTATTAGTCTATTAAGAAAAGTCGTACTGTAAATATTTATTTAAATATTTATATGTTAATAACAGCATAAAATTTATATGATATTTTAAATATAAATTGCGCTAATATCAGTTATTTATTAATTTTTTAGACTATTTTTCTAACCATAAATTTGTAAAAAATTTACATTGCTAATTTTAACTATATATTATACACTAGTTTTGGTATAATTTGTAGATTTCTAACAAATTATATTATTATATGGGGAAAATAGATGAAAACTAAATTAAAAAATAATAAAAATAATTTTTTTACAAAACTAACTCTTAAAAATGGTATAAGTTTAATAACACTCGTAATTACTATTGTAGTCGTTATAATACTTGCTGCAGCTGTTGTTATGAGTTTAAATAATAATAATGTCTTAACTAATGCTAGTAGTGCTAGATATACTACAGACTTAGACACTATGCAATCTTATTTAGAACTTGCTACTCAAAAGATATCTCTAAAACATCAAGGTACTATACAATTAGATACTGGTGAAATCTCTATGGAGGCTACTTCTAATGTTAAAGATACTAAAGGCACAATTACTTGGGAAAGTACTGATATTGGTAACCTATCAGGTGAAATTATCTTTGATGAAGGAACAGATACTGATACTACATTTTATACTGGTTATAAATTACCTGTATATGGCAGTGAAACTAAATGGTATGTTGATGAAAGCGGTAAGCTAGTACTTCAAACTGGTAGTAGAATCTATGGAGCTGATGAAGTACCAACTAAAACAATCAATGCTAGAAAAATATTAAATAATCCTCAAAAATACTACGGTGCATACGTAAATTATACTCCTACAAATACATTATCTGAAAATTACAAATGGCGCATTTTTTATGCTACAAATGATAATATATTTTTAATATCTGCAGATTATATAAATGTTGATGATCTACCTGCAACAGCAAATGGAAATAAGCCTATGAATGTAGATGCTTCTTATTCAAGATCTGCCCCATTTAATAATATACTAAATGATTATTCTGGATGTTCTGATATAACAGAAGACATGAAGTGGTTTAATAAAGATTATTTTGATAAAGGATTCACAAGTACCAATACAAATATGAAAGCAGTGGCATATATGTTAGATAAAAATATTTGGACAGAAAAATTTAATGGAAAAGAAGTAGACTACGTTATAGGTGGTCCTTCACTTGAAATAATACTTAATTCTTATAATCAATTTACTAATCAAAATAATATGTATCAAGCAAGAGCTAAAAATTCAATCGGGTATGAGATGAGTGATGACGGTGGTATAAGTTGGAATTATACCTCAATCTCTAGTTCAAAATATTTAATTCAAGGTAGTGGTTTATACAGAATTAGTAGCCAAAGTAATGCTTCAGCTTATTGGATAAGTAGTCCATCTGCTACTACCTCTAATTATGTAATAGATGTATACTGTGGCGGAAATATAAATTATAATGATTATGGCAACCCAGATAAAGCTTTCCGTCCTCTTATTTGTTTACAATCTGGTATTCATTTAAAAGAAATTGAAGAAGGCAAAACTTACGACATTTAATTTTTTTACAAAAAGTAAGTTTAAATTAAAACCATATTTATCAAAAAACAAGAGTAATATTGTATTTAAAAATAACAGTATTTACTCTTGTTTTTTTTCGAAATTTTTAATTCCATTTATGTTTTTACTATCTTTAATACATATTTCATTATATTATACATTAACTTTCAAATATACTTTGTAATAATATTTTTCAAAATAATTGACATAAATTAAATGCTATGATAGAATAACGACGTAATTTAAATTTTTACTCAATAAAATATATTTTTAGGAGGTGATGCTCATCTTATCATTATAAGACAGAACTACAATCTATGTAACCCGCTGTTAAATCATTCAAAAGGAGATTTTATGGAAAGTTTTAAAAACGTGAGCGTTTATGACATTCTGAAAGATATATCAGAACGTTCAAATTATGATTTTTCTGATGATGAGCTCTCTGACAATTACATCTCATCTATTTCAGAAGACTACTACGACTTTTATGAGTATTTCGAATCCGTAGACAGAATACTTTCAAGTGGCTTTAACAAAGCTGCAAAATCTGACCGTATGGTAAGATTCAACTCGCACCGTGAAGCTGGTAGACGTAAAGCAGAAAAGAAGAACACTATTTCAGTCAACGGTCGTAAAAAGATTTATCTGAAGCGTCGCCATGAAAAAGCAAAAAGTATCCAGGGTAAGACTAGAGCATTAAAACGTGCTAATGCGTTAGCTTTTAAATCCGAACTGTCAGACTATTTTGCAGAAGGACTTGAAGCTTAAAATTTATGTATGCTATATAAAATAAGACCTGTGACTATATTAGTCATGGGCCTTATTTTTACTATTTAAATATATATATTTACTAGCATGCTAGAATAAGTTTTTTAAACAATACTTTTATATAATCTTCAAATTTTGCTCTGTTTACTTCATTTAAAGCAATAATATCTCTTTGCTCAATTATTTCGTTTGTGATTTTATTCACGATTTCCACTTTTCCTACTTTTTTCCCTTTTTCTATAGGAGCAATTATACCATCATCATATATTACATTTGTTTCAATTTCTATATTTGTAGCTTTATTTTTTAATACTGTTACATCTTCAGCTATTCCAACATCTAAATTTACTCCAAGTGACTTTTCAACAATTTCTTTATCAACAATGTTATCTTTAGAAAATATCGTTTGTACATCATAATTTGCAAATGCAAAATCTAATAATTGTTTTGTTTCTTGAAGCCTAATATCAGAACTTGGTGCCCTCATTACAACAGATAAAAAAGTAGTACCATTTCTCGTAGCACATGCTGATAAATTAAATAGTGCACTAGAAGTAGAACCTGTTTTTAAACCAGTAGCTCCATCGTAAAAACGTATTAATTTATTAGTATTTGTAAGGCCAAAAGTTCCACCTCTTAATGAATCCATCCAAATAGATGTATATTTTAAAATATCTGAGTGTTTTGTTATTAATTCTCTAGACATTATAGATATATCTCTTGCTGTAGTATAGTGTCCTTCCTCATCAAGTCCATGGCAATTTTTAAAATTAGTATTATTCATCCCTATGCTCTTAGCTTTTTCATTCATCATTTTTACAAAATTTTCTTCTGAGCCAGCTATATGTTCTGCAACTGCAACAGTAACATCTATGTGTGTTAAATTCTTGCAAGAAAAAATTTTTAATTAAATAAACTTAAATTTATAATTTATAATAACTTCATCTTTTGAAATTAATATATTATAAATAAGTTTTTCTACTAATTCATTATTAATATTCTTTTTTATTATTTCATTATTTTGTCTTATATATTTTTTCATTTCTAATATATTTTCTTCATTAATATTAGCTTTTAATTTATTATACTTTTCAATTTCTATTTGTATATTATCTCTTTTTTCTTTTAAGGTCTTTGTTTCATTAATATATTCATCATCACTAATTAGATTATCAAGTTTCTTCATATATATATGATCTATTGTATCATTTATTCTGTTATAATTATAAGATAGTTTTTTTATTGTATTATCTATATTAAGTATATATTCATTACTTTTCTTCATTATAATATTATCTTCTGCACTCTTTATATTAAATAATTTTTCATAATGTTCCTTTATATCATTAATTATTTTTTCTTCTAATTTAAAATAGTTATAATAATATTTTTCACAACACCCAATGGTTGATTTTGGACATCCCAAAGTAACTAATTTTTCGTTTCTAACAGAAAAAGTAATTTTTCTTCCACATTTTGCACAAAACATATACGGTCTAAATAAATAGTTATATTTAAGACTGGTTACATTCTTTTTTTTAGATTTAAAAATTTCTTGAACTTTTTCAAAATCACATTTATCAATAATAGGTTCATGTGTATTTTCAGTAATTATCCATTCACTCTTATCAACCTTTATTTTCTTTTTACTTTTATATGAAGTACTATTAATAACATTTCTTGTTGTATTACCTACATATACTTCATTTTTTAATATTCTTGAAATTTGTGTTCTTTTCCATATATTGTACATATTTGTCTTTTTACCTGGCACAATATTGTAATACTCAGCAGGTGTTTTAATTTTTTTTGAAGTTAAATATTTAGCAATATAAGTTGTAGTTTTTCCATCTAAAAACATTTTATATATCTTTTTTACTATCGTACTTGATTCTTTATCTATAATTAACTTACCTATATTATTTTTATCTTTTATATAACCATATGGTGGATATGTTCCCATATACAATCCTTTTTCCATATTTGCTCTTTTACTTTTTTTCAATTTTTCTGAAACATCTTTTGCAAATTTTTGGTTATTATATAATTTAAATTCTATAAGTACATTTGCTAAACTATCTAAATAAGTATCAATATTATCAAGAACTGCTATAAACCTTATATTATGTTCTGGAAAAAACTTTTCAATATATTCAGATGCTTCAACACTTTCTCTTGCAAATCTAGATAAATCTTTTACTATTATAGTATCTATTTTCTTTAATTTAACATCAGATATCATTTCTTTAAACTTAGGTCTATTAAAATTAGTACCACTATATCCATCATCGACATATTCTTTATTAATTTTTATCCCTAAATCACTTGCATACCTTTCTAAAAGTTTTCTTTGATTAGATATACTCTCACTTTCAATTTTATCTCCATCATCTTTTGATAATCTCATATATATACATACATTTTTAAACAAGTTCATTTACTACATTTAACTCCTTAAAATTAAATATTATTTCAATATTCTTTTCTTTATCTATATATATGTTATTAATTAATATAGATAAATCATCTTTTTTAAATATATTTAATTTAAGAAAATCTTTTATCATTTTCTTTAATTCTTTATCTTCTAACATATTAGTATCATCAAAATTAAAATTTTGAGATTCAATTTTAGTTTGAGTTAATACTTTATCTAAATCTTCTCTTTTTTTAACTAGTATATTGTATATTCTATCATAATCATTAGTATTTATAATTCCATCTAATTTATCTAAGTATGCTTTATCAATTTTATCATTTATATTATTTATATCTGATTCAATTTTTTTAATTTTATCATTATATAGACTTACTTTACTATTAATATTCATAATATATTTTTGTTTTATTCTTCCTATATTAATTTGTTTAATATATTTTTTCATAACATTTTTTACTTCTTTTATAATAACTTTTTCTAATTCATCATAATTAACATATGCCACTTTGCATTTTTCATCTCCAATTTTAGGTGTACTTGCAGATGAACACATACAGTATCTTCTAATAGTAATTTTATCTTTATATTTGTCTTTTTTAGTTAAAATAACTAACTTTCTTCCACATTCTTTACACACCAGTAATCCTTTTAAAAGATAATCATATTTACTAATCTTACTAGATTTATTATTATTTAATAGTTTTTGAACTCTTTCAAAATCACTTTTATCAATAATAGACTCATGAGTATTTTTAGTAATTATCCATTCACTCTCTGGTAAACTTATTATCTTTTTACTTTTATAATTAATCTTTTTTGATTTACCTTGAACTGAATCACCAATATATACTTCTTTTTTCAAAATTCTTCTTATTGTTTCAGCACTCCATTTATTACTTATTGTTGTTACATTTTTTCTTCCAACGGCTGGTGGTGGAACATTATCATCATTTAACTTATTAGCTATTTGGTATGTTCCCATACTATTTAAATACATATAAAAAATATTTTTTACTACTTTACTTTCTATTTCATTTATAATAAGATGTCCTTTTTTATTTGGATCTTTTTTATATCCATAAGGTGCTTCAACTGATATATACATTCCATCTTTCTTCTTATTATATAGCATAGCTCTAAATTTTCTTGATGTATCTTTACAATAAAGATCATTCATAACTGCTCTAAGTGGTAACATATCATCAGTCTCAGTAAATGTATCAATTTCATCATATATAGCAATGAATCTAATGTTATTTTCAGGAAAATATCTTTCAATATATCTTCCTACTTCTGAATAATCTCTACCAAGTCTTGATAAATCTTTTACAATTATCATATTAATATTTTTATTTTCAATATCTTCTTTCATTTTATTAAAACCTGGTCTATCAAATTTTAATCCCGAAATACCATCATCTATATATTCCTTATATACTGTAAGTCCGTTATCCAAGCAAAATCTATTTAGTATAGTTCTCTGATTAGATATACTTTCACTCTCTACTTTATCACCATCTTCCTTTGATAATCTAAAATATAACCCTACTTTATAATCTCTATTATTCTTATAAATATTCAAATTATATCACTCCTAATAGAGCTATTTATCATACAAATAATATACAAATTCAATTAATAAAGTCAATCCCTTTTTAAATTATTAATATAATTTAAAATCATATCTTCTATAATTTCTTGAAAAGTGTGTCCTTCATTATTGAAATTATAAACTATTTTTATATTTTCCATAGCTACACCTCATTTAATACTATTAAAATTTTAATCATTTAGAACCTCATTTTTATTTTGTTCTCTTCTTTCTAGTTCTTCATATGCAACCTTCCCATAATCTATAATTTTTTGTTTTTCTTCATTTCTACTACATTCTGAACTAACCTTTAATACAGAATATATTATTAAAGTAGATGCACCTAATATATAAGAAATAAGTGCTATTAAAATATATTTAATCATTTTATTCACTCCTTATTATTTTTACAAATCATAACTGCTTTTTAAGCCATATGAATTTCACATTCCCTAGGATCTCTACGGACTGCCCCTTTACCAATGTTAGCCAGACAGAAGTTTCGTTTAATCTGTGGTTATGATTTTTTATTCACTTTTCAATGTACATCGAAAGTAAAAATGCTTTCACTATATACAAGCGATAAAAATACCTCAAAGTGTTTAGTCTAAATTAAAATTTTTTAAATTTTTTTACATTTTCTATAAATTTAATCATTAAAAATTGTTTAAATTCATCTTTATCTATATCTTTTCTAGCCGTAAAAACTAGTCCATCAATCAAAGGCATATATTCAACAAGCAATTTTTCCATTGCTTGTCTATCTCCTGATTGTGCTTTGTCTAATATTTCTTCAAAATTTTCCATAACTATTTCTCCATATATTTTTTTATTTTATTTTTTATCTGCAATATAGTTGCTCTAACAGTTCCTGCTGACATTTTTAAGTAATCTGCAATTTCTCTTGAAGTTAATCCATCTGAATATAAAAATAATATTTCCTTTTGCCTTTCTGTAAGTTCTTCTATTGCTAAATATAATTTTTCATTTTCAATTCCGTATAATTTAAAGTCATCAAAACAAAAAGTGCCTGTGCCACAAAACTGTGACACAGACACCTTTTGAACTTCTTCATCTTGTAAAGAAGTTAATAAACAACTATTTCTATAATAAACACGGAAAAAATCAATGCTATCATTTTTTAAAGCAATTTTCATATAACTAGTAAACACTTTTTGCAAATCAGTCATAAAGACACCCCCTTTCTAAAAAAATTGGGTGTCTTCATTTGTAAAAAAAAAAAGATACATAAAACAAGACAAAATAATCTTGTTATATATATCAACCTCTAAACAAAAACCTCTTTCTTTTGTATAGTTTTCCCACCTATACTATAACATATAAAAATACTATATAAGTGTTTTTTTATTCAAAATGTTTATTTATCAACTCGAATTATCATTTTTTTAATTTTACATATAATTTTAAGCATTTCAAATATTTTTATTAACATAAATAATGAAATATGCTATAATTATATATTGAGTTATTATACTATTAATAATTATTGAGAAGAAAAAAAGCACCATACACTTAATGTATAGTACTTTAAAATATATAAAAAATTCTAAATTAAATTATTTACTATTTGTTGTCTAAGAACTCTTTAATTGCTCCATTAACCAACCTTGTAAAAGATATTCCTGTTCTTTTATGATAATCATTTAACTTTTTAATATTATCTTCTCTTAACATTAAATTTCTATATGTGACTGTTTCATTTTCTAATTTACCATAAAAATTAGGATTATTTCTTTCAATATATTCCTCTATTGCAATATTAATAACATCACTAATTTTAGCATCATAGACTTCTAATGTTAATTTTTTAATTTCTTCATATAAAACATCATCTATATTTACTGATTTTGAAATAGTTTTATTATTAATAGAATATAACTTATCTCTTATTTTCATAGTAGTACCTCCAGGTTTTATTTAATTATAAACTATTATGAAATTATAAAATACTTATTTGTATTGTTATAAAGTACAACAATATAGATAGACTTTTTACATAAAACATTGTATAATATACATTGCTTATAGAATATATAATTTTATAAATCTTTCAAGAAAGGAGGATGTTTATGAATATATCAAATGAATTAAAAGACTATCTTAAACAATCAAATTGCAATCTTGACTCTAATATATTATGTACAGATTTAAATAATATATTATTTAGTGCAACTAATACAGAAGATGAATACTATAATGATAAAAAAATTAGTTTAGAAATAAAAAACATAATTAAAAGTTGGGAAAATATATCATATAAGAAAGAATTAATAATGATTTATAATATATCTTGTATCCCCATAATACAAAATGATATAAACCATTATTATTCTCAAATGATTCTTCCTATATGCCATAGTGATAAATTAGATGGACTGTTAATTTTTTATAGAAAAGACAGAAATTATATTCCTAGTAGTGCTAAATCTGCAATTACTACAAAAGAATTTGTTGAAATATTAAGTGAAAATACTAAATAATATATCAAAAAATAGTTTATTATATAAAAACATAATTAACTACATATTTAGAAGTAAAGATTGGCTCGCAATTAATCTTTACTTCTTTTCTTCTTCTAATGCATTATATATAGCTATATTTACCAATTTATATATAGACATACCATACTTATCTTTTAAAGAATCAAGTGATTTTACAAGTGATTCTCGAATTAATAGTGTATGTTTAAGCGAAATTTCATTTTTATTTTTTATATATACTTTTACATTTTCTGTATTTACTAATTCTTCTATTGATGCATTAATTAATTTATTAACCGATGCATCATATTTATTATCTGAAATTTGCTTTAATTCTTCATATAAATTATTATCTATTTCTATTGTCTTTCTTATTAATTTTTCTTTCGAAAAAAATCTATCAAATGCTCCCATATTACCACCACTTAGTTAATATTATACTGTTATTAAAAACAGTTTTTAACCGTGTTGGAATACAGATTTTTATTTGTAACTACGATGCATAATATGTATCTAATATTTCATTCAAAAACATTTTTGGGGAGGGATAATTATTATATGGAAAATACTTTTCTAATACATCTCTATGAGTTAACTTATTCATAGATTGAATGCATTTTGATATATTCCATTCAATATTTGTTGATGTTATTCCATCATATTGTTTAGCTATATCTTTATATAATTTTTTAGTTCTATTTATATATCTACATTCTCTATCAACACAAAAGTTTAAAGAATCTACTATATATTTATAACCTATATTATTCTTATTAAAACAAAATTCATTTAATAGTTTTAATATTTTTTCATTAACATCACTATCTATCTTTTCATTTTCATCTAAATCAAAAATAATTTTATCTAGACTATTTATTAAATCCTCTAATTCAAAAGGTTTTACCAATATTTGACTTACGGATAGTTTTTTACTTATTATTTCTACAATAAAATCTGTTTCGCCTGAAATAACAATAACTTGACTATCTATATTATTTTCTTTCATTTTTTCTAAAATTTCTATTCCATTAACTTTCGGAATGTTTAAATCTAATAATATTATATCTATTTTTGTATTCATAATATAATCAAGTGCCTTTTCACCATCACTACATATTTTTAGTATTCTTATTTTTTCACTAATTTTATCAGATAAATTGTTAAAAACATCCTCTAAATACTCGTAATTATCGTCTACTATTAAAAGATTTAACATTCCACCACTCCTCATGAAAATTACATATTTTTGTCACTTAAAAATTCTTCTAAATCAATCCACATATCAGTTTTATTATCTTTAACACAATTTGTAGATTGATCATATTCCATTATTCCTATCTTTACTGCAATAGTAGATAATTCATTATAGACATCAGCATCATATCTCATACAAATAAGATATGTATTGCCAGGAATAACTTTTGCTTGATTTAATTCTAAACTCGTAATTATTTCCAAATATGTCGATTTTTTCTCAGATTCACTCTTTTTATCTAATCCTTTTTTTATTTTTTGCTCCTCTGATAATCGTTTTTCATATTCTGCTAAGGAAATAACACCTCCACTTTTAATAAATTCAAAAGTCTCTTTTGTATTACCTTTAATATTTTTTATATTATTTGCTTTATATTTTGTTACTGGTAAAGATACCTCATTAGTTTCTGGATTAATAGTTATATATTCAACAATTTCTTCAATTTTTGCAATTACTATATTTTCAGGTTCATATATCATATTTAAATCACCATTTATTGCAGTACTTATTTCGATTTTTTCAGATGGTATTGGTAATTCTTTGCTAACTTGATTATTAGAAATATTATTATCAATAATTGGAGATTCAGCAATATATAAAGATTTATCTTCATTGTTAGATTTTTCATTAAAAAAACTTACTAATCCATATGTAGTTATCAAAATTAATATTGAAAAACTAGCTACCATTTTCATATTATTATATTGCTTATATTTCTTTATTTTATAATCAATTTTTTTATTTATATTATCATTAACTTTAATATTATTGTATGATTTTTTTAAGATTTCATCTATTTTATCCACACTGCTCACCTCTTTCTAAAATATTTTTTAACTTTTCTCTTGCTCTTTTTATTTTGCTTCTTATCGTACTTTCATTAATATTTAGTATACTGCTAATTTCTTTTGACGAATATTCATCTGAATAAAACATAGCCAAAAGTGTTCTATCTTCTATCTCTAAAAATTTCAAAAGTGAGAAAAAATCTAATTTATCATCGATTAGGTCAATATTATTAGTGATATTATTAGGATTATAATAATACAAATCTAAATCATTACTATCTATGCTTATATCATTTTTACTCTTATTAAACAAAGTATTACATTTATTAATTAAAATCTTAGTAATCCAACTATTAAACTTATCATATTCTTTAAGTTTTGATATGTTTTTATAGACTTCAAATAAAGTTTCTTGCACTGCATCTTCTGCATCTGCTTTATTTCCTAAGCGACTAAATGATATAACATATAATCTTTTTTTTACATTATCTACTAGTATATTAAAATATTCTTTATTTCCTTTAACTAGTTTTTTTATAATTTCTTTTTCTTCCATACTTCATACCTTTTTCTATTTATATAAATATTATAAACTTGTAAATTAAATTTTCGAAAATGCTATCAACAAGTTCTAATAATATAGAGTAATATTTTTTTAATTTTGTTGCAAATATTATCATTTTTTTTAAATTATATTATAATTTTATTATATACTAAAAAAAGACCGTTGAAAATAATCAACGGTCTAGAAAATTCACATTATACAAAAATTATTTTATTTTTGCATTTGGCATACTCAAAATGTCTTTCTTAGAATTAATTGCTTTAACATTCATTTTTGAATTTGTAGCAATATTTAAGTCTAAGAAACCAGCATCTGATAAAACATAATAAGTAGAATCATTATCCGCTTTTGAAAGCATTAAAACATATTCTTTTCCGACTTCAAAATCCTTATGATGTGGGAAAATATATTCAATATATTTGAAATTTTTTGTGTTATGGTAATATTTACAATAGTAAGAGAGGTTTCTAACATGGAAATTGTAAAAGTAGAAAATTTAAGTACTTTCATTTATATATCACCTCGAAAATATTTAGCACATATTTATATATTAATCAAATAACATAAATAAAAGGGACTTTTTCTGGCATTAAAAATATTAACTTTGAAATTTTTACTTAAAAAATTTTTATTACTTTTTCAGCAGGCTCCTTTTTTACAGCCCCTTCTTTATAAATATAATTTATTAAATTTAATATTTCATATAACAAAAAAAACAATTTAAACTTTATATTATATAAGAAATTATATTATTAGAAATAATATTCTGAATATTCTTTAAATATATTTCTAATTAAATCTATTGTTTCATTATCTACCCAGTATTTCTTGTTATTTACTGTTATAGTATTATTTGAAATTATAATTCTAATATTTTCTTTGTTTAATTTTAACAATATTCTATATGAATCTCCTGTGCTTACTTTATCGTATTCATAAAACTTAACTTTTTTTATTTTTTTGTTCTTTAATAAATCCAAAAAATCTTTAAGTTTATCATAATCAAGTGTCCCTATTTCTTTATATGAAATATTTAAAAATACAGCCTCCAATTCTGTATAGTTAGAACTATAAACTTTTTTTAACTCTGACTGTTGGTTAAAATTTATTGGAATATCTATTACAAAATATAAAACTATAATAATTGCAACTAATATAACACAAAACAATATTAATTTTAAACTTTTTTTCATATAACCACCCTAGTTTAATTTTATCATAGAAAAAAAGGGAAGTCAACAAAAGTTAACTTTCCCTTATTGAAGTTTTAATAGATATTAACACTTCTCATACGTAGAGTATCTACTCCCCAAGGAAAATATCCAAACAAACTTTGACCATTTCCTGTTAAACCTGTACACACATAAATATATTTATTATTACCAATGGTATCATATCCGAATATAACCATAAAATGACTCTGAGTAACATCATTAACAAGTATAGGCAATCCGGCATTTACATCTCTCGTAACATCACTCCATAAATTTAACAAATATGTATCTATAGAGCATGTTTTTCCAGCCCTACTACAGAAAGTTTGAAGACCATTAGAAAGATTAACCATGTTAGTACCAGAGGTTGTCCAACCGACATCAGAGCAAATCTGATTATAAATGCTTTGAGTAATATAATCCCCGTTAAACAAGCTCACTCCTCTAGCACCTTGGTAGAATGAAAGAATATTGGCAGCTGCCGTCGGACCACAACCATTGGTCTGTGTAAACTCGGATTGTGCATAAGGTACATAACTATTATATCCCGATACAAATACAGTTGAATTCACACTTCTTGCCAAGTCTGAATTGCTTTCCTGCTTCATAGCCTGAAAATCTTCAACAGAAATAAGACCTTCAAGATAAGTATCTTCATTTGATACCATTATAGCATCGACGACTTCATTAATGCTTGTATCAGCAACTGCACTTGCAGAAACAGAAAAAGCCGAAACTACAGTTGTGATGGCTATAATAACCGCCAGAGTTTTTCGCATTATTTTATGCAACATAGTAATTACTCCTTTTCATTTTTTGTTTTTGATAGATTTCAAGATTGTGTTAATTTCAAGGTGGTCTTACTAAAATCATAATTATGATTTTCTCCTTTCAAATTTACTATTAAGAAAATTTGTTGAATTTAACTCAACGATGTTATTATACAACCACAATTTAAAATTTGCAAACTATTTTTTGCGATTCGACATTATTCGACAAAACTAGACAAAATATTTTCAAAATTTTTAATATTTTTTATCTAAAAACCGAGTTTTAGGTAACTCTTTACTTAATTTAACTTCTCTTGTATATATAATTGTTGTCCAATTATCTTTATCTTGAATATGTTCTTCTAAGTAATCTCCTGATACTTTCGTATGGTTGGTAAAAATATATCCATTTTTTAAATTATCTAATACATTTACATATACAATTGGAGATTCTACTTCTTTAAAATCTATTTTTACAGTTCCAAATCTAAATTCAAATTCTGTTATGTACTCATCATTTTCTAAATCTATCTTATTAAAATCAAGTTCATATACTATTTCTGAATCTAGTTTATCTTTAAATAATTTAAAATCTTGTTTATTTGTTTTATACCAAACTGCATATTCTAGTTTTTCATTCCAAGTTCCAGTATAAATTTTATCAAGCCTAACTGCATCTATTGGTAATGTATCATTCCAAGTAAAATTATCTAGTGGAACATTTGATTTATTATGAATATTTTTAAAATTATAATAGATATTGTCTTTATTCTGTGTTTCTATAAACCCTTTTTTAGTTATTTCAATATCAATTTTAACACTATCATTTAATATCTCTTTTTCTATAATATCTTTATCATTTACAATTTCAGCCTCATATATATCCTCATTTAATAAATAATATCTAGCTTGTTTTGATTCTTTTATATAATACTTACCTTTAATTAAATCTTTGGTAATAGCAATACCATTTTCATCAGTAATTATTGTATCAACCAATTTATTATTTAAATCAAATACTTTAAATTCAACATCTTTTAAAGGTGAATTCTTAGATAAATTTGTGTACTTATTATCTTCTGAACTTAATTTTGTTATTTTAATTTTTCCTTTTTTCATTTCATTTTCAAAAGTCATATTAGTTATTTTATCTTGTGTTAAAGTAATTGTTTTTACTTCTTCACTTAATACATACATATCTGTTGTTTTAGTTTCTCTTAAAGTATATTTAGAATCAATTGGTAATCTGCTTGATACTGCCTCTCCATTTATATCAGTAACTAGCTTTTCAATTACTTTACCATTACTATCTAAAACTTCAAATTCAACATTTTTTAGTTTAACTTCATTGTTATCTAAATCTACTTTAATTACTCTAATTTGACCTTTTTTCTTTTCATTTTGAAATGTTACATTAGTTATTTCATTTTGTTTTAACTCAACAATTTTATTTTCATTACTCAAAACATAGTTGTTTTTAGTCTTAGTTTCTCTTAAAGTATATTTAGAATCTATTGGTAATCTACTTGATACTGCCTCTCCATTTGCATCAGTAACTAGTTTTTCAATTACTTTTCCATTACTATCTAAAACTTCAAATTCAACATCTTTTAGTTTAACTTCATTGTTATCTAAATCTACTTTAATTACTCTAATTTGACCT